>ERZ1643249.2376-NODE-2376-length-17632-cov-11.388974_pt1 | contig 17632 bp, 17 predicted proteins | sample MGYA00579263_ERZ1643249 | MGnify/ENA primary metagenome ERZ1643249 (study PRJEB29033, sample SAMEA4952264) | chicken gut metagenome | biome: Broiler Chicken; feature: Gastrointestinal Tract; material: Caecum | place: Ireland | collected 2018 | study: Broiler... | reverse complement strand
TAAAGCAAACAAGACGACATCAAGCAGACAACGAAAGGAGCCGACAAGAAAGATGATTACTTACAAATTAGCACTCATTGTTCTAGCCTACATCGCAACACACCTTTCATTCAAGGGACTCGAAAAGCTGGTGATTTCAAGAATCCCTACAGACAAGAAAGACGGCACAGCGAAACAGCTAGACAGCCAATATAAAGAACAGCTCAACCAAATGAAGTCAATCGCATACGGAGTCTTAACAACAGGTTCCTTAGCACTGATTCTCACAGAGTTGTTTATCGGCTAACAGCCAAAGAAAATATGACAAGAAAGGGGACAACAAAATTGTTATTAACCGTTATCGAGTTCGCAGTTCTTGCAGGAGAGTTTTTCTTCATAAGACACCAACTGAATAAGGACGAAGCCAAAGCAAAGAAAGCAATTTGTTTTGAACGGCCTGATGGAACGGTAGAATATTTCGAGGACACAGGGAGTTTAGAAAATATAGCCCAGATGAGAGCAATCATCTACACACTAACTGCTATGGCAGCCGTAGTGCTCATGTCAAAGTTCTTCATATAGCACATGAGCCACACAGAGATTGAATCTCACAACTAAAGCAAGAGTTTAACAGAGCTAAGTAGCCAGCCTTTAAAGACAGCTACTTAGCTTCAAATATAAAAGTAACAAGCCACACAACAAACAACCGAGTCCAAAAGATAATAAGTAGAAAACTTTAAAGTTCGCAAGTGAATATCAGCGAAAAGGAGTTAATCCAATGGACAAACAGTTTGAAGCCATTTTGAAAACAGAATATAATTTCGTTTTCGATAGGCTCCGAGAGAAAGCGCTGAAAGAAAACAGCACAGTGCAGGAGTTAAATGAGAGATTCGATGACATCCGAAAGAAAGCAATGATAAACAGTTACTTTAAGTACGGGCCCATGAGAAAGAATCATGGAGAGTACAAGTGCATGGACGCAACAAAGAACATCCTGTTAAGACTTGACAAGTACCTCACATCAAGAAATACAGAGTTCTTAGCAGACATAGCAAACTTCGCAATGATTGAGTACACCTACCCAAGTAGCAGCGAAGCCCGCACAGGTGACAGCAACACAGAGGTTTATCAGTACACAAACATCAAAGAATCAATCGAGTACCTCCTAACTACTTACAAAGTCACAGACAATAAAGCGTTGTTAATCGACATAGCGAACATCGCAATGATAGAGTTCACGAATCCCAGTTTTGAAAATGCAAGCTACCAAGAGACATTTACAGATGGTTGCGAGTTATACGGGTTCGGAATCAATCAGCTAACAACCCCTTAAGGGGTTCCAACAAAGAGTGAGCTGCTTTAAAGCTCAAGGAGCTACAATAAAGAGTGAGCTGTTTTAAAGCTCAAATAAAAACACCAGAATGAGAGGAACATAGCATATGAAAGACCCTATTAAAATTGAGATTGACGGAGAATATTACAAAGAATATATAGATAACCGTATTAAGAGCTACATCGACAACAAACTGAGTCAGTGGTTTCCTAAAGACAGAATCGAGAGACTTGCAGAGATAGCAATAAGAAATACAGTTGAAGATGTTCTCCGAGAGAAGGTTTCGGAAGAGTTAGTCAAGGAAGCAGTTAGCCGACTTGACAGACAGCAATTACTCAATAGAGTATCAAATGACATCCGAGACGCAATCAGCGATAAGTTAGACGAGTTCTAGTTTATCAGCAAAAATACAAGCAGTCCACGAGAATGAGCCACTCGACAACAACGGATTTAATATCAGCGGGGATAAAAACAAGTCCTTAGCAAGCAAAATCAATACAACCTACAGAGTGAGCTACTTTACAGCTTAACTTCAATGAGAAGGCGTACAAAACCTTTACAAAAATCAATACAACCTACAGAGTGAGCTACTTCACAGCTTAAAAATTAAGTTGTCCTAGATACTACAAACAATACAATTAAGAGTTTGAGCTACTCCTACTGAAAAAGCTCAAGGGAATACCATATCTGTTATTGTCCAAAATATAAGAACAGACAGGTAAACAAAAGTGGTACAATGCGGTTTATTAGTAATGAGTCACCATACACTCAAGTAAACTACAATATAACAGCATACCGGCGTGGCCCAGCTTGGCTAGGGCGCCTGATTTGGGTTCAGGAGGTCGCAGGTTCAAATCCTGTCGCCGGTACTGAGGGATGATATACCTCAACAAACATCTGTGTGATGTTTAACGCAAGTATTAAGCAAACCAATCTATTACACTAGCCTGGTGGGGTGCCGGAGAGGTTTAACGGAGCGGTCTTGAAAATCGTCGGCTGTAACAGGCCCGTGGGTTCAAATCCCACCCCTACCGTTTAGGGATGATACACCTAACGTATCAATAGTGATACGAAGCGTATTAAGAATACGCAATGCTTAAACGTATCAATTGCCCGCTCCTTGAGAGCAGATTAAAGCATAATTTGATTGGGTACCGAAGTGGTCATAACGGGGCGGCTTGCTAAGCCGTTAGTTGCAATAGTGGCACGAGGGTTCAAATCCCTCCCCAATCGTTTGGCGTGTGGCAGCCATAAAGGGACCAAACGCCACAGCGTTTCAGCTAAATTTACTGAACCGCAAGTCGGTAACTGCCTGATACGCTAAAAGTCCCTATAACGGGGCAAACCATCCTAGGCGCAGCCTTGTATCATTTCCTTGTAATCCCTACTTACTATTTAATAGTATGTAGGACATGAGCCGCGATAGCGTTTGTCCCCTATTAAAACTACAAGTGAATGCCTGTAGCAAGCAACTGACGTACTAGGGCTTCCTCCTATAGTGTTAAGTCAACCAGGTATTCACAGATGGTACGGAGCCAGGTGTTTCGTACCACAACTTGCCGGAATAGCGCAGTTGGTAGCGCAACGGATTTGTAATCCGTGTGTCGTGGGTTCGAGTCCCACTTTCGGCTCTAAGGGAGTTACAGGTTTATCTGTAGCTCCCTTTTATTTTGCTTAAATTGAGGGGAGACAAAAAGGCGTACTGGCTATGAGCCCTATCAAGTCTATCTCTACGCCCCAGATTTTAATCACTTTGCCGTATTAAATCTTGGTGGTAGAAAATATACTTTAGTGAGGCCCAAAGATAATACATAGAGCCACTCTGACTTTACCAGTCAGCCAACAAAATTTTCGCTATCAATCCAAGGCGTTTTCAAAACTTCATTTTTGACGGGGAGTTTGAGCGGAAAGGTCACCGAGTGCTTTTTGGTAGCTCAGCCAAGTCAAAAATTTTCAATCCAAATTGATTACCAAATGTTGTGAATATTCAGACAATTTCACGGGTGGGTTCTTCTTCAAAAGCAAAACAATTCAGAAAACGCCATTACAAAACAGCAGTTCCGCAGGGAGGAAACAAAGGGTATGAAACACTCCAACAAGTTCATTAGTATGCTTACCTCACAAGGCTACGAGCTACGGCCCAGTAGAATACGAACATTAAGTAAGCTAATCGAGAATCTAGCACTATTTGTCACGCCCCTAGCACTCATAGCAGCCTTATTATTTAGGGACTATGCAATGCCTATTATCTTAACAGATTTGTCTGCAATCGTAATAATCAGCTTTTGCTATTACATGACACTATACAGCTTTAATAAGTCAGCCGAAGCAGACAAAGTAAGGGCCTTTATCAAGGCACATGATGAACTAAGTCTCAAGCACGCGTTTATCTGCAACATAGAGCATTTTCAAGCAACATCAAAGCGTAACCGCGATAGAGTTACGTTATATAATCAAGAAATGCGAGTTACTAAGCAGTTAAAGCTAGTTACCTTAACGTTTACTAGAGATAGATACAGTGGCTGTCTGTTCCTTTTAGATGATAGGAACGACCTAATATTTGCTCTTAGCGTAGATTATTTTAAACAGCTCCCCATTAAGTTAAATTAGTAGCACTAAAAAGCACCTGGAAGTATGAGTTTATCATATTTGATGAACGCAATACCCTGTTACTTGTCCTAAAATTTTAATCCTCAAAAAATGACTATAATTGAGTCACAAGGGGCAAATTACAGCGATTCCTCGCTGGAATTGTAGATTCCAAAGCATAATTTTACGCGAAAAGGGAAAAACTACGCATGAGACCAGAGCAATCATTACTGCAAGTAATCGAAGAGCAGGGTTACCGTTTAATAAGCCTTATATAGATAGAGCGAGGACGACTGCCAAGTTTGATGTAGTCTTTTTGTTCTTTGTTATAGAAATAGTGACGGAAATACTTGACGAGCACTTCCGTCACTATTATGTTTGTAATCCAAAATGTATACTTAATCAAAATTTAGTAGAAATTGTCTGTTTTAAAAGTAAATCCGCTACACAGACTAACAAGGAGAACAGAGCATGAGTGAAAGAAAGGACTCCTCATTGACGTTTGAGCAAGCCTTAAAAGTTTTTGGTATTCCTAATCTCATCGGATATGATGAGGAAAGTTTAAAGAAAGTGTACCGGAAGCTCGTTAAGGAACGCCACCCTGACGCAATGAAGGAAACAGAATATGACATAATCGTCACAAAAGAAGCATATGAGTTTCTCTTGGCACAGTTAAAGACCTCTGTATTAGAGGTTCGGCCGGGACTAAAAGTGAAGTCTACAAAGGTAATGCTACTCAAAGCCTATCAGACAAGGTATTGTGAGGAACGTTTACTAATGCTCCATGATTTCGCAGAATCAGACATTTTTATAGACGGTTTTCTGAGTATTGTAATAACCAGAGACAAAGTTGATTCAGCCATCAAGAAGGAAAAAGGGTTCCTTTATAATGAGACCAGGCGAATAAAGTTCATGGCCAATCAGAGTAATGTTTACAGTATTAAAGTTTTTGCCCCTATGCAAATAGGCGACACAATAAAGTTAAGTTTATTTGACGGTTTTGAGGTTTCCTTACAGCTCAACGCTCCCTTTGCTAATGTGCAATATATTCAGACAATTACCCCCACAAACCTCAAAGACAATGACAGCTTATATTTTAAATCCCTCGCAACAAAGTTCACATACAACATTATGGTATACAAATCCGAAGAAAGGGAAGTAGGTGTAGTAATATGTTAAGTAAAGAAGTAAAAGAAACAATCGTGTCCCTTAGGGACGAGCAGAAGATTCGCTGGGAGGAAATCGCAATCATCGTGCGCTCACGGTATAACCTCGATATTTCCAAGGGCAACCTTTACAATATCTATAAGCGCTATAAAACAGGTTCCAATACCAAGCAGGACAGAGTGCGTGACGACATCATCAATATTTACCTTCGCACTGGTAATAAGACGGAGACAGCGGAGTTAGCCACCACGAGCACATACATGGTTAGCCAGTGTATTAACCATGTAAGATATGAGGAAATCAAGAAAGAGTTTTTTCACAAATTGTATGAGCTTCGGAACCTGCCAGCAGACGAGCAGATTGAGCAGTTGTCATATTTCTACAAGAATCCCGCATTAAACGAGGTAGTTGAAATCCCAATGTCAGTCAAGCAGTATGCAATCATCCATAGCCAGGCATTTCCTGGTGAGGCTACCGAGGCTGTTGATACAGCAGCCAAAGAGGTACAGCAGCTCAACAAGGAGTTTAGCAGTGAGCTTACGGAGGGCATGAACAACATGAGCGTGTTGGGCAGTACACCTGAGAGCAACACAGCAGCCAGTGAGGGGGTACGAGCATGAGTTATCATTTCCCATTCAACCTGCTACACCAGGTTCGTGGTGAGAACATCACGCTGAATTTTAGAAAAGTCAACCATCCAAATTGGTTGCACAACATCTACCTAAAGCACAAATTCTCATTTCCCTATACAGCCTTATTTGTGTTTTTCGGAGCTTGCCTTTCAGCCTGTTTATTCGGGGCCTGCCATGGTGTTATCAGCACGATTATAGACTATGCTATGAAGGGTTACAGCGGCTTCAATATACCGCTGTTGATTCTCTACTTCCTCGAAGGTACATTCATAGGAATTATGTTTCTTATGATAATTCGTAATTTTTCAAGAGCCGAAGTAGAAAATATAGCGGCCGGTTGGCTTCTCCTGTCATATGTTTTAACACAAATTCTCACAAGTATGGACATCGAGGTTTATACAGGGGCCGAGACCTTTACAAGCGAGTTTATCATGCTGACAGGTGCCTTATGGTTCTTTGAAGTCTCTACCACAATGATGTTACTGATAGTTATAGGCTATCCTGTACTAATGTATCTCTTCCTAGAGCCTGTCAAGTACAGAAAGCAGTTATCAGTGTTGCAGGAGGTAGACTTTAGAACCTCGTCACTGACAATGGACAGCCTGAAAACAATCGTCAGTGCCTTTGTAGTGTGGCTATCAAGTTTAACAGCTTTAACACTTCCCTTTGGGGACAGTACAGGGTACATCGCCTTAATCAACAGCTATATTGTAGCCTTGTTAGTTTACCTTAGCCTTTATCGAGGTATCCTATTAACAAGCTACGAACAGCGTTGCAGAATCCATTTTGGCAGTTCTGTTACCTTAGTCCTTATACTCTTAGTAAACTATTATTCTTTCAAGTATGCAACAGAGTACGCATGGCCCCTTATGAGAAGTTCATATATACTTCAAGAGCATGGCACAGACGCTTACACGCAATCGTTGTACAACCTGTACCTCATGTTACAAGCTACAGCCATTATTTTATTCTTCCCGTGCAGAGACGCACTGATAGATAGACTCTCAGAGATTAGGAGACTGATTCCATGCAAGTAACAAACAACCAGCAGACAAAGCGAAGCACAAAGTTTGTTTGCTTACTCCCCTTACTCTACATATCGAGTTACTATAAGCGGCTTTTGCAGACAATTATATCAGCCAACAGTTTACAAAGCACAAGCCAAACAGATATAAGTATTATTCCTGGTTCGACAGCTTACTTACTGGCAGTCATGCTAGTAGCCGCAAGCACTTTCTTTATTTGCCTAACAGCTTACAAAGTGTTCCAGCAGGTAAGCATAGAAGATTTTGGGTTAATTTGGTCTTTCTGGTTTACACCGGTGATTTCAGACTATTTAAACAGTATGATAAGCTACATTATCTATCGTTTCTCACTTACAGTTGAACAGGCGATGAGCTTGCGAGAAACACTAAGATTCCATGAAGTTTATCTACTGTCCCTCATTATGTTGTATGCCTTCACAAAAGCATACAGCGAGTACAGGAGGAAGTTTATTAGTCCTGTAGCGATTGACGGAAAAGTAAAAGAAAGAGCAAATTACATAAATTCAGTTATCCAATAATAAAATGGAGGTAAACCAATGAGAATTGCAGTAATAAGCAAGAGATTAGCAGTATTATCCATGGGAGCGGCACTGGCAGTCACAAGCCTTTCAGCATGTTCCAATCAGCACACAGAGGAAGTTGTGGACACATCAGTAAACGCCGTTGAGACTGAATCACAGGCCGAGACGAGAGAAGGTCAGTTGGCGAATGACAGCAATGCCAACAGCGAAGTAGACACTGCCGCTGCTGAAAAGAATAAGCAGGCCGCAGAGGAAATTATCGCACTTTTACAGAAAAGTGGCTTCAATGATTGCTTGTTCGAGGGCCAGGTGTACTCCTACACGTATTCCGAAACATCAGTTGATAACCCCATTGAAATCGCAGTAACATATGACAACATTGGCAGAGTTGCCGTCATGGGGTGGGAGGATGCCGACAACGAGTTCGCAAAGTACCTGGTAGGCGAAGCAGAATACGTTTACCAGAACGGCACTTTGCTTACGGAGGCGGAATTAGCACATATTACTGTTCCAGAATATGATGAGTTCGTCCAGGCACTCATTCCTGATATTGAAACATCATGTGAATGGGTTCTTGATGATATGGGCCAGTATGAGTTTTCAATCGTAGAAGCCACAGACGGGTTCTACACAATTACAAAGAAAGGTTCCAACATCGACTTGCGAATGGATATTTCGGACGAGGGGGTTCCCGCGGGAGTTGAAGCAACTATTGGTGATAGGGCATATATAATGCGTGGTTTTGAGGTTACCGATACAGCTTTAGAGCTTCCCACAGAGGTAGCAAGCTATAGAGATGAGCTTTACGGAGACATCCTAAACGAAAGTACAGAAGCCGCAGAGGGCGACGAAACTGAAAGTTTAGAGAGTACAACCGCAGATACAGAGAGTGAAGCTACAGAAAGTTCAGAGAGCACAGCCGCAGAAGATGAAGATACAACCAGTGAGTCAATCGCAGAAGAAATACTCGAAGAAACTACTGATATGACAGTAGTTTATGGGCCGGCAGAATAATCAATAAGCCTCTGATAGTTACTCAGTCATTAAGAGCGAAGCAAGTGATAGCCTGTTTCGCTCTTTTATTTACCAAAATATAATTTCAACAAATACAAAGCAGAAATTATACAAACAGGAGGTTTATATGAACAACGGCAATGCAAATAGAGCGTACTGGCTGAACAACCTTGCATGGATTTTATTTTTCCTTTTGCTACTTTTTTATCCTAGTGTATCGGGACAAAGCCAGCGAGAAGAGCAGGCCGCAGAAGAAGATTACACAGAGGGAGAGTTCCAGGAGCTTACACTAAATACCCAGAGAAAGCTTAAAGAGAAGTATGGCATTATAGCAGAGCTTGCCTATACGGGTAGCGAAGGCACCAGGTTAGACCCAGAAATAAACAAGAAGTTTACAGCATATGCAACAGGGGACAAACAGAACTGGTATGACAGCCAAAAATTCACAGTTGAATACCTTGTAACAACAGGAGAGATACGGGATACATATTGGCTCACAGCGCACGGAGGAGAACTCACCCAGTACATTAAAGACAATTATGGTATTGAGGTTTATCTGCTTACCGATGAAGATACATACTTTAATGAGGATTTTACAAGCTACCTTGAGCCAGCGCAAGCGGTTAAAATGTTTGACTACAAAGAGTATCAGACGATAAGCGGCTCCTGGATTGCTTATGTGGATATACTTTCAGAAATGGAAGTTGATAGGAACACAAAAGCAGGAATAGACACAGTACAGGAGCTTGCCAACAGAATAAATGAGTGTGTCCATTTAATGGGTACTCACTCTGACACTATAGAGGTCTATAAGGCAACAGACAGCAATACTGCACAGCATAGTATTAAATCCATAAATATTGTTACAGATGGAGAGTAGAAGAAACATGACTACCAATGATATTGACTTAAAGCTCATTCAGTGGATAGATGATAGCGAAGCATTAGAATGTTACACCAAGCAACTATTTAGAGCATTAGGTTACCGGTTACAACGAGCAATCAATAAGCTTTACAAGTTTTGGTTCATTTCCCATGACGGTTATTTTGTTCTAAAGGCAATAAACAGCATAAATTTAGACACAGACACAGCCCTTGCAGACGTTCCAGAGCTTGAACGAACACAACGCAGAGAAATAATTGTAACTAGCGCATATGTTTACAGTGAAGTAATTGAGAAGGCAAGAAGCCATGGAGTTCTCATAATCGGCCTTAACACTTTATCGTCTAAGCCTTTAGAACACATCCAAGATTTAGTACATCAGTTCATAGCAGAATAGCAGTGTTTAATAGTCCGTGAAATAATCACGGACTATTTATGTTTAACGGATTTCCTCAACATAAAGCATAGAGTTAATAAAATTGTTTTGCTTTACAAATTTACTCATCCAATCAAGTACTTAGCTGCTTCCAAATAATTTACACCTGCACAAATTAGCAAGACTGCCAATCTAATTAGTAATAAATAAAATGTAAAACAGCAAACTATTATTGCCTAACTCAACCACAGTCAGCCAGTCAAGTTTTGAGCGTTTGACATAAATCCTTAAAATTAGGCGAATTTCGACAAATTCTAACAGCCAATCTTATAGTTCGTCACACATCGACCCGTAGTAATTAAATGGTAAATTCCTATCATCAATTAGCAAATAACCCAGTTTAATTAGCAAGCATAGTAGCCAAAATGAAAACGCAGAGTACCTGATATAATGCTATGTGGATAACTTGTGGATAATGTGGATAACTTAATAAAGCATAGAGTTTTGAGTAAAATAGGATATGCTTTCAGTGGTAGTAGCATAGCCTGATAAAGGTTAGTCAATAATTGTAATGAAAACATAGCTCCTAAGCAGTTGAATACAGCTTGAGAAACACAGTTAAATTCATAAAATCAAGACAGCCATAATTATAGAACAGGTACTTCCGATAAGTCAAAGCAGTAGTTGTCAACAAACTTTAAGCTACTTCCTTATAAGATAGCACAGATTAGTGAGTAATTACAGAGCTACAAAGAGTTTAGCAGTCATCTACAGCAATTTAGAATGGATTGTAAATGCTTCTAATTTTAAAACAAGTAGATAGCCAGATATAGAATTGATTAGTTCCATACAGTTTAAAGTTAGTTAGCCTAAAAATTTGTGCAGAGCTAAATAACATTAAATACTACAGCCTTGTTAGTTTGTAGTTACTACTTACATAATTAGCAGTTAGTACACGAAAAACGAAGCTCCCGTAGGCAGATAAGAGCAATTAAAAAGTGAGTCTAATTTAGTAAAATATAGTCAGCCTCATACAGATTAAGTGTTTGCCTTATAGCTTGTTACGCAGTGAGCCTTGAATAATAGACGGTGACGGCAAGAGTAAGATTAAAAGCCTTATACACAAGGCTTAGGGCCTTGTGTAATTCAAGTATCTCACAGTAGGCTAGTAGTATCACCATATTGTCAGCATAAAGTATTGAAGCAAGTTGAATTTCAAAGTTGCATAGATTCCATCAATATACTTGCTTAATTCCTATTTGGTGTCATGTTTTTAATTTACAGTTGCATAGGCGACTACTAAGCTGGCAGACTCCAGCGAAGTTAATGCGAGTATATTACGTATAGTGTTCAGAGCCACACGAACACACGGGACAACAGAGTAGTTTGCGTATCAGCCGTAGAATCATATTGGATAATGAAAAGTAGCTTGTGTATCAGGATAGAGACAAGCAGTAATGATAGAACACTGTATCAATAGCCACAAAGTTGAAAAGCAACGATAAGATTGTTATGCAGTTACCAGTTTAGTTATGCAGTAGTTGCAGAATTAGTATATAGCTAGCCATGCAGTTATGCAGTGCAACATGAACAGCAAGCATAGACTTCCATAGTATCGAACAGCTAGGTTTATAAATAGCGGATAAGTTAGCAAGCAAAAGCATATTTCCTAGCAAGTTCTATGCTATTGCATAAGGAGTAAAACAGTTAGCCACAACAATCAATAGTCAATCATCAAATCAAAGACAAGTTCCTTAAACCGAATTAGTTATTTATCAAGTCAAGTAGTCACTCCTACAATTTTAATCCCCAAGTTACGAGACTAAATGCAAACTTCCTCAGAGTTTATAACAGTCATTAACAGCTTAATAACAATTATCAATTTGACAAACACAAATTTCCGCTTTAATTCAGTTGATTGTAAACTCATTTACTTAATCCCCGGAGCAAGTTAATCAAACTAAATAAGCTCTACAAACACCACAGCAACCATCGAGAGTTTATCAGTTGTTCTGCTTCCTGATTGCAGCTTGTGTCACTCCCGTAAATTGAAAATTTTAAATTTGCAAATTAGACTAATCTCAAGAAATCAACCTTCCCATTTAATTACTTTTAAGTTCCCTCAATAATTCTCTTTAATTCTAGCTTGTATTGTTTACCTTTGGACTTTAGCGTCAGTTGTCAGATAAACTTTATTTGTCTCCCGTATTTTTCTTGTTTAGGTTCAGTAAACAAGTTCGGAAGTTTGCGAAAATGGCTCAAATATAGTTCTTAAAATTTGAAACGAAATGTTCGGAAAGTGCTTGACAAAAGCGAATAACAGGTTTATAATGGGGATAAAGGGGTGCTATGCCTAGGGTTAGAAAAATTCTAGGGAATGGACAAAGGAAAAGCGGAGAGTTCCCAATAATGGTTCATAAGAATTTTTGCAAGATTGATTCAAGGTTAAAACTCTAATTTTGAATCAAGATTTTCTCAAATTATAGAGTTTTCTCCATACAATTTCTTTTATCTTTCCCGTAATTTTGAAAACATAGTCTCCCACAAGAGCAAAATTAAATCAATATTTTGAAAGTGAGGGATGAAAACAGAATGAATAGTCCCTACAAAGTTAGCTTGACAAAACTATATAATAAACTGCACCTCGAAAGTTATGACATAACCCTCGTACAATTCATAAAGTTTGCAGAGAAACAAGGTTACAAACCATGGAAAGAGTTGTCATTATACGATAAAGGCAAGGGTTATAATCTTGACAATATGTATTTCAGTTACAACACACAGCCCTCGTTAGCACAGTGCGGCTTCAAACTGGATGGCACTCCCAGGAAGGTCATGCGTGACTCTGAACGTGTCAATCAGCTCAAGATGATAGGAGCAGTCAACCGCAAGATTGACACAGTTGTTGATGAGTTGAGCAGTATGCTCCAGATGTTTGAGGGCGGTTTTACACAAGAGGCATTGGATAGATTTCACGGAATATTGGCAGAGTACCGCAGGTGTGCTTCAAAGTGTGACGATTTTCTTGACGAAGCGGAGATAATCAAAGGATTCATACACCCAACTGATGAGCAACAAGATTCCGAATAGCACTCCCATCTTTCTTGTCAGGGGCAGCCCAATCAAGTGGCAGGGATAGTCAGCAGTTTATTAGCAGTCAGCCATGCGGTGCAAGGGTGGGTTGTCAGAGCGGCATAGGGAGAGGAATAAGCAACAGACAGCAGAATCAACGGATTTAACCAACCACAGACATAGATAAGAAGTATATAAACGAACAAGCAAGTGTTCCTTGCACTCTAATACATAAAGGAGAGTAACTATGGCGAACAGGGGAGAAGTGAGCTTTTACCAGCAGATGTCGAGGGTTGCCAAGTGCTTTTATGACGGTAAAGGCAACAAGAGGGTAATTCCCGCAACGATGATACTAGATAATTTGTATGGGACAGACGCAGGCAATCAGGTCATAGCAGTCCTGGAACAAGTTGTGGACTTTGCAATGGATAAACAGGCCGGCGTGTTTTCACAGGCAGTCAAGTCTTACTACGTGCAGGACCTTAGGCAGACGCAGTTTGCTAGGAAGATAGGCATGAGTTTTAATTCGTTTCACACGCAGCTCCAGCGAGGGAAGAACGCAGTCACAAACTTGTTTGGTGAAGATGTGCTTATGGACCTGACAGGGGCAAACGGAGTAATTGTCTTTAATGGTGAGTTCCGTAACAAGACACGGCTTGCAGAGTATCGGTCAAAATTGATAAGAGCCTCAAAGCGAGAGAAGGCCTTGTACAAGTATGTGTCGATTAAGTTCGGTGCCGAAGAAGCGAAGTGCGAGTATAAAGAGTTTGATGACTATTCCTGGCGAGTTGGATTTGAGCTGTTATCAAGCACAACACCTATAGGTAAACAACTCATCCTACAGCGATTGTTAGGGGATGTCACGATACCCAAGAATACCCATACGGACACAGCACACGATGTAGAATTGAAGGGGTTTATTGGATACATTAACTACTTGTTAAACGTAGATAATGAACTCCTACAAGCTAGCGATGTTAGCCGTAAGGCTCAATTAGAGCAGTTAATCAGTTTGAATGAGAACCTAGCAGGGTAATCTTACACCAGTAGAGGGAAAGCGAGGATAATGGAATGAGTGTAGAGATTAGAGAGGTGCCCGTCAAAGAGTTTTTAGGTATCAGCAGCAACAAGACATTATCGCCCAAGTCTGCTGATATAGGTAAGATTTATGATTACTGCAAGGCCGCAGGTAAGTCAGTAATCATTAAGTTGAATTTCAAGGGTGTAAATTGTGGTTATCTGTGTTCCGATGAGCGCTTTAAAGAGCTGCTGTTAAACCCTGACTTCAACAACGTTTTTATTGAGATACACAACAATGCAACGCTGTACAAAACGTGCCGTATGCTTGTAATGTTGGGACGCAAGCAGAGCATGGAGAACAAGGTAAAGTTTATCGAGGACCATGAACAAATTGTATCAGGTCCAGAAGCAGTTTTAAAGCCTTCTGTGAAGTCAGAGGCCATTACAAACGTGCTTCTTAGTAGAGGGCTTGAAGTGAATAAAGATGACGGCCTTATCATCATACACTATGCCTACAACAAAGACGTAACAGTTTTATCGGCACCCCCAGTGAGAAATTCGGATATTGCAGGAATTTACAACGCAATCGTAAAAGCACATGAGCAGACAGGCTTCAACCGTGCAGTTGTAGACTTTACAGGATTTATTGCATTTTCGGACCAGGCGTCAGCCCTTACGGATATTCTGTATTCTGCAAAGGAGAGCTTAGAGACAAAGTACAATATTAAATTAACAGTATGGTTCGGCAAGAATGATACAAGTTCCAAGAATCAATGGAGTCAAACCGTAAGTATGAAGCAAGCAGTAACAGACAAAGCGAAGAAGCTGGAAATTATGAGAAATATGGAAACCAATTTGCCAGGCATATTAGCCGAGTTCGTTCCCGATGAAAATAAGCTGAATCGACTTGGACAGTATGGCAAAGGTCAGGTGAGCACACGTACTCCCGTAATCTTTAGAGGGGTCGAGGGAGAAAACTTGAAGTTCACCAGGTTCGATGGCAACACTTTCTTACGGAGAGCCGACTGGTTTAGAGAGCAGATGATAAAGGCACAGGAGCAGGCCGAGGTTGGAGAAGCAGTCAGCCTTGAGATTGCATTAACAGTCAAGAGCAATGATATTTCAATTCCTATTGAAGATGTAGGATTTGCAAGAAAGTTTGTTGGCAGCCGGTTTCATTTTGCACTCCCCGTTCAGGATTCAGAGGACGGTTACATGGCAGTTTACGCATGGAGCAAGAAGAATCAGCAAATGGAGACAGTGCAGATAACACTTCCGGACTGGTTCATGCTTATACTTGACGAGAACGGCATTTCCTACAATAGAGCAGAGTTGAGCAGGTATATTGGCATTTCAGAGCGTCTCCTTAGAGAGCGGGGACTCCCCGTACCTCAAATGTCAGATTATAATTTTGCAAGACGTAACTAATAATTTCAAGAAATTTAGTCCTCCAAAATATAAGAGGTATAGATTATAAAATTAAAAGGAGAGACTAGCATATGTATCCATCTAATGTGAATGGCTATGTATGGGGCGCAACGAGTTCCCCGTACTTATCAGATGAACAGGCCATACAAAGATTGCAGAGCGTAGGGGAGAGTTTCTCGGACCAGCAGTTGCAAATCATAGCTACCAAGGGTAGTATGAATGTTGTATCATGTGCTGGTTCTGGTAAAACGCACACGCTTGTCAACCTCGTAATCAAGCGAATCTTAACAGGAGAGATTGCAGAGCCTAAGAAGGTGCTTCTCACCACATTTAGTAAAGCAGGCGCCCTCAATATGCAGGAGCGGTTAAATGACTTATACAGCAAGGTAGGCTTCAAAGGAAATTGTCCCGTAGAAGTCAGGACAATGCACAGTGTTTATTTGCGATTTCTCAAAAAAGTGGAACCCTATTTGCCACGGGTGCTTTCCGAAGGCGAGCGTTTAGCTTATGTGAGAAAAGCGGCGAAGTTTTGGAAAGGCTCAATGACAGATGACGAAACACAGGCACTTTCGTCGCTTTTGTCGTACCAAGTTAATAACTTGATGAACCTTGACACACTTTACAATTCTTACGTTTTCAACCTTGACATGACCCTGGCGGATTTCAACAAAATCGTGCAGAACTTTTACACAGAGAAGCAGGCCACACAGGTTATGGACTTTGATGATATGCAGTACCGTACATTTTGGTACTTGTATGAGAGCGGAGAGAATGTATCTTACTTCACAAGTCTTTTCCAAGAGTTTGAGGATGTTTATGTGGATGAGTTTCAGGATACCAGTAAAGTACAATACGCAATTTTACACAAACTTGTAGTAGACCGTAACAAGTGTATCTTTATCGGTGACGATGACCAGTGTATTTATGAATGGCGAGGGTCAGACCCGTCAATTATGATGAATTTGTTCAAGACGTTTCCTGACATTCAGAAACTTCACCTTGATACAAATTATCGTTGTAAGTCAACAATCCTTGAGTTCGCAAGGACAGGTGTTGAAAAGATTCGTGTCCGTGAGAATAAAAGCATGGTTTCCCATGAAGCAGGTGGCGAAGTTAAGTTCTTGTATGGCAATTCCCGTAATCTTGATACTTACGTAAAAGTAACAGCCGATGAAATTGAGAGGTTAATTAAGCAGGAACACGTTGACCCTAGTAGCATAGCAGTGCTTTCCCGTCAAAATGCAACATCAAGTGTTCTGTACGCAGAGCTTCTTCTCCGTGGTATTTATGTCAATGCCGATAGTGGAATTAAGATAGCTGGAAGTAACTACTTCAAAGATGTTGAGCGCCTTGTAGCTGTTTGTGACCCTAACGGGACAGGCCAAAACAATCAGAACGCACTAAAAGCCATTCTATGGAAATGTATCTCCAATTTAAAATCGTATCAATCAGATGCGCTTTTATCAATTATGCAATCTACCGGGTGTACATTTCAAATGGCCTTAGCGAAGTTAGTCAGCTACTACAATGCTGATGTTACCGAAGCAGAGAATATGGTTCTCAATGGTAGACAAGAAGGCCGTATTAGCAACCTGGCATATAGCTTAGGTGGCGATACACTGGGCTGTTTAAATAAACTTTACAAAATCCTAAGGTACACTGACACAACCCAGAAGCTCTCCCAGCTTATGCAGATGTATGAGGCCGGTGTAGAAGGCATGACTAAAAAGGAAAGCAGCCTGCGGTTAGACAGAGGACTGTACAAATTCTTCATGGACCGTCTCGACCAAATGGGTTTCGACAGGTTTAATGGTTTAATCCAACAGTTAAAGCTGTATCAGAACGCAGATTTTTCGGCTTTTGGGCCATGTGTTCGTATGTGCACCATGCACGGAGCAAAGGGCCTAGAATGGAAATATGTTTTCTTGTATGCTTATGACAACTACACATTTCCTGACGCAGCCTATTCAGTAGACAAAGTGAAGCCCGAAGAATTTGAGCGATACTTTGACGGAGAGAGAAGATTAGCCTACGTATCTGCTACGAGAGCAATCGACTGCCTCTACATTGTAACAGACACTACGAATATAAGTTACCTTTGCCTAGAACAGCTAGGGTTAGCGGCCAGGGCATTAAGTTGTGCAGGCTACAAGTCAATGTCACCCGAAAATATTCAAAATTACTTAGGATATGTTACCATGAACAGTTTTCAAAATGCAGAACGCATATGGCTTAGCACCAATAACACAAGCTATAAGCCATTAACAAACAAATGCTTTCCAAAATCTGAAACAGAACAGCTTTCAAGTGAAGCAGATTTCAAAGAAAATCAGAACCCAGAAGCATAGATACAGAGCCGTGCTATCCCGAAGCTTGCAGGACAAGCACGGCTAATTTCAGTATAAAAGCTAATCCAATAGTAAAGGAGGGTGACGCCATGACAAAAGACGAGTTAATGCGACTCACGCAACGCTATGCAGTACCAGGAAGCACACTCGACCTGAGTCTATCAGATGTTACAGCAGGGTAACTAGTGCTTAAACACGAATCGCAGGATAATCCCGATAACACA
>ERZ1643249.2374-NODE-2374-length-17639-cov-5.562386_pt1 | contig 17639 bp, 16 predicted proteins | sample MGYA00579263_ERZ1643249 | MGnify/ENA primary metagenome ERZ1643249 (study PRJEB29033, sample SAMEA4952264) | chicken gut metagenome | biome: Broiler Chicken; feature: Gastrointestinal Tract; material: Caecum | place: Ireland | collected 2018 | study: Broiler... | reverse complement strand
CCTTTGTCATGTTGTAGTTACGGTTTTTGCATTCCGTACACTCCAGTGTAATTCTTGTGCGCACAACTTCCACCTCGCTTTTTTAATATTCACCTGCGTGTTCCTTTGATGGCTGCGACCCCATCGATTTTTAGGCATAAAAAAAAGACCTAACTTCCATTCGCCGTAATATTGTACCACGCCCGGCGAATAGAAGTCAAGGTCTTAAGGGGATTTTTTACGGCCGGTTCCAGATGTATGATAAACTGGGGATCATTTTTCAGACAAAGCGCTACTTTGCGCTTTAACGCGGTTAATCGCCTTCCTCCTGTTCTGCTGTCCTGATATCCCTGTGCTTACTCTTAAGCTTCTTATACACACTCGCCCTGAACAATGTATAGACCACGGATGTAATAGGAATGAAGATCAGCATTCCCACGACGCCCATCAGGCTGCCGCCAATGGTCACTGCCGCCAGCACCCAGATAGACGGCAGCCCTACGGAGCTTCCCACTACCTTGGGATAGATCAGGTTTCCTTCAATCTGCTGAAGCACAAGGAACATGATCACAAAGATGAGCGCCTTTACCGGGGCTACCATCAGGATCAGAAAAGCTCCCACGATGCATCCGATAAATGCCCCGAATATAGGGATCAGTGCAGTAAACGCAATGAGCACGCCCACCAGCAGAGCATATGGCATACTAAAGATACTCATTGCAATAAAGAACATCATTCCTAAAATCAATGCCTCCACGCACTGCCCTGTCAGAAAGCTGGAGAACGACTTCGCCGCCAGCGAGCACACTTCGAGGCACCATTCCACTTTCTTTTCCGGAAGAAAAGCGTACATTACTTTCCGCACCTGCACACTGAGTTTTTCTTTCTGCAAAAGTACATAGCACGCAAATACAAAGGCGATCACGAACGTCGCCACTCCGCTTACGATAGACCCGATGGCAGACATTGTGGAATTGAGCACATTGCCGGCCCCGTTCTGGAAAAACGCCACCGCGCTGTCCATCAGCTTCCCCACGTCCAGATTCAGACTGTCAAGCCATGCCCGCACCTCACTGTTGTCCACAAATAATTGTTCCAATGCACGCTGCGCTTCCGGGATGAAGGTCTGAATATTCTTCCCCAGGGAGAGGATGGTCTGTGTCAGTTCCGGTATGACTACAAACATTACAAGAACGACCACGCCGATGACGATCGTGATTGTCAGCACAAGACTCACCGGGCGGGCGATCTTCTGAGTGATCTTTTTGTCCCGCAGGCGGCGGTGTCCGAATATCTTTTTCTCCAGAAATTTCATCGGTACGTTGAGAACAAACGCAATCCCGCCGCCGAGCAGGAAGGGAAATATAATGCCGAACGCAAATCCCGCCCACTCAAAAAGGATATTGTAGTTCCACAGTGCGATCAAAAGGATGACCGTAAAAAGAATCAGTTCTTTCATTTTCCGCATATTTTCTTTATCAAGTTTCATAGCTTCTCCTGCCTCATTTTTTTATTTTCCAGTTTCTGTATTCGAAGAATATTGTACCATATTGTTCTGTTATGTAAAGGGTAAACCTGAACAGCACACGATTATTACCGGACAGCCTGTCGGACAATAAGCTGCCCCTGCCGTCTTGTTTTTCAAGATTGCAGGGGCTTTTTTATCCGTTTTTTATTTCTCACTGTAATGATGAGCTTCTTCAAGCATCATATCCTTCACCTTCATCAGTCGGATCTGGGTACTCCTCTCGTTCTCATCCAGCTTCATTGTAATATATTTGATGCTTTCCTCCGTCTCCGGGATGATCACATGCTCCAGCGCATTGACGCGCCTTCTCGTCTTCTCTATCTCCGCTGCCATGAGCTGGCATGCCTTCTCACACTCAGCAAGACGGATCATGTCCGGCAAGACATCTGCCAGGGATTTCACCGCCCCGTCCAGGTCACTGGATGTAAAGGCAAAACCGTAAGAATAGATGTCATTCTCATCAGCAGTCCTTGTCTTGTACTCAAAGGTCGGGATGTCAACACTCATGACATTTTTCTCGCCGGCCTCTAAGTTTACTTCCTGCTTGGGCGCCATCAAAGCCGTGTTAAGGGCAGCCTCTGACATTCCCGCCTTGGCAATGACAAAGTTCCGGTTCGCGGATTTAATTCCCGCTTCCACCTTCTTGCGCACTTCCATATTCTCACGGACAAGGTCAAGATACTGACGCATGAGCTCATCGCGTTTATCCTTTAAGAGCTTGTGACCGCGTATCGCAGTGATCCGTTTCTTCTTCAAACGGGTCAGCTCCATACGGGTAGGATTCACCTGCTTTGCCGCCAAAACGCCACCTCCTTAAATATTCTTCCGTTCAGCCGCACCTGTCTGCGGACCTATGCGTCATAGTACATATCCAGATATTTGTCGTCGATACGTTTCAGCTCAGTTCTCGGCAGCATCCTTAAGAGCTTCCAGCCGATATCCAGTGTTTCTTCGATCCCGCGGTCCGCGTTGTATCCCTGGGATACGTACTCCTGCTCAAAGGCGTCCGCGAACTTCGCGTACATAAGGTCGATCTCGGTCAGCGCCGCTTCTCCGAGGATGACCATAAGCTCCTTCGCGTCTTTTCCGCGTGCATAAGCGGCAAAGAGCTGGTTCATGGTGTTGGAATGATCCGCACGAGTCTTGCCTTCACCGATACCCTTATCCTTCAGACGGGACAGGGATGGGAGCACGTCAATCGGCGGCGTCACACCTTTTCTGTAAAGCTCACGGCTCAGGATGATCTGCCCCTCTGTGATATAGCCTGTCAGGTCAGGGATCGGATGGGTCTTGTCGTCCTCAGGCATAGTCAGGATGGGAATCATGGTGATACTTCCCTTCTTCCCGTTCTGTCTTCCCGCTCTCTCATAGATCGTCGCAAGATCCGTATACATATATCCCGGATATCCACGGCGTCCCGGCACTTCCTTGCGGGCTGCGGATACCTCGCGGAGCGCGTCTGCGTAGTTGGTGATGTCTGTCAGGATAACGAGAACGTGCATCTCCTTTTCAAATGCAAGATACTCCGCCGCTGTCAGTGCCATCTTCGGTGTCGCAATACGTTCAATCGCCGGGTCGTTCGCCAGGTTGATAAAGAGAACGGTACGGTCAAGGGCTCCTGTCTGGCGGAAACTCTCTATGAAGAAGTTAGATTCTTCGAAAGTGATACCCATTGCCGCGAATACTACGGCGAAATTCTCATCTGTCCCGAGCACCTTTGCCTGTCTCGCGATCTGCGCGGCAAGCTGTGCGTGCGGAAGTCCTGATGCGGAGAAAATCGGAAGCTTCTGACCGCGGACCAGTGTGTTCAGTCCGTCGATGGCAGACACACCAGTCTGGATGAACTCCTCCGGGTAGCTTCTTGCAGCCGGATTCATAGGCAGACCGTTGATGTCCATTCTCGCGTCCGGAAGTATCTCCGGGCCGTCGTCGATGGGGCGTCCCAGTCCGTCAAAGACACGTCCCAGCATATCCTCGGATACGCCCAGCTCCATGCTCCGTCCGAGGAAACGCACCTTGCTGTTGGATAAGTTAATTCCTGTGGAACTCTCAAAGAGCTGTACGAGCACATCGTTCCCGTTTACCTCGAGCACCTTGCAGCGCCTTGTTTCGCCGTCCGCCAGCTCGATCTCTCCCAGCTCATCGTATGTCACGCCTTCCACGCCGCGCACAAGCATCAGCGGTCCGGCGACTTCCTGAATGGTTCTGTACTCTTTAGGCATTTACCGTTCCTCCTTTACAAATGCGTTGGCAATCTGAACGCTCAGATCTTCATCTACTTTCTTATACTCCTCATCTAATACGTCCTCGTGAACGTATTTAAAACGTCCGATCTGCTCCCTCACCGGCATGGAGATCAGCTTCTGCAGGGAAGCACCCTGGGAAAGCGCCTCTGTTGCCCGGTCATAAAATGCGTTTACAAGGAGCATCATCATGTGCTGCTTTTTAAGTGATGTATAAGTGTCGATCTCATGGAACGAGTTCTGGTGCAGGAAGTCCTCGCGGATGGAGCGCGCCGCTTCCATCTTCAGGCGGTCACCCGGTGAAAGTGCGTCCATACCGACCATCTTCACGATCTCTTCCAGCTCTGCCTCTTCCTGTAGGAGCGTCATCATTTTCTGGCGTCCTTCCATCCAGTCCGGAGCCACCTCCGCGTTGAACCATTTCTCCATATCATCCAGATACAGGGAGTAGCTGTTCAGCCAGTTGATGGCAGGGAAATGTCTCTTGTACGCCAACGCGGAATCCAGTCCCCAGAACACCTTGACAATACGAAGTGTCGCCTGAGATACCGGCTCGGATGTATCACCACCCGGAGGAGATACGGCCCCGATAACGGAGAGCGCACCCTCGCGGCCTTCTTTTCCAAGTGACGTCACGCGGCCCGCTCGCTCGTAGAACTGAGCCAGACGGCTTCCCAGATATGCCGGGTAGCCTTCCTCACCCGGCATCTCTTCCAGACGTCCGGACATCTCACGCAGAGCCTCTGCCCAGCGGGAGGTAGAATCTGCCATCAGCGCTACCGAATATCCCATGTCACGGAAATACTCTGCAATGGTAATGCCCGTGTAAATGGATGCCTCACGGGCTGCCACAGGCATATCAGATGTATTTGCGATGAGAACGGTCCTCTGCATGAGAGGCTGTCCTGTCTTGGGGTCTTTCAGCTCCGGGAACTCATTTAAAACGTCCGTCATCTCGTTCCCACGCTCGCCGCACCCGATGTAGACGACGATATCTGCTTCCGCCCATTTCGCAAGCTGGTGCTGGATGACCGTCTTACCGCTTCCGAACGGCCCCGGCACTGCCGCCACACCGCCCTTTGCGATGGGGAAGAAGGTGTCCACCACACGCTGTCCTGTAACAAGCGGCATCTCCGGCGGCAGCTTCTTCTGATACGGGCGTCCCCGGCGTACCGGCCACTTCTGCATAAGAGTAAGCTCTCTGCTGCCCTTCTCTGTCTCAACGATGGCAACGACTTCTTCTACCGTAAATTCTCCTGCTTTGATCTCTTTGATCGTTCCTTTTACTCCGTAGGGCACCATGATCTTCTGCTGTACGAGTACCGTCTCCTGTACTGTACCAATCACATCTCCTGCCTCTACCTCATCTCCGACTTTCGCTGTAGGAACAAACTCCCACTTCAGGTCACGCTTTAAGGACGGCACCTCTACACCGCGCTTCAAATTGTTGCCTGATACTTTCATAATGTCGTCCAGCGGTCTCTGTATCCCGTCGTAAATGCTGGTGATCAGTCCCGGTCCCAGTTCAACGGACATGGGCACTTCCATGGATTCCACCGGCTCGCCCGGTCCCAGTCCCGAAGTCTCCTCATAGACCTGAATGGACGCTTCATCGCCGTGCATCTCAATGATCTCACCGATGAGACGCTGATCTGAAACACGGACCACGTCAAACATATTTGCATCCCGCATACCTTCCGCGATAACGAGAGGTCCTGCGACTTTCTTGATAACTCCTGTGCTCATTAGCTTACTCCTCCAAACAGAATATCTGATCCGACCGCCTGCTCCACGGTCTTCTTCACACCTTCCACTCCGGCTCCGGTATTTCCCGATACACCCGGGATCTGAATGATCGCCGGAAGCACCCTCTCGCGATACTCGTCAAGCGCACTGCCAAGCTCCGCCGCCGCTTTCTCGGTGATGTAGATGATGCCGTACTCACCTTCCGCAAGCTGCCTTAACTTGTCGCGCGTCTCCTCCCGGGTCTTCACAGGGCAGATGCTAAGGCCCAATGTGGCGAACCCATAGATACTGTCGTAGTCGCCGATCACTGCAATCTTATACATACATCTCCCTTATCCTTTCCCGGATCGCATCGTCGGGGAAACCGTTCTGTTTCCCGGTCAGGATGATCCGAACTGTCTTGATCTCATTCTCCCGCGCAATCAGGTACCCAAGCAGGGGACCTACGGAAAATGTCTCATATTTCTGTGGTTTCAATGTCTCTATCATACGGTTGTCGCACCAGCGCTCAAACGCTGACGGTGACTCTCTTAAGGCATCAGCCCCTCCCGCGTAGGAAGTGCCCTCCAGATACTGGGCGATCTCGTCCGCTCCGGCGAGGGCCGCCCGTATAAGCTGCTCAATATTAAGTCCCGCGCACTCTGCCATGGCGCTTCTCATGAAATCCGCGCTTTTCCCCGTCTTCTGGGAACGCACTGCAATCTTAATATCCGCAATGGCTACCGTGGTGTCTGCGTAATCTTCTATGATCGGCTCGCCCGAACGTCTGCCCGCTTCGTAAATAGCTTCCAGCGCCGCCTTGTCAACCATGATATCGCAGAGCTGTCCGTCTCTCGTGTGCAGGAGCGTCTCAAACGCTTCCTCCGCCACCCGGCTCATGCTTCCCGGAAGTCTTGAGAACTCTCTGCTCTCAATGATCCGGAGCATTTCTTTGCCCGGGATCTGGCAGTCATCATAGAAAATGCCCGGATTCTGTGTCTCCGTGCACACATCCTTGATCGCTGCCTTTAAGTTATGGTACAGCTTCGGATAGGAGAGGACATCGAACACGCTCATATCCGGAGCAACGTCACGGATGACTTCCCATGTCTTCTCTTCCTCACGCTTTAAGACCGCATCCATGTCCCCGTCAGAGGACACATCACCCCAGCCCTTTTCCATCACGAGCTGGAGCGTCTGCTCCGCTGTCCTGCACGCCAACAGCTGCTCGATGACAGCGTCGGAAAACAAGGATACTTCCAGCGCACGGATACGCGCAACCGCATACGTATATTTTGTATTACCCAAGTTAAACCCTCCTTACGGCTGCGTTTATCCGAACAGAAGCCTGTTCACCTGATCTGACAGTTCCTCGCGCTTTGCGTCAAACACTGCCTTTATCGTACAGTTCTCTTCGATGCCGCCATACACGAGAAGGAATCCTCCGTCGATGTCCCTCGCTTCGTCACTCAACGTCAGGCTTCCGCCTTTATTCGCGGCAATCGTCTTAACCTTCCCGGAAAACCCTTCCGGCATACGCCCGAGATCCTTAGCTGAGAAACAGATCTCCCCTTCTTCGGGAAGTACATATCTCTCAAGCAGCTTCTCGAGCATATCAAAATACTCTTTTACTTCCAGATTCATAACCGTGTCGTACGCACTTTTAAGAACATGCGAGATCACTTCCTGCTTCGCGGCAAGATGAGCCTGCTTCCTGCGCATGTCCATCGAGGACGCCACGCGCTTCGCGTAGTCGGCCGCATCACGTTCCGCCTTTGAAGAGATCTTCTCGGCCTCGGCTCTTGCTTCTTCTTCCGCCGCCTTTATGACAGCCTCGGCTTCCGCATTCGCCTTGTCGATAATCTCCTTCGCAGAGTGGTCCGCTTCCTCGAGAATCCGGGATTTCATTTTATCCAGTCCACTCATGTCTTGTTCTCCTTTTTATTTCTTTCCTTTTATTTTGCTCAGTTCAGCACGGCTGAATATTATACCTGGATTCCGTTTACAGCAAGGAAAGAGATAAGGAGTGCGAGGATGGCGTATGTCTCAACCATAGCGGGGAACAACATGGCTTTACCGAACTGATCCGGTTTCTTCGCAACAATACCGATAGCAGAAGCTGCTGTCTTGCCCTGCGCTATACCGGAGAGAAGTCCCACGATACCGATCGGCAGACACGCCGCGAGGATAAGAAGGCCTGTTGATACGGACAGATCAACTACACCGCCGCCTAAGATACCGATCTTGGACAGTGTGATAAATCCTACAAGCAGTCCGTACAGACCCTGTGTACCCGGAAGGAGCTGGATGATAAGCACCTTTGCGAATTTACTCGGATCCTCTGTCACAACTCCTGCCGCTGCCTGTCCCGCAATACCTACGCCGATCGCGGAGCCTGCTCCTGCGAACAGCACGGCCACAGCCGCTCCCAACAACGCATAAACAATTCCTAATTCACCTGCAATACTCATGATAAAGTTTCCTCCTTAACCTCTGTATATTTTGTATTTTCTTTAAAAGGAGCGAACGGGCGTCCGCCGCCTTCGTAAAACTTTCCGAAAAACTCTACAAATTGTAGACGGTTCGTGTGCACATACGCGCCCAGCAGGTTGATTGCCAGGTTCAGCACATGTCCGACGATAAAGATCACGATGAAAAAGATCACTCCCACTATGTTGTTCGGAAGCATGCTTCCCATCTGATTGATAACGGATGCGATAACGCCTGTCGCAAGTCCCAGCGCCAGCAGACGCGAGTAGGAAAGGACGTCGCTTAACCACCCTGTGATATTGTAAAGGTCATACGCACCCAGTGCCACACGCAGTGCCGGATTCTTGTTCTCCCTGCCTGACATAAGCACGATGCCTGCCGCTCCGATGATCGCCAGCGCTTTTGCTGTTGTATTCAGCCATTCCGGGAACACGATGTTCGTCTGTGCGATCGAAGCGAAGATATCGCTTGGCAGGAGCATCAGGATCAGCCCCACCAGGAGCAGGAACCAGAGCACCACATCGCAGAAAAAGTCCATGACTTTTCCATCTCTTAAGCACAGGTATCCCTTTATCCCAAGACCCACAAACAGATGGATCACACCAAAAAGAAGCGAGAATACCAACAGCTTCATGGGATCATTTAACGGAATAAACCAGAGCGCCGGCACAGTGACCGTTGTCCCGAAGAATTTCTCAGAAACGACATCCACGATGTTCCCGAAATATCCTCCGAAGAGGATACCCCACACTAATGTAGAAAGACCACAGTAGAAGAATAATTTCAGTGATTTCTTCATACCGTCTGACATCTGCGGGAACTTCCACACCAGCGCTCCGCAGGCAATGGCAACAATTGCGCCGTATGCCGCGTCCGAGAGCATCATTCCGAAGAAGAATATATAGAAAAACGACATGATGGTCGTCGGATCAAGTTCTCCCTTGTGCGGAAGCCCATAAGATTCCACAATGCCCTCCATGTTCATGGAGAACGGGTTATTTTTTAAGATAACCGGCGCTTCTTCATCTTCTTTTAATTCTTCCACATCTACCATGCAGTCATACCTGTCTGTCATATAATCTGCCACGTGAGGCGCCTCACACTGGGGAATGTATCCACTGATGACAAAGGTGCGCTCTGACTGCGGCAGCCCTCCGAGCACCGTATATTTGTCAGCACGGACACGGTAATAGTCCGCCATGATCTTTAATTTCTCTCTCTGTTCCGAAAAACCCTTGATCTCTTTTTCTATCCCGGCAATCTTGTCGCGACAGGCTGCGATCTGCTGCTCCAGTTTCTCTTTCTGGACTGCCGGCACATCCTCCCATGTCTGGGACGGTCGTGCAAAACCTGCGCTCCTCAAAGCCTCCTCCACTGCCGGAATATCTTCTTTCAGACACAGCACAGCCAGATAGACCATGCTCTGTTCCGAAGAGATGAGATGCACATCAGCTCCGGCCTCAGGCGCCTTTTCCGCCAATATCCCATATACGGTCTCCACCGTCGTTCCGCCGGGCATCGTACCTAAAAACATGCCCGTGCGTTTCGTGTCCGCAGGACGAAGAGGCACATCCAGCGCAAGCCAGGGCTTCAGACTCTCGATGCTGTTCGTAAGCTTCGTGATATTGGCAAGCTGTTCTGCGTGCTCCCGGTCCAGATCATAGATGGCTTTTGCTGTTTTTAACAGCTCGCGCCGCTCTTCCTGAACCTGACGTTGCTCCTCCGGCCCGATCAGCCTCTTCCCTTCGAGGGATGCGAACATGGACTTATTCTCCGGGGCATATTTCTCAAGGATATCCAGCGCCTGATCCGCGGACGCCGCCGCTTTCTCAAAGCCCATCCTCTGTCCCCCTGTGTCCATCTTTTTAAAGTCCTCATCCTCATCAATGACATGATTTACTTCAAGTACTCCAAGATTCTGCAGTTTTTCAAGGATCGCTTTTCGGTCTTTCTTTAAGGCGCAGATGCTGATTCTCTGCATCTTAAGTACCGCCATTTACTTATCCCTCCTATCTTTTTCGCACTGCTGTATGCTTTATACTGTTTCCGCGCTTACACACACCGCTTCAGACGGGTTCATGCAAGCAGCGAAATGACCAGATCCACCGCTTCTTTCTCCCGCCCAAGCGCGGAAAATTTGAGGGTCTCTACCTCTTTTTCCAGTTCGGCAAGCGCTTTCGCCTCCGCGCGGTCCCCTGCCAACCTTGCATGTTCAGACACTTCCGCAGCCTGCTCGCGGGCACTTTTAATGATCTGGTCCGCAGCGCTTAAAGCCTGCTCTTTCGCGGCCTCTGCTGTTTCTCTTCCTCTTTCTTCTGCCGATCTTACCATCTCATCCGCTTTCTTCTCTGTCTCACGGATCGATCGGATCGTCTCTTCCACCATGCTTTATGCACCACCTTTCCACCTTAATTTTTCCTGTTTTATTTTCTTAGCTTTTCCATTGCCCCTCTTTTCATACGACTTCTATTTTAATGTTTTTTGCATACAGACTAATGCTATTATATACTAAATTTTCGAAGTATTCAAAACATTTATTAATTCTTTTTATTAAAAATTATTTATTAATCATTTGAATCTTATTAATCACTTGACTCCTTTATAAAATCTTGTCACCATTCCAGCCGGTGCAGGTTCCCCGCCGTCTCCATCCCTGCAAACCCATTCTGCCGCAGAGCTTCATACAACACGATGGCGGCAGAATTTCCCAGATTCAGTGAACGGATGTCTCCCATCATGGGGATGCGCACGCAATTTTCTCTGTTGTTGACCAGAATCTCCTCGGGAATCCCCGCACTTTCCTTTCCGAACATAATATAGCAGTCCGGCTCATATGAAACTTCCGTATACACCTTGCGCGCTTTTGTGGTCGCCATATAGATCTTTGCCCCTGGATTCTTCTCAAAGAACTCCCTATAATCAATATAGGTCGACACATCCAGATCCTTCCAGTAATCCATCCCGGCACGTTTCAATGCTTTTTCGGAAAGACTGAATCCCAGCGGTTCGATCAGGTGGAGCTTTGCTCCCGCCGCCACACAGGTTCTCCCGATGTTTCCTGTGTTCGCCGGGATCTCCGGCTCAAGAAGCACAATATTTATCATGGCTTAAACTCTCTCATTTCTAAGTTTTCGGATAAAGTTTCCAACACGGCCCAGAGCCTCTTTTAAGTCCTCCAGAGAATACGCGTAAGAAATACGCAGAAATCCCTCCCCGCACTCTCCGAACGCGGTGCCCGGAACGACTGCCACTTTCTCCTCATTGAGGAGACGCGTCGCAAACTCTTCGGAGGTCATGTTAAATTCCTGAATGCTCGGGAAAACATAAAACGCGCCGAAAGGCTCAAAGCATTCCAGTCCCATGCGGGCGAATTCGTGCATAAGGAACCGTCTTCTCTGGTCATAGGATTTCCTCATTTCCTCGACCTCTGCCCCGCAGTTTCTCAAACCTTCCACCGCCGCATACTGGCTGTTCGTAGGAGCGCACATAATGGCAAACTGATGAAGCTTGGTCATCTGCTCAATAAGAGGTTCCGGACCGCAGCAGTACCCTAAGCGCCAGCCCGTCATGGCAAATCCTTTGGAGAAACCATTGATGACAAGCGTTCGCTCCCTCATTCCCGGAAAGGAAGCAATGGACACGTGCTCCGTCTTATATGTAAGTTCTGAGTAGATCTCATCTGACATCACGTACAGGTCATGCTCTTTCACAAACTCCGCCACAGGCTCCAGATCTTCCTTCGTCATGATAGAGCCTGTCGGGTTATTCGGGAAAGGCATAATAAGGATCTTTGTCCTGGGCGTCGTATATTTTTCAAGATCCTGTACGGTCAGCTTGAATTCATTCTCATATTGAAGCGGCACGACCACCGGAACTCCGTCCGCCATGACCGTACATGGCAGGTAGGAGACATAGCTTGGCTGGGGAATCAGCACTTCGTCGCCCGGATCGAGCATACAGCGCAGTCCCACGTCTATCGCCTCGCTGCCGCCCACTGTGATCAATGTCTCGTCAATGGGATCATAGGCCACATGAATCTTTCTCTCCAGATAGCTGCAGATCTCCTGCCGCAGTTCTTTTAATCCTGCGTTGGAAGTATAAAATGTCTTTCCTCTCTCAAGCGAGAAGATACCCTCCTCACGGATGCGCCACGGTGTATCAAAGTCCGGCTCCCCGACTCCCAGGGAGATGACGTCCTCCATCTCATTTGCCACATCAAAGAATTTACGGATTCCTGAGGGCTGTATATCAATGATCTTTTTTGCTAACAAATTCCTCATTACAGTGTCACCGGTATCCTTTCCGACTCTTTCTTCGAAACCATGATCGTTCCGTGGTCTTTGTATTTCTTAAGAATGAAATGTGTCGCCGTACTCAAGACCCCGTCGATGGGAGAGAGCTTCTCAGACACAAACCGGGACACTTCTTTGAGCGTCTTTCCTTCCAGCGTCACAAGCAGATCGTAGCTGCCTGAGATCAGATATACCGCATATACTTCGGGATAATTGTAGAGCCTCTCGGCGATACGGTCAAACCCTCTGTCTCTCTGCGGCGTCACGCGCACCTCAATGAGCGCTGTCACCATCTCCATCCCGGTCTTATCCCAGTCGATGAGAGTGTGGTATCCACAGATGATCTTCTCTTTCTCCATCTCTGCGATCTCATTTGCCACCTCTGCCTCTTCTGCTCCCATAAGCACCCCGAGTTCTCCTAAATCCACTCTGCTGTGTTTTTCGATATATTTCAATATCTCGATCCTTAAAGCTTCTTTCTTCTCATTCATAATATCTGTCTCCTCATCTCTTATTCATTCCGATTCGTAATATTAGTGTTCCTGCCTTTGTGATAATCTGTCATTCGCCGCGCCCTGCATTATTATCAGAGGCTCTCCTCCTGTCCGCCATCCAGCTTACCAGTTCGTCCGGCGCAGGCCTGTCCAGATATCTCACTTCTTCTCCACTTGTGATCACCCGCATGTTCTGCGCTTTTGTGACCCCAAGCCTGACAGCTCGTGCCCCGGCCTTCTCAAGGAAGTCTATAGCCTCCTGCGCGTCCTTTGTCACGATCAGAAAGCTCCCTGCTGAAGTCATCTGATACGGATTGAGACGATAGAACTCACAGATCTCCACAGTCTCCTGCTTTAAGGAGATTGCAGACATCTCTATTTCAAAGCCTGTCCCCAGTGTTTCCGACAGTTCCCACAGGGCCGCCAGGATACCGCCGCCTGTAATCTGCCGCATCACTGTTATGCGGGGCGCCGCTGTCCTGCCGGCAGAATCCTTACCGCCGACACTGGCATGCCGGCCGCTGTCCCTGTGCAAGGCAAGGATCTGCGGCGGCGTCACAAGGTCTTTTGAAAGTTCTTTCACCTGTTCGAGGAAGGTAGACACAAACCTCGTCCCCAGTTCTTCCTCAGCCTCATCTAAAATGCGCAGCGTCCCTTCCAACCCTGCATAGCCGCAGAGCAAGATCTCCTGTTCACCGCTTTTTTGCCCGGACATTCCCGGGCTTGGGGCGGCGGCGATATCCCCGACCGTACCTGTCTCTTCAGCGGATATCAGCCGACTCTTCTCTTCCACGCCTGCGGCGGTGACGAATACCGTGACGCCCGCTGCCGCGAAAGTCGTCTCTCCCTGAAAAGAATCCACAGTAAGTCCAAGTCTGCTACATGCCGATACTATTCCTGCAGTGAGAGCTTTAAGCTGTACTTCCTCTGCCTCCGGCGGAAAAAGGATACGGACAGATATCTCCGCCGGAGACACCCCCTTTGCCGCAAGTTCTCCGGCTGCCTGCAACACAGCATAGTACCCGGTCTGCGGGGACGTGCCTGATGCATGCGCGTCTGCCCACAAAAAACATTTTTCACCGTCCGCCCCTGCGCCCTTCACCGCATCTCCCGGAAGAGCTCCATTGCCCGCCGGATCTCCACTGCCGCATAAAAGCCCGGAACACGTCTCAAAAGGAGACGGCCGGAACAAAGTTTTTTGTCCTTCTATATGTAATTGTCGCCTGACAGAGCGCATCCATGCGGTCTGTGTCAGCTTCCCATATTTCATCTCTACTCTCCGTCCGCGCCGCTGCCTTCACTGCCGCTCTGCGCGTTTTGGATCTCCGCAATCACTGCTTTGATCGTCTCTTCGTTCTGCGATTCTATAGCGGCGTTGATCTTCGCCGAATCTTCTGCATTATCCGTAAACGTCCCAACGGCCACCGTCTTTCCCGAAGCCATGTAATAACTGTAATTAACTGTATCGCGGCTTACTTCCTCACCGTTCTCATAGACGACCTTCCAAAGCTGCGCTTCCAGCCCGGTCCTGCCGTTGTTCTGCGTATACATCGTGCCGATGGCTTCCTCTGTCGCCACATACAGTGTCTCGTCGGATTCTACTGTGCTGAGTTCCTCACTGATATACTCTATAGTACGATTTTCCGATCTCGTCTCTTTCCCATAGATATTAAAAGTAAGATACCCGTCAGCACACACAGATTCTATGTAGACCGCAGCCTCCATATTATTTTTGAATTTCAGATCTTTGACATCATCCGCGATGGCTGCGTCCATGGAAGGCTCCACATAGGAGACCAGCATGGAATGTGCATGCCGCTCTGTAATCTCCAGTTCTGACAGCAGGAGCGCGTTATAAAGGGTCGTCGATACCTGACAGATTCCGCCGCCCATGGACTCCACAACCTGACGGTTTTCATAGGAAGCTGCCATCGCATAACCGTTTTCCTCTGTATACGGCGCCATAAGCGCATCCGCTGACACCTCTTCCCCAGGCTCCATCAGAGTCCCGCCGATATGGGCAGACCCGGATTCCACATTCATCTTCCTGCCGCTGTCACTGTCTCCATAGTATGTCGTATAAGTTCCCAGCAGATCCGTAATGCCTTCAAGATCCGACGCCGTGATATCCGCCTTATACTCTTCTGTATCCACAGACACCGTGTCACCGTCCGATGTCCTGCCGTCCGCGATCACTTCATTGATATTCGCCACGGTCTTTTTTACATCCACCTTCTTGCCCGATATATCCTCCGTGACAATGCCCGCCCCGTTGCTCTGTGTTAATTTCGCGTTCTCCGGCTGAGGGAGAAGTCCTCCCAGCCTTTCCTTCAATACATTTCCTGCTGTCTCCGCATCCACTGCAAACGTGATAGGGAAAACCTTGTTATTCTCTCCCTTCTCCGCGCTCTTCAATATTTTATAGCACGTAGCTTTACTGCCTTCTTTTCCGTAAACAACCGCTTTTTTGACCGCAGATTCCAGATCGGGCACTGACAGTCCCAGTTCTGCCAGCGTTGCCTCTGCCTGCTGGCCGTCCGCCAGCCTGAGAACAAGCCTGCGCCCGGAATATTCCTGCGCCGCCTGCATCACTGCTTCTTTTGCCTGAGCCGCATCCATCCCGGACACGTCTGTATTCCCGATCTTCACGCCGGAGATAATGATATCCGGATCATATTCCTTGATTGTTCTATAGAACATTACATTAATCCCGACAATGACCGCACAGGCACACAGTGCCAGCCCTGCGATCAACAGGGCTGCTTTTTTGCTATATATTGGCTTTTTCTGTCTTTTTATTGTTCCGGGTTTTGTCACTCTCACTCTCTCCTGTCAGAAATTCGGCATTTGCCCGCGATCATCACACATTGATATATGGCAGTACCATCGTCAGCACCATTGCTACAATAATAAGGATAATCACAACAGATAGTATCCGTCTGACCCTTTTATTAAAAAAATTCATCCTGCATTTTCCTTTCCCACTATCAGCCCCGGTACACACCGCCGCTAAATATTATCTATGATACATATCCCCGCATTTCCTGTCAGGATGTCTCTCCGCCTGTAATCAAACAAGATCACCTGTCCATGTATCCGCTCCAGATGTGTCATCTTCCTCATCTGTCTGCCGTCATATCCCTCATATTCTTTCAGATAACGGAGCTCCTGCGCCTCTGTTTTGTAAAATGCCGCCGCCTCTTCCTTTGTCACTTTGTTCTCACCTAAGAATGACGGGCGGTTTTTCACATTATCCCTCAAATACAGGTCTAATGTCAACCACTCTAAATATTCTTCCCTCTTTTCAGCGGGAATAAAGCGGTTTAAGATCTCATATCTGGCAACGCGGGAGTGATGCACACCAAAGAGCCCGCTCTCTCTATAATATGACGCCAGAGCCTCATACATGGCAAAAGGTGAAGAAAACTCCTGCTCAAGATGCTCCATCGTATTTCGGAACTGTCCGCTGTTATAATACACTTCCACCATCTCTTCAATCTGCTTAAGACAGCGGATATCCGCGTAGGTCATCCATTTCGTAGAAAGCACTTCATAGGGCGGGCGCTCCTGATACAGCAGGCCGTATTTTTCTGCCTTCTCATACATAAGAGAGCCCTTTAATACTTTCAGGAATCCAAGCTGGAGCTGTTCCGGCCTCATGCCATATACAATATCAAAGGAACGGGCAAAACCATGATAATCTTCATAGGGAAGCCCCGCGATTAAGTCCAGATGCTGATGCACATTTTTGCTCTCCTTTATGCGCGACACCTTATCTTTAACCTGCTCTAATTTCATCGTTCTCTGTATTTCTTTGATCGTCCGCTCATTTGCCGACTGCACGCCAATCTCAAGCTGGATCAGTCCCGGACGCATGGAGCAGATCAGGGCAGTCTCGTCATCATTTAACAGATCCGCCGCCACTTCAAAGTGAAAGTTCGTGATACCCTTATCATGCTCCTTGATATAAGTCCACACTGCCATGGCATGATCATGGCGGCAGTTGAATGTCCGGTCTACGAATTTCACCTGCGGCACTTCATGGTCGATAAAAAACTGTAACTCTTTCTTCACAAGGCTCATATCCCGGAACCTGAGACATTTGTCGATGGAGGACAGACAGTAACTGCACGAAAAGGGACATCCCCGGCTTGATTCATAATAAATGATCCGATTTTGAAAATCCTCAATATGTTCATACATAAAGGGGAGCCTGCTCAGATCCATGACAGGCCGGGGGGCTGTTTCTACAATGGAGCCGCTCTCATCCCGACAGGCGAGGCCCTTTATCCTGAGAAATTCATTCCCGCCTGTCTGTCCTGCGCCAAATTGTCCCCGGTAAACGTCCATCAATTCTGAGAATGTCTCCTCACCCTCTCCGCATATGACGCCTGTCACATCAGAATATTTTTCGAGCGTCTCCCCCGCGTTATATGATACCTCCGGGCCGCCCAGCCATATCTTTATCCCCGGCAGGATCTTCGGTATCTCCCTGACAAGACATTCTACATAAGAAATATTCCACAGATAACAGGAGAAACAAAGAACATCCGGCCCGCGGTCATAAATATCCATCATGATCTCATCCATAGGCTGATTGATCGTATATTCCGCAATCTCGATCTCCTCTGGCCGGATCTCCCCACTATGCTGCAGGGCATATGCACGCAGACTGTATACTGCAAGGTTCGAGTGGATATATTTGGCGTTCACCGCCGCTAAAAGCACCTTCATCATCAACGCTCCGTTCCCTTTGTCATACAAGAGATTTTACCATTAATCGGAATATGGAGCAAGTGGCGCGCCGCCATCTTGACATTTCTGAAAAACCCGTGTAAAATTAAGACTCGTGCAGCCGGGGTGTTAGCGGTACCTTGTACCTGCAATC
>ERZ1643249.2372-NODE-2372-length-17652-cov-5.979087_pt1 | contig 17652 bp, 17 predicted proteins | sample MGYA00579263_ERZ1643249 | MGnify/ENA primary metagenome ERZ1643249 (study PRJEB29033, sample SAMEA4952264) | chicken gut metagenome | biome: Broiler Chicken; feature: Gastrointestinal Tract; material: Caecum | place: Ireland | collected 2018 | study: Broiler... | reverse complement strand
CGCATTTGATTATATTTTCTCATAATATCTGGAATTCGTCCAGTGTTTTTTTACGAAACGGGAAAGTCTGAATGTTCAGACTTCAGCATCTTCCGGCAAGGCCATTCCGGCATTTCCGCCTTTTTTATATTTTCTTTTTCTCCCATGCCTTCAGCTCTTTCTGCGTTTTTCCCAGTTTTCCGAATCTTTAAGCTTTCTCATTTTCCGACAGCTTCCGCCCCATCAGCACCCCCATGACGGAAGCCATCATCAGTCCTCTGGTCCAGCCGCTGGAATCACCCAGGCAGTAAAGTCCCCGGATATTCGTCACCAGATCCGGCGTCATCTTAATCCGGTTGCTGTAGAATTTCAGCTCCGGAGAATAGAGAAGGGTTTCATTGGCCGCAAAGCCAGGCACCACATGATCCACGGCCTGAATAAAATTGATGATATTCGTCATGGCCCGGTAAGGCATGGCCGCTGTGATGTCGCCCGCTACCGCGTCCGGCAGAGAGGGACGGACATTGGACTGGGAAAGCTCCTTCTGCCAGGTCCGCTTTCCGCCCAGAATATCGCCGTAGCGCTGCACCAGAATCTTCCCGTCTCCCAGCATATTCGTCAGTTCTCCCACCTTCTGGGCGTAAGCAATGGGCTGGTTGAACGGATATGTGAAATTGTGGGAACACAGAATCGCAAGGTTGGTATTCTGAGATTTCAGGTCCTTATAGGAATGGCCGTTTACCACCGCCAGATCATTATCGTAGTTTTCCTGGCTGACAAAACCGCCCGGATTCTGGCAGAAGGTGCGGACCTTATTCTTAAAGGGCAGCGGATAACCGATAAGCTTCGACTCATAGAGAATATTGTTTACATCCTCCATGATCTCGTTTCGCACTTCCACGCGCACGCCGATATCCACGGTCCCCGGCACATGGGCGATATCATGCTGCTCACAGAGCTTTTCCAGCCAGTCTGCTCCTTTTCTGCCGGTGGCCACGATCACATGATCGGCATAAATCACCTGTTCATTCGTATGCTTTGCGGAATCTTCCAGTACAGCCCCTTTACAGACATCGTTCTCCACAATCAGATCCCGGCAGTGGCAGCCAAACAGAATCTCCACGCCCTTTTCCAGCAGATACTGCTCAATCCGGTAATAAATCTCCTGGGCCTTTTCTGTTCCCAGATGGCGGATCGGGCAGTCTACCAGCTTCAGGCCGGCCTGAATGGCTCTCTTCCGGATATCTTTTACCTCTTTTTCCTTTCCAACGCCTTCCACCTTTGTATCCGCGCCGAATTCCAGATAGATCTGATCCGTATACTGAATCATTTCCTGGGCAAAGTCCTCTCCAATCAGGGATGGCAGATCTCCGCCCACTTCATAGCTTAAAGACAGCTTGCCGTCGGAAAAAGCGCCTGCTCCGGAAAATCCAGTGGTAATATTGCAGTAAGGTTTGCAGTTCACGCATTTCTTCGTCTTTGCCTTCGGACAGGAACGCTTTTCCACCGGCCTTCCTTTTTCTACAATCGTGATGCTCTTTCTGCTTCCCCTTCGCAGAAGCTCCAGAGCCGTAAAGATTCCTGCCGGCCCCGCCCCGATAATCAATACATCTGTTTTACTCATTTCAAATACCTCCTTTGCTCATCTGCTGCAGATACTCTGCAGATACCAAAACAGCTGCCAGAACAGTATATAGCATCTCCCCGGAGGGAGGCTTATAGTCAACTGTTACGGCAGCTGGTAGAAACATTCAACCTATTATGAATTTATATAAGACTCAAACCTTTACCATATTAGCGGACAAAAACCCATTTGTCAAGCAGAGAAGCCGTCCTTTACAGCAGCGCCGCCTGAAATATCAGGAAAAAATCTTCCTACAGCAGCGCCGGCAGCACAAAATTTCCGGCCGCCCAGAGAATCAGCAGATGGACCGGATAAAACACATAGAAAAAGTATTTCGGCTGGCGTCCCCGCTTTCCGTTGTACAGCGCAAGAATCAGAAAAGCCGGAATGCTGCAAATCTCAATCCGCGCCAGAAGCACAAGAAGAATCAGCGAAAGGACAGAGGCCGCCCAGAACCGCTCCCGCAGAAGATACATCACCGCAATTACTGCCACGCCTATGGCCCCGTAATCTGTCCCGCACAGTTCTGCCGCCGCGCCCAGAACCGCCAGCGCCAGCATGCCTCTCCACTCCTGTCCGGGAGATCTCTGAAAAGCCTGAATCACAAGCAGGCCGGCCAGCAGCGTAAAAAATACATTTTGGGTTCCCCAGTAAAACGGCTGATTATGAAGCGCCAGATCAAACGGGATCTCAGAAATGAGCGCAAAGGAAGCCAGTCGCAGCAGGTATTTCCGGGGACTGCGCGTATGCACGGCTCCTTCTACCAGGAGAAAGCAGAAAATCGGAAACGCTGCCCTTCCGATTCCGCGCAGAACCGAATCCAGGCTGAGCCAGAAATACAGATTGTCAATCCTGCCCGCCAGCGGTGAGACGCCGTAATAATTCAGCACAAAGACCTCCAGCAGACAGGCCCCGATGTGGTCCACAAGCATAATCAAAACCGCGAACCATTTCAGCGCGCTGCCCGAAAAAGGCATTGCCTCTCTCCGGATCATCTCTTCTCTGCTACCTCGCCCTGCTTTTTATAGATGGAATGGGCCGGAACCACGCCCCGCACGGAAGACAGGGGATAAATATTGCTGTTCTTCCCAATGACGGTTCCCGGATTGAGCACGGAGCCGCAGCCCACTTCCACTTCGTCGCCAATCATGGCGCCGAATTTCTTGATTCCGGTCTCAATGTCGCCCTCCGGCGTATGCACCTTCACCAGGAGCTTGTCAGACTTCACATTGGAGGTGATGGAGCCTGCGCCCATGTGGGCTTTATAGCCCAGGATAGAGTCTCCCACATAATTGTAATGGGGCACCTGCACTTTATTGAACAGAATCACGTTTTTCAGCTCTGTGGAGTTTCCGACCACAGCCCCGTCTCCCACCAGGGCATTTCCGCGGATGAACGCGCAGTGGCGGACTTCCGTATCCCTGCCGATGATACAGGGTCCTGTGATGGAAGCGGTAGGCGCTACTTTGGCAGAGCGGGCAATCCAGATGTTTTCCCCGCGTTTTTCGTACTCTTCTTCGCTTAATCCCGCGCCAAGCTCCAGAATGAAAGCGCCGATTTTCGCCAGCGCTTCCCAGGGATAGGTTACGCTTTCCAGAAGAGGCGCAGCCAGCGTCTCAGACAGCGTATAAAGTTCCTTTACTTCCAGTTCTTTCATTTCTTTTCCTGCTCCTTTTTCTTGATTTTCTTTTCCGGATCTGTACCCCCAGCTTTCTTCTGAGAGCCTCCTCCCGTCTTATAAAATCCTGCCGACGCGTCAAAACAGGGGCGCAGGGCCCTCCGGTAATCCGCGTTCAGCACATTCTGCGTCTTGTCAGTGATAAATTTTTCGAGCTTCTGCATGTATATTTCTTCTGTGATGGTTCCCTCCGCCATCTGTGTCAGTCCCTTTTCCCAGCTGGCTGTCAGCTCCGGATTCAGCAGGCTGTAGATGGAAGCCCGCACCACATCGTAAATCATCTCTCCCAAAAGCGTCGGCGTGATAATCTGCGTCTTTTTATTTAACGCAATGTATTTATTATTCACAAGTTTTTTCAGGATCTCCGCACGGGTCGCGCTGGTTCCGATTCCGCTTCCCTTGATCTGGGCCCGCAGCTCCTCATCCTCGATTAGCTGGCCCGCATTTTCCATAGCCAGAATCATAGAACCGGAATTATAACGCTTCGGCGGAGAGGTCTCGCCTTCTTTGATCCGAAAACCGCCGGCCTCGATGACCGCCCCTTTCCTGAGCCCCTTTAAAAGTTCCAGAAATTCCGCGTCCACGCGCACATCTTCCGTCTCGTCTTCGTCTGTTTTCTTTTTTCCGCTGTCGGCAGCCTGAGGCTGCACCTTCAGCCAGCCTTCCAAAAGCAGCACCCGGAAACTGGAGAAGAACCGTTCTCCCCGCACCTCCGTCACCAGCTGCACCTTCTGGTATTCCGCCGCCGGATAAAAAATTCCCAGAAACCGCCGGGCTATCACCTCGTAAATCTGTTCCGATACCGGCGAAAGACTCCTTAAAGCCCCCAGCCCCTGGCCGGTGGGAATAATTGCGTAGTGGTCCGTGATCTGCTTGTCGTTGACGTAACGGGTCTTTGCAATCCCCTTCCATGCCGTTCCCCCGAGCACTTCCGATGCATACTGAGACAGCTTTCCGTAGGACCGAAGACCAGACAGGTTTTTCCCTATCTCCTTTGCCACCGCTGTGGAAAGCACCCGGGCGTCCGTTCTCGGGTAGGTCACAAGCTTTTTTTCATACAGCTCCTGGACCACCCGAAGAGTTTCGTCGGGGCTCAGCTTGAAGCGCCGGGAGCATTCATTCTGAAGTTCCGCCAGATTGAAAAGCAGAGGCGGATTTTTCTTTTCCTTTTTCCGCTCAATGGAAAATAACGCCGCCTGTACCGGCTTTTCTTCTTCCAAAAAGCGGATCAGCTCTTTTGCGTCCTCCTCCTTTTTAAATCCGTTTTCCTTATACAGCTTATGCGGTTCACAGAATACGGAACCTGATACCGCCCGCCATTCTCCTTCAAATTTTCTTCCATGAAGACCGAAATCTCCCAGTACCCGGTAGAAGGGCGTTTTGACAAATTCCCGGATCTCCCTCTCCCTGCGGACCACCATGCCCAGCACACAGGTCATAACGCGTCCTACAGAAATCACCGTGTATTTCGTATTCAGATAACCGGAAATCGTATTTCCGTATTTCAGGGTCAGAAGGCGGGAAAAATTAATACCCATCAGATAATCTTCCTTGGCACGCAGATAGGCGGCGCTGGCCAGATTGTCATATTCCGACAGATCCTTTGCTTCCCGAATGCCCCGGAGGATCTCCTCCTCGGTCTGCGAATCGATCCAGACGCGCTTCCGCTTTTTCCCGTGAACGCCTGCCATCTGTTCCACCAGCCGGTAGATATACTCTCCTTCCCGCCCGGAGTCGGTACAGACATAGATTGTCTCCACATCCGGACGGTTCAGAAGGCCTTTTACAATCTCATACTGCTTCTTTACCGAGGGAATCACCTCATATTTGAATTCCTCCGGCAGAAACGGCAGCGTCGCCAGACTCCATTTCTTATATTTTTCATCGTAAACCTCCGGGTAACTCATGGTCACCAGATGACCCACGCACCAGGTCACAATGCTGTCTTCGCCTTCCAGATATCCGTCCCGGCGTGAAGTATTCAGCTTCAACGCCTTTGCAAACTCCTGCGCCACACTGGGCTTCTCGGCAATATATAATGATTTTCCCATAAATCCTCTCTTTGCCGGCGCTTTTCCCTTGCGTCCGCGCCGCATTTCCCGGCTGCAGCCCAATCCTGCCCTGGCTTTCGGCATTCCTTCTGCCGTCATTCGCAGAATCCTGCAGCCCGGTCTATTCTACCACAAATTCAAGGATTCTGGCAATGTCTTTTGGTACAGGAGCCGAAATCCGAAGTTCTTTCCCTGTAAAGGGCTGAAAAAACGCAAGCTCCGCCGCATGAAGGGCTGTCCGGCCTATCAGCCCTGTTTCTTTCGGTTCTTCTGTTCTGCCTGTGTCCCAATGCAGCCCTTTTCCGTATAAGGGATCTCCCAGAAGCGGGCATCCGATATAAGCCATGTGAACCCGGATCTGATGCATACGGCCGGTCTCCAGCCTGAGACGGACAAGAGAATACCGGGATCTCCGTCTGCTCCTGCCTTGTCCTCCACAGACACCTTCGTCTTCCGGTTCCCGGCTGTCTTCCCAGGTCTTCAGGACCTGATAATGCGTTTTCGCGGATTTTCCGTCTTCTGAGACGCGCATCCGTCTTCTGTCCTCCGGTACCGGGGCGAGCAGAGCGCAGATCTCTCCTTCTTTCTCCGGGGGCACCCCCTGGCAGACTGCCAGGTAAGTCTTTTTCAAAATGCCATTCTCCCGCTGTCCTTCCAATCGCCCAGCCGCCGCCCGGCTTTTGGCTGCCAGAACCACACCCGAAGTATCCTTATCCAGCCGTCCGAAGATACGGATTATGCTGTCTTCTCCTTTATTCCGGAGATAGAAGGCCAGACGGTTTGCCATCGTGTCTCCTTCCCATGATTTTCTGCCTGCCGGATGGACCGAAAGTCCCGCAGGCTTATTCAGAACAATTACATCCCCGTCTTCATAAAGGATGTTCAGTTCTTTCTCTGAGGAACGAAGCTGCGGGGAAGTGTCTTCTCCTGCCCCCAGCCGCACCTCCACAATGTCTTCTGCTTTCAGGACAGCCGGAACCTTCTTTCTCTCTCCGTTGACACAGATTCCGTTTTCCAGAAATTTCGACCGGCTGATCTCCTTTTTACTTAAGGACATGCAGAAACGCAGAAACTTTCCCAGCATCATGCCGTCCTCATCCGGCGTTACTTTCCGGGCAATCCTTTTTTCCACAATGTACCTGCTCCTTTCCCAGATTGGCGATACGCATAGCTGCTTCCTCTGGCGGAATGTCTGATACATCAATCTTTTCCGTGGCAAGCTCTGCATACAGCGGCAGATAGGATAAACTTCTTTCGATGATTTCCTTTGTCCGCAGTCCATTTCTGATATCCCGGCTCAGCCGCCGCGCCAGAATCTTCTCTTCACAGAGCAGGGAGACACAGACCACTCTGCATTTTTCCCTGTGCAGACGTCCAAGAATCGTATCAAGAATATCCTGCCTGTGCATCACCCAGCAGAATATGACATTTTCGTACACTGGACAGTCCAGAAAATTATTCAGAACATGACAGATATTATCCAGAACCATTGCTTTCGTTTCCTCTGTTACCTGAAACGGAGAGGCATCCCAGCACCAGTCTCCGTCCAGAAACACACTGTTATCCAGCGTTTCCTTCAGGCACCGAGACACCGCTGTCTTTCCCACTCCCATTGGACCGCCAATCAGGTACAGCTTCTTCTTTCCTCCGCCGGTTCCGCTGCTGCCGGCCTGTAGTTCTCTGCTTTCCGCCATCTCAAAGCACTCTCTCCAAAAACAAATCCACTGCCGCATTAAATTCTTCGGACGCTTTCGCAGCCACAAAATGACCGCCTTTCACAAACTTCAGCTCCGCGCCCGGAATTTCTGCTGCCAGAAGCTTTGTGTGTTCTTCTTTGATCATATCCTCGGTCCCTGCAATTACGAGCGTGGGAACATGAATCTCTTTCAGCTCCGAGGGTTCTATATTCGGATCATCGACCATGAGAGCCAGCATCTCATGATTCTTTCTGGCCTTTTCTGATATTCTGGAAAAAAGCTTTGTCATCCGGTACCCAAGCTCAATCGGAATCTGCACAGAAGCCTTTACACCCCTCGCATTCAGATTGCCTCCGTTCAATATCAGCGCTTCCACCTTCTCCGGATGCTTCATCGCAAAGCGCATGGCGATGTTGGCTCCGTCAGAAAACCCCAGGATAACGGCCTTTGAGATATCTCTCTGCTCCAGAAATGCATTCAGATCCTCCGCAAACTGGCTGATGGTAAAGGGCGCCGCTCCCCGCGGGGACTGTCCGTGTCCCCGCGTATCCACCGCAATTACTCTGTATTTTTTCGAAAAATATGCAAGCTGATGCTTAAAATATGTTCCGTCTTCTCCATTACCATGTAACAGGAGCAGCGGGGTCCCTGTCCCTTCTTCTATGTAATGCAGGGTGATGTCCATTATTTTTCGTTCCTTTCTGGTGTTTTTCTGTCTTCGTGCGGATATAAAGCACGGTTACCCGTTTCATCTTTACGGCGTACCCTGATGAAGGTGTAAATTTCCGTCACTCCAGTGCTGAACAAAAGATATGGTATAATATATAGATTAAGTTTATAAGCCATTTCTGTTTTTCCCAGAATCAACAGAATAATACTAGCTGCAAGATACACTGCAGAGCCGGCCAGAGCCAGCTTTCCAAAGCATCTGTTGGACCAAAACCATACATTTCTGCGCATCCCCTGCTGAGGTGATTTATAGCCCAGCATATTTCCTTTTTCCCTTGGAGAATAAAATCTTAAAAAAAGCGAAAAACAAAGAAACAAAATTCCCATGCCCAAATTATTCATATCTTCTCCCCCTTCGCAATATCCCCAATCTGCCATAGAACCTTCCATGTGTTTCAATGTAGCTCTTACTTTTCTACATCCGCTCTTCAAACGCAGAGATGCTTCCGCAGCGGGCTGCAAGCTTATGCCAGCGCGTCAGCACTTCCGGCCGTACTTTCACCTTCTCAATGTGACGGTGTTGTTCCGCTTGTATTGAAATAAATATACATTAACCTGTCCGGATAATCAAGATCCGGAAGCTCCAGGCATCTGTTCTGAAACCGGTACATCAAATAGTCTTTTCCAAAAGGATCGTAGCGTCGGTGTACCAACGCTAGGGAAGAAACATATTTTTCGTCCATTTTTTGCGCTTTCTCTCATTTCCCTCTCTCCCTGTAAATGCCTGTTAAAACACAATATTTAACACTGTAAAAAAGATGCCTCCTGCTGCAAGCAGCACCACCGCGCCCGCCAGAAATCTGAGCCCGTCCTTTCTCAAAGCCTCACCAAAGCCGCTCATGCCAATCCGGGCCGACTCTTCCATATCCTGTCTGCACCAGGTCTTTTTCTGACAGGACGGGCAGAACAGCCTTCCGGACTGGCGGACCGTTCTTCCTGTCATTCCATTTCCCTTATAGACAGACTTGCGAAACATAAACGGGTGTCTGACCAGATAATCTGCCGGAACACAGAAGGAATGTCCGCAGGTTTCACAGGTAAAGGAGATTTCCCCGGAGCGCATCGCTTCCGACCTTCGGATATCCCGCATCAGTTTTATAAACCAGACAATCAGCCATCCCAGCAGGAGGACTCCCCAAATCACAAGTCCCGCCATCCGGATTTCATTTCTCATCTGCAGACGCGCAATCCGCTCCGCCTGTTCCGCCAGCATCTGTTCTCTCAGTTCTTCCATTCCAGTTTTCCCGCCTTAATTCTCCATTTTTCTGAAAACAGCCGGCAGGTCCGGCCTTTTCAGGATCTGTCATTATATTACCATATGTCTTTCCTCTTTTCCATACGCTTTGCTATAAACAGGTTCTCCCTTGTCTCTCCTCCTGCTCTGTGCTAAGATAAACTATATTTTCAATCATAAACAACAGCAAAGGAGCCGCCCATGAAAACTGTCGGAATCATCGCAGAATACAATCCTTTCCACAAAGGCCACGCCTACCAGCTTCAGAAAGCAAAGGAGCTCTCCGGCGCGGATTACGCTGTCATCGTCATGAGCGGCGATTTCGTACAGCGGGGATACCCAGCCATCGTGGACAAATATGTGCGGGCGGAAATGGCCCTGCGGGCGGGTGCAGACCTTGTGATCGAACTTCCCGTTTCTTACGCTGTGGGAAGCGCGGAGGCTTTTGCCCAGGGAGCCGTCTCGGTTCTGGAGGCTCTGGGCTGTGTGGACTTTCTCTGCTTTGGAAGCGAGTCCGGCGATCTGGATACGCTTCTGTCCTATGCCCGGCTTTTTGAAGAAGAGCCGCCTGCCTACAGGGCCTTTCTGCAGGATTTTCTGCGGCAGGGCTTCAGCTTTCCGGCTGCCAGAAGCCGGGCTGCGGAAGAATACCGGAATCTGACTGAACGGATTCTGCCCTGCTGTTCCGATGACGCAGACTGCCGCCGGGCCCCTTCCCTTCTGGATGAACCCAACAATATCCTGGGCATCGAATACTGCCGCGCTCTTCTTGGCAGGAAGAGCTCTATCCGTCCTCTGACACTCCGCCGGCGTTCCGCCGGCTACCACGATCTGTCGCTGGATGCCGAGATGGCTTCGGCCTCCGCGATCCGGCATGCTGTATACAGGGGATCAAAGCAGGCGCGCCATCCCGGACAGTCCATCTCCGGGCAGTCTGCTTCTGAACAGTTCTCATCCGGGCTGTCCGCCTCTGAGCAGTTGTCAGAACAGCCCTCATCCGGGCTCTCGAGCCCTGTCCTGGCGCAGCTTCCGCCGTTTTCTGAAAAGCTTTTAAGAACAGCTCTGGCAGCCTCCGGTCCGGTGCGGCTGAATGATTTTTCTTCTGTTCTGTCTTATCTTCTCCTGTCACTGCCACGGGAAGCTCTGGCAGCTTTCCAGGATGTGGGGGAAGATCTGGCGGCGCGGATGGGAAACTGCCGCTTTCAGTTCACGTCCGCAGAGGAATTCGCGGATCTTCTGAAGACGCGCCAGCTCACCCACACCCGCGTCACCCGCGCCCTGTGCCATATCCTGCTGAATCTGAAACAGACAGAGCTGGACGCGCGCAAGGCCGCAGGCTGGCCTGTATATCTGCGCGTGCTGGGCTTTCGGGAAACCGCCCGCCCGCTTCTGGGAGAAATCAAAAAAAGAGGCTCCTCTCCGCTTCTTGTAAAAGCGGCGGATGCCTCTCATATTCTCACTTCGGAACAGCTCCGTCTTTTTGAAGAAGACATTTTCGCTGCCCACGTATACGAAGCAGTCAAAGCAAACCGAAACGGCGCGCCCCTGATTCATGAGTTCACACGCTCCCCCATTCTGGCGCCCTGAGAACACATAAAAAGCTTATCCCCTGCCCTTACCTGCCCTTAACTTCTGCTTCTGCGTTTTCTTTCCGTTCTGTCCCGGCCGCCGCGTCAGGAGCCGCTGTGCCGCCGAGCGGTCTGTCCGGCGAACTGCAGAACGTCTTCCACCTGCTCCAGCCGGTAGGTAGCCTCAATTCCTTCCGGATTCAGGCAGCCCCAAAGCACCAGCGCATGATCCACGCCAGCCGCTCTGGCGCAGTCCATATCATAGGCCGTATCGCCAAAATACAGCACTTCCTCCGGCGCCGCGCCGCTTCGCTTCAGGTATTCCAGCATGGGATCGGGATAGGGCTTGCCCTTTGGCGTATCGCTGGCCGTCACCACACAGGGAAACAGTTCCAGCAGTCCTTGTTTTCCAAAATGATCGTCATACTCTTCCCGGAGCTTTGAGGTAATGATGCCCAGTGAAGCCCCTCTTTTCCGAAGCTGCTCCAGAATTTCCCGCATCCCCGGAAACAGAGGCATGCCGAGCCGTTCGGAATATGCCGTATAATTGCGTATCCATACCTTCAGCGCTTCTGCCGGCTGAGAAAAACCCAGAATTTCCATGGCCCGGATGCCGGGTATGCCAAAGGAAAAATACAAATCCTCCAGGGGCATGACCTCACCTCTCAGTTCTCGCACCGTCTCCTGAAGAGAAAGCATATTAATCCTCGCAGAATCAATAATTGTCCCATCTATATCAAAAACCAGATGTGTGTATGTTTTCATCTTATCCTCCGTAATCCGAACTTTTCCAGCATAAAAGCTGCCTTCCGCAGCCTGAGCCTGTATGTTTCTCTTTCCCCGGCAGCGGAAGGCGCCACGTTACGCAGCATTTAATTTTTAAAAGAATGAATGGGCGCGGGAATCCGCCCCTTACGGCTTACAAAGGCCTCACAGGAGAACTGATTCACCGGCATAATCGGCGCATAGCCCAGAAGACCGCCGAATTCCACCATCTCGCCCACGCCTTTCCCGATGACAGGAATCAGGCGGACCGCCGTAGTCTTCTGATTGACCATGCCAATGGCCATCTCATCCGCAATAATTCCGGAAATCGTGCTGGGCTTTGTATCTCCCGGAACCGCAATCATATCCAGTCCCACAGAGCAGACGCAGGTCATGGCCTCCAGCTTCTCCAGGGTCAGGGCCCCGGCCTTCACAGCGTCGATCATCCCCTGATCCTCGCTGACCGGAATAAAGGCTCCGCTCAAGCCTCCCACATAGGAGGAAGCCATCACTCCGCCCTTTTTCACCTGATCATTCAGCATGGCAAGAGCCGCCGTCGTACCCGGCGCTCCGCAGCGCTCCAGGCCAATCTCTTCCAGAATCTCAGCCACGCTGTCTCCAATGGCGGGAGTCGGTGCAAGGGAAAGATCTACAATGCCAAAGGGAACCCCCAGACGCCTGGACGCTTCCTGCGCTACCAGCTGGCCTACACGGGTCACTTTGAAAGCCGTCTTTTTGATCGTCTCGCAGAGGACCTCAAAGCTTTCTCCGCGCACCTTAGTCAGCGCATGCTTTACTACGCCTGGTCCGCTGACGCCCACATTGATGATGGCGTCCGCCTCGGTCACGCCGTGGAACGCTCCTGCCATAAAGGGATTGTCGTCCGGCGCGTTGCAGAATACCACAAGCTTCGCGCAGCCCAGGGAATCCTTTTCCTTTGTGCATTCCGCTGTCTTTACAATCATCTCGCCCATCAGACGCACCGCGTCCATATTGATGCCCGTCTTTGTGGAACCCACATTGACAGAGCTGCATACCCGGTCCGTCTTTGCCAGCGCTTCCGGAATGGAACGGATCAGATTCTCCTCGCCCTTTGTCATACCCTTGGATACCAGCGCGGAATATCCGCCGATGAAATTGACGCCCACTTCCTTGGCCGCCCGATCCAGAGTCTCTGCAATCGTCACATAATCCTCCGGAGATTTGCAGGCCGCCTCACCCACAAGAGCGATGGGAGTCACGGAAATTCTCTTATTTACAATGGGGATTCCGTAATCCCGTTCAATAGCCTGGCCGGTCTGCACCAGATCCCTTGCCACTGTCGTAATCTTATCGTATATCTTCTGATTCAGGCAGTCCAGATCCGCATCGATGCAGTCCATCAGGCTGATTCCCAGCGTAATGGTCCGCACATCCAGATTATCCTGCTCTATCATCTGATTCGTTTCTCTTACTTCATATAAATTAATCATGGCAGCTCCTTTCGAATCTTTCGTTAAATCCGGTGCATCCGGTCAAAGATCTCTTCATGCTGGCATTTGATTACCACGCCGATCTCATCTCCGATCTGCTCCAGCTCATGGGACAGATTCTCAAAGGATTTCACATTGCCCGTGTCCACAATCATCATCATATTGAAAAAGCCCTGCACGATGGTCTGTGAGATATCCAGGATATTCACTCCGTTCTGTGCAAGATACGTGCACACCTTTGCAATGATTCCCACTGCATCCTTTCCTACTACGGTAATAATGGTTCTTTTCATAACGCTCCTCCTTTATTCATCTCTATGTAATGATAGCAATTAAATCTCAATACAGGCCGACCGTTCCTCACGGCTTGCCACGCTGAGCGGAAAATCCTCCGGCTTATAAGGGGTATCTCCAAGGGCCAGTTCCAGTTTCACCGTCTCATAGGCCAGTTCCGCGTAGTTGTTTTCCTTACTCAGATGTCCCAGCATAATCGCTTTCAGGTCATCATGCAGCACCTGGCACAGAAGTTTTCCCGCCGTCTCATTGGAGAGGTGGCCCAGATCCCCGGAAATCCTTTGTTTCAGGTAATAAGGATAACCTCCCACCTGCAGCATATGGATATCGTGGTTGGCTTCCAGAAGCAGGACATCCAGTCCTTTCAGATGCTCAATGGTATAATCTGTATAGACGCCCAGGTCTGTGGCAACTGCCATTTTCTTTTCGCCGCACGCAATCCGGTAAGCCACCGGTTCTGCCGCGTCATGGGAAATATGAAAGGGCGAAATCAGAAGATCTCCTATCTGAAAATCCTGGTCCGCGTGAATCTCCCGGAACAGTTCTCCATCGATTTTTCCCAGACTGCTCATAGCCTTCACAGCTTCCGCCGTCCCCGGCGTGGCATAAATCGGAATGTCGTATTTTCTGGACAGAACTCCTAGTCCCTTGATATGGTCGGAATGTTCATGGGTCAGCAGAATCCCGTCTATATCCTTTCCGGAAAGCTGTAACTCCTTTAGCCCTGCTTCCACCCGTTTTCCGCTGATCCCCGCGTCAATCAGAAGATGATGACTGCCTGAGCCCACATAAATACAGTTGCCGCTGCTTCCGCTGGCGATACTGCACATTCTCATTTTTATGACTCTCCTTTTCCTTCGTATAATCCTTTTTTCTCCAGCAGTCTCTTGACCTGAATAAGCGTCTCCTCCGGACTTCCGCTGTTATCTATCACTTCCCGGCAGCAGGCCCGGAACTGTGCGTCTGTCTGCTGGTTTCGAAAAATGGAATCAATCTTTTCATCCGGATAGCCTCTGGATGCTTTCAGTCTTTCTCTTCGAAGCTCCGGGGCTGTATAGATATACCAGAATTCTTCGCAAAGCTCCTCATAATGGTCCTCTATCAGAAGGGCCGCCTCTATGACAAAAAGCCTGATCTTGGCTTTCTTCCGCTCTTTTTCTGTCTCCCGGCGGAACCACTCCTTTACTGCCGGATGAATCACGCTGTTCAGCCAGGAAAGCTCCCGCCTGTCTGAAAAAACGATCCGGGACAGGACCGGCCGATCAATTCTGCCGTCCTTTCCCAGGATTCCTGTCCCAAAATGCTCTCGGATTTTCCGGAAGGCTTCTGTCCCAGGCTCCATGACCAGATGGCCGGCCCGGTCGGCCTCCTCCACCCGCACGCCCGGAAGACCTGCGAGAAATTGCAGCACTGTGCTTTTTCCCGCTCCCACGCCGCCTGTAATTCCGATGATTTTCATACTGCCGCTTTCATCAGTGGGCTTCATACCAGTTCATCCCCTGCTTCATATCGATTTCCAGCGGCACGGAAAGCTCCGCCGCTCCCTGCATCTCTTCTGCCAGAATTTCTTTTACTCTGGAAAGCTCCCCTGTCTCAGCCTCCACCAGAAGCTCATCGTGCACCTGGAGTAGCAGGCGGGATTTTAAGCCCTCTGCCCGCAGTCTCCGGTCTACGCGGTTCATGGCAATCTTGATAATATCCGCGGCTGTACCCTGGATCGGAGCGTTCATAGCCACCCGTTCTCCAAAGGATCTCTGCATAAAATTCGAAGATTTCAGCTCCGGAACCGGCCTTCTGCGTCCAAACATGGTCTCCGCATACCCTTCCTGCTTTGCCTTTTCCACACAGCCGTCCAGGAATTCCTTGATTTTCGGATAGGTTTCAAAGTATTTCTGGATGTATTCCTGGGCTTCCTTTCTTGTGATGCTCAGATCCTGAGAAAGGCCGAAGGAACTGATTCCATACACGATTCCGAAATTCACGGCTTTCGCGTTTCTTCGCTGAAGAGGCGTCACTTCATCAAAGGGCACGTGAAATACCTGGGAAGCAGTCAACCGGTGGATATCCTGAGCTTCCCGGTAAGCCTGAATCAGATGCTCATCCCCGGACATATGGGCCAGCACGCGCAGCTCAATCTGGGAATAATCCGCATCCACCAGGATGGTTCCTTCCGCGGGAATGAAGACTTTCCGGATTCTTCTTCCCAGCTCCATGCGGATGGGAATATTCTGCAGGTTCGGCTCCACGCTGCTCAGGCGTCCCGTGGCTGTAATGGTCTGCTGGAAGGTGGTATGAATCCGCTCGTCTTCTCCGATATAGGCAGCCAGGCCGTCCGCATAGGTGGATTTCAGCTTTGCAAGCTGCCGGTACTCCAGAATGTCAGCCACAATGGGATAATCCGGAGCCAGCTTCTCCAGTACATCCGCCGAAGTGGAATATCCGGTCTTGGTCTTTTTCCCGCCTTTCATTCCCATTTTGTCAAACAGGATTACGCCAAGCTGCTTGGGCGAATTGATATTGAAGGTCTCTCCGGCCTCCTCATAAATCTTTTTCTCCAGCTCTCCGATCCGCAGGGCAAGTTCATCCCCGTATGCTTTCAAAGCCTCTGCGTCCACGCGGACCCCGGCCCTCTCCATGCGGTACAGCGTAAAGACAAGCGGCATCTCCATTTCCCGATAAAGCTTCTCCATTCCGGTCTTCCGGAGACGTTCAAGAAGCACCGGCATGGAGTGGTACAGAACATAACTGAAATAGCCGCCGTAGGTCAGGAAAACGCCGGGCTTCTCCTCCGCAGCCTTTGCGAGGCTCTCTTTCCCAAAAAGTTCCGCGCGGGAAGGAACCGAAAGATCCAGATACTCCTTTGCCAGCTCCTCCACGGAATAGCTGTCCTTCAGAGGATTCAAAAGATAGGCCGCGATCTCCGCGTCCAGAAAGGTCTTTTCCTCCTCCCGGCCAAAGAGCACTTCCTTTCCTTCCAAAGCCGCCTCCAGACAGGGAAGCTCTTCCTTCAGCCTGAGGCAGTCCGCTTCTTTCGCTCCCTCAAGAGCACGGAGCAGACGGCCAAGAAGCCATTCCTCCGTCACAAAGCCCTGAACCGGAACCAGACAGGTCTCCTCTTCTGAAAAAGTCAAAGAGAGAGCCAGCACTTGTCCGTCTTCCCGCAGGAGAGCAAAAGCCAGGCGCCCTGCGCCCTCTGCCCGGCTCAGAAGATTCTCCGCTTCTCCCAGATCCTCTATGAGCCGAAAACTCTTTTCGATTTTTTCATTGGCAGGCGCCTCCACAGAAAAACGGGAAAGCATATTTTTAAACTCCAGCTTCTTCAAAAGCTGATAGGCTTCCTCCGTATAAATATTCCCAAGACGGGCCGCCTCCCAGTCATAGTCGTAATCACAGTCAATGTCAATCGTCGCCAGCGTCTTGCTCATCTGCGCCATATCATAGTGGGCCTTCAGCGCTTCCCTGGCCCGGTTGGGCCTGATCTCTTCCACATGGGCGTACGCGTTCTCAATACTGCCGTACTGCACAATCAGATTTGTGGCTGTCTTTTCTCCAATTCCCGGCACTCCGGGAATATTGTCCGAAGAATCGCCCATCAGAGCCTTCAGCTCAATAATCTGAAGGGGCGTGACCTGGTAGCGGTCTATAACATCCTGAGTATAATAGTTTTCCGTCTCCGTAACACCGCCCTTCGTCTTCGGCAGCCTGACCCGGATATGATCCGTGGCCAGCTGAAGAAGATCCCGGTCTCCCGAAAGCACTGTGACCTCCATGCCTTTCTTTTCGCTGCGCTTTGCCACAGTTCCCAGCAGGTCATCTGCTTCCAGCCCGGCCTTCTCCATAGTGGCGATCCCCATCGCGTGAAGCACGTCCTTCAAAACCGGAACCTGCTCGTGAAGCTCCTCCGGCATGGGCTTTCTCGTTCCCTTGTAGGCATCATAAAGCTTATGACGAAAAGTCGGCGCCTTCACATCGAAAGCCACCGTCAGATAATCCGGCTTTTCCTCGTCCAGAACCTTGAAAAGCGTATTCAAAAAGCCAAAAATGGCATTCGTGTGGAGCCCTTCCGAATTGGTCAGGTTCGTCACACCGTAAAACGCGCGGTTTATAATGCTGTGTCCATCCACCAGCAGTATCTTTTCACTCATAAATTCAAAATCTCCGTCACTATTATCACTGTCAGCGCCGCCATCGCCAGCACCTGGGAAAAGGTATAAAAAACATTAAAAAGCTTCCTTCCCCTGACTCTCTGCTCAGAGATGTACAGGGCTTCCTGCAGAAGATTGCGCATGTCCTGGCCTTCACTTTCTCCGTCCAGCTGCGCAAGGCCCGCATAGATCGTATAATAAATCTCCAGCTCCTCATAACAGGAGCCGCAGCTGCACACATGCTCAAGAAAAGCCTCCAGTTCCTTGTCCGTCAGCTCATCGTTGATATAAGGCATAATCATCTGTTCTGCTTCCTTACAGGTCATGAGGCTCCTCCTTTCCCGCCAGTGCTGCGGCGCGGTGTCCTTCGGACATGGCCCCTCCGGGGGATGCCATGCGGCGCGGTATAATGTCTG
>ERZ1643249.2368-NODE-2368-length-17666-cov-4.739935_pt1 | contig 17666 bp, 24 predicted proteins | sample MGYA00579263_ERZ1643249 | MGnify/ENA primary metagenome ERZ1643249 (study PRJEB29033, sample SAMEA4952264) | chicken gut metagenome | biome: Broiler Chicken; feature: Gastrointestinal Tract; material: Caecum | place: Ireland | collected 2018 | study: Broiler... | reverse complement strand
TCCATTTTCTTTAATATCTTTTTCATTGTAATAAATAGACATATCATTTGGGTCAGCAACACCATTTCGCTCATATCCAATAGATAACTTATCATAATATTTTAAAAAATCAAGTTTATTATATTCTTTAAAATTTCTTTTTATTTTCTTCATAAGATTTTTTTAAATTATCATGGTAATACACGTTTTCTTTAAAATCAAAACCTTTTATATTAGTGATTACTTCACAAACAAATTTTCCCCCTAATGCCTTATGCCAAGCATTAAACGGATTTCCTACTAAACAAGCTGTAATCATTGTTTGATATCCATCTTTAATTAATGATTCCATAACTTTATCCGCTAATTTTCTTCCTATTTTTAATCCATGATAATCATCTAAAATGTAACAAGAATATATCTCTCCACAATCAGGAAATTTTTTATTTCGTGATTTACCATAAGAAGAAAAACCAACTACCTTTCCATCTACTTCCGCAACAAAAGTATTATTTTTTTCTCTTACATTTTTAATTCCATTATCTATTCTTTCTTGATTTTTTACTTGAAGATCTCTTATTATTTGATTTGGTATTAAGTCTTTATATGTTGACCACCATTCTTTAATATTTATATCAATACAATCTTCTACATCTTTTTCTTCTTTTCTTCTTATTATAACTTTCATAAAAAACTTCCTTTCCATTTAAATTTAATCTTTTCTTTTACTACTTTTTTTACCTTTTTTCTTTTTATTTACTTTTTGAAAATAAGTATATGGTATCACATTCTTCCATAGTCATATAATCTTATAAAATAAAAAGAATGGTACCAATATAGGAGTCTATAAGACGGTACCATCCTTGATTTTACTTAATTTGTTTAACCGTTATTAATCGGGCAGTCCCTTTCGGGTGCAACTAATAGGTAGTAATTACTAAATTCATTTATTATCTTTCACCAGCCGATAACTCTCTTTAAAATAAAATTTTAATAATCATATCCTATATTATTGTTTTAAATGATGATTTCTCCCTTTCAAAAAGTAATTAAATATTAACACTATTTTTTTTATATGTCAAATTATTTAATTTTTTCAATATTCAATTCATTAGAATATACTATTTTATAACAATTAGCATCATCTTTACTTCTTATTATAGATATATCATCATCAATTATTTTAACGGCACAGCAATTATCTACACATAATGCTTTAATATCATTATTTTCTTTTAATACTTTTTCTAAGTCTTCTTTCTTTTTTTCATCACTAGAAAAATGTGGAACAAACATATAATTTGTAAAACCTAATCCATCTACCTTTACATAATTATTAGAAATACCTTCGTTTATTTCAAAATCAGATAAACCATACGTACAGTAGGTTATAGCACCTGCTGATACACCTGATAAAACGCATCCCCTTTTTCCGGCTGCTTTTAGCATTTCATCCATGCCATTTTCTTTTAATAGATTAACTAACTTAACGGTATTTCCACCACCAATATATATAATATCAGCCTCTTTTATCTTTTTTTCTACCACTTCCATATGGGTTAACGTTTTATTAGATATTTTACCAGTTTCACAGCCAAGTTTTTTATAAATGTCTTTTATTATCTTATAATATGAATCAGCAAAATTACTTGCTAACCCAATAAATAAAAAATTAGGATGGGTTTTATTGGTTAGTTTAACTATTTCCTCATCAATTTCTTTAGTTTCGTATTTAGTATCAGCTCTTCCTATATCGCCGCCACCTATTAACACAAGTTTCATGTTATTTTTCCTTCTTTCTTAATAATTCCATTTTATCCTTTAACATCCTTGTCCTTTTTTCTTTTAAGGGTTCATCTAAGATGTACGAATTACCATCATACATAAGCATATCCTTTTCTTTAACGTTATTAGGAAGATCTTTTAGTTTAACGTTAATCAATTCTTTAGTTAATATATTTTCAATGGTTGCTACGTCATTTTCTATTTTATCAACCGAATACATCATTAATCACCTACCCATTAGTGTCAGTTTGTATGGTTTTAACGTTTATGCTTATACCATCACTATAAAAAATTATCGTTCCATCATTATCCGTTCTATAAGTTTTGATATCCCTTTGATTAAGTCTTTTTATGGTGTTATCATCGGGATGGTTATAAACGTTATTTTCACCAACTGATATAACAGCATACGAAGGGTTTACGGCATCCAAAAATTCATCAGAAGTACCATAAGAAGAACCATGATGGCTAACCTTTAACACGTCACTTTTAATATCCCTAAACAAAATTTCATCTTCTATACTGCTAGAAATATCCCCAGTAAATAAGAAGCTAGTATCACCAAAAGTAACCTTAAGAACAATCGAAGTATCATTTAAATCATTTTCTTCGTTTCCAACGTATATTACCCTTATTTTACAATCTCCTAAATCAAAAGTTTCGTCTTCGTAAGGAGTATAATACTTCAAATTATTTTCTTCTAAAGCATCTAACAAATCTTCAAATGTCTTTGTAGTTGTAACAACACTTGGCATCATAAAATTTTTAATTGCAAAATTATTTATAATATCATCCATTCCGCCAATATGATCTTCGTGAGCATGAGTTGCAAAAACATAATCAAAAGTATCAATGTTTAAATCATTAAAATAATTAACTAGCTTTGCCCCATCTTCATTATTTCCTGCATCGATTAACACGTTTCCGTTATCATTTTTAAGTAAAATACAGTCAGCTTGACCAACGTCAATGAAATAGACCTCTAAGTTACCTTTTGTATTTACATCGCCTTTTTCAATTTCATCAATTGAAGAAGACATCATGGATGCACTTTTTTTAGCATCATCAATAAAACCCGATGAAAAAACAATGTACAAAACTACTGCTACTAAAACAATTACTTTTATTGGATTTTGCTTTTTTATAAATGACTTTAACTTCATAAAAATTACTCCTATACTATAAATATAATAACATTTTTTATGTAATTAGTCACATAAAAAAGTGGAATCTACCTTTTTTTAAAATAAGTGATTCCACCATCATTAATTTCTTTTTCTGTATTTATGTCAAATGCATCACTATATAACGTACTACTACCACTTATACGTAAAGAACTCTTTTTAAGTTTATCGTTATAATACAAGACTTTGATAAGAATCTCGTTTAATAAAATAGTGCCTTTTATCCCCCTAAATAAAAAAGGGTTAAAATCATAATTTATAGTTGCCTCATCGTTAGTTATTTTAGCGTATATATTTCCTACTGAATTACCATCTATAATTAAATCATACGTTAAATCATTATCATTAACGTTAATAAGTTCTATATCAATTTCTGTCAAAACAATCACCCTTTATATCATATGTTTAATGATTAAAAAAAAGCTTAAATTAAGCTTCTTCTTTCTTTATTACTTCTTTTCCCTTGTAATTACCACATTCTGGGCATACTCTGTGTGGTCTTATCATAGCACCACACTTAGGACATTTTACCGTTCCGTTAGCTTCAATTTTATAGTGAGTACGACGCATTCTTTTTCTTGTCTTACTAACTTTTCTGAATGGAACTGCAAATAATTGGATATCCAACTTTAACATATTCTCACTCCTTCCTTACTCTTTAATAAATTTACTTAAACTTGCGAGTCTTGGATCAATTACTTCCTTTTCATCATCTTCAGTAATAAGACGCCAACCATTACCTTCTTTTTTTTCTTCCTTGGCATCAGGGTGAAGAACTCTTAAAGGAACATCCACTAATATATATTGCCATATAATTGGAAAAATATCAAGTCTATTTTGAATAATTTCTAACGAATTATCATTATTTTCTCCAATTACCTCATCAATATCAATATTAAACGGATATAAAACATCCTTAAGGGTCCTTGCACATGAAAGTGTCATTGTCCCAGTTACGTTTATTTTTAAACAATACTCTTCTCCATCATAAGAAACGTAACCATTTACCTTTACTGGTGATATTTCTTTTATATCGGTACCATTTAACTGTTCTTTTGGTACCGTTATTTCTGCCTTTATTGGTATTTCGTATAAATTACCGTACATTAACTTAGTTAAATCTACGTTCAAACCTATCACCACCGCTTGATAATTATACTATTTTTTTATATTATTTTCAAGACTTATATAAAATGAAAATACATAAAGTGGATACCACAATACATATTACGTAAACATATAACATTTATTCAAACTAACGTTCATAATAATTTCTAATGTCATTTAATAAATTATCATTAAACGCTTTTTTTCTAATCATTTCTATTTCAAATTTATATGGTGGGTACACCCTTTGTTTTTTACCATCACTACTACTTACGTATGGTGTTTCAAGTATTTTTGGTACGTTAGCTAGTTTATCATTGTAAATTATGTTAATTAAATTATCAAACCCAACGTAACCATAACCTATGTTTTCATGTCTATCTTTATGAGAAGAAATATCGTTTTTTGAATCATTAACGTGTACACATCCTATTTTATCCATCCCGATTACTTCATCAAATTCTTTTAAAAATTCATCAAAAGAGGCCATGTTATAACCAGCATCATGCAAATGGCAAGTATCCAAGCAAACCATTAGTTTATCAGAATAACGAACACCATCAATAATACGTTTAATGTGCTCTAGCTTATAGCAAATCTCACTACCCTTACCAGCCATGGTCTCCAAACATATCTTAACTTCTTGATTATAAGTTATTACCTCATTTAAAGCGTTAATAACGTTATTAATACCCTTATCTAAATCCAAATTAACAAAACTACCAGGATGTAAAACTATTTTTTCTACGCCTAACATTGAAGCCCTGTTAATTTCATCCTTTAAAAAATTAATCGAAAATCTATAACTTTCTTCTTTTTCGTTATTTGCTAAATTAATAATGTAAGGTGCATGAATAATAACGTTTTTTAATTCAATATTATTTTCATATAATAAGTTTCTAGCTTCTAAGGTAAGATCATAATCTATCTTACATCTTTTAGTATTTTGCGGCGCTCCCGTATAAAACATAAAACAATTACTTCCGTAGCTTAACGCTTCTTTAACGCTACCTACTAACTGATCATTACTCCTAAAAGAAACGTGTGAACCAATTAACAACATGTACTACCACCTCATACTTCTTACATAAATATTATACTAAATATTGTAAAATTAGGCAAAAGAAAAAAGAGCTTTTAAGCAAGCTCTTTAACTTTTATTGTCCAGAAGTACTTGTAGTAGTGGAACAATCAGCTGTAAAAGCCATGGTATGTTCTGCCACTTCATAACCAGACTTTATTTTCTTTGTACCTGATTTTCCATCGGTACTATAGTAATCGGTTAACGGAACGTTACCAAACTGTCCTTTAGCTGTTATGGTGACTTTATTTCCTAAAATGCTAATACCATAATCTTCATCGTTTACAGTTTCACCATTGTGATCAATTTCACTCATATCTGCCAGTTCAGAAACTGAAAGTTTATCATTTTGTGCACATAACATGTTAGCATTTTTTTCAATCATTTGGACTGAATCGTAGAATGAATCCGCTCTTGATTTTTTTATTGTTTTATTAATTTGCTGTGTTGCAATAACCATTATAATTGCTAGTACTACGATAACCGCCAACAACTCAATTAGCGTAAAACCTTTTTTATTCATTTTTTTCATTTTTATTCCTCCTATTATTACAATTAAATATTATCATTATTACGTGTTTTAGTCAACGTTTTATTTTTTCTTTTAAGTATATTTACAGTTTTAGAACCATATTTTTTACATTTATAAATAATTAAATTTTGGTATTTAGAATAATCTATGTTTAGCTCTGTTTCACATACTATTAATCCATTATCACTTAATAAGTTTATGTTATCATTTATTATCGTTAGTGATTTATCTATTTCGTTAGTATTGTATGGTGGGTCTAAAAAGATAACATCAAATACTTTAACCTCATTTATAAACCATTTTAAAGTGTTTATAGCATCACCATGGATAATATTAGTATTTACCACGTTTAACGTTTTTATGTTATCTTTTATCGTATTTATCGCAATTTTATTATTATCCACTAAATAAGCTTCTTTAGCTCCGTTACTTATTGCTTCTATAGCTAAATTACCAGTTCCTGAATATAAATCAAGCACTACAGCATCTTTAACATAACTTTGTATCATTGCAAAAACCGATTCTTTTACCCTATCTATGGTTGGCCTTGTACCAACAATATCATAACCTTTTAAAGTTCTTCCCTTATATAAACCACTTATTATTTTCATTAATAAATCACCTACATAAATTTTATCACATATAAACTAAAAAGTATTACTTTTTATTAGTAATACTTTTTATTCTATTATTTATTTGGATGGTAAGCATGTTAATTTTATTTTGCAACTGGATATACTGACTAATTAAAGGATCCTTAAGTAACTTTATTTTTGCTTTTACGAATTCTTCTTTATAACCATACTTTTCATATAATTCTTTTGCATTATTAAATTCCTCAATTATTTTTTTTGTTTTACTACTATTACTTATTTTTTGTTTAATATCAGAAATATTTTTTTTAAAATCACTTTTTTCTATTTTATCTATTATTTCATATGCTTTTTCTATCACTTACATCACCTCAAAACGTTAATGAATTTACTAACCATATCAATTTTATCTATAAAATTATTTATTTTATCAGTAGTTCTTAATTTATATTTTTCCTTAACTTCAGAAACGAAAACATCCATCATTTCAGGGTTTCTCATGAGTGTTTTATACCAATAAGAATTAGATCTTAAATACCTTTTATAATCAGGGTTTGAATCAAGAATGAGTTTTACTTTAATATCCATTAATCCTCAAATTTCTTAAATAACTGCCTAGGTTCATACCCTTTTGACGTATTAACCGCATCTTTAGCAGTTAAGCCCTGAAGTAATTCAACTATTTTTTGTAAACCATTTACACCCCTTTGGACTGAATTCATGTCTATTTTTTTTATCATATCAGCGATTGATGCAAAGTTAAAAGTTTCTTCTTTATTAACAGCTTTATTTTCTTTATTAATTGGTTTATACATTTCCCAAGCTTTTTCATCTTCCCCATACAATGACCACTGCTCATAAAATTTTTGCCAGGTCATCTTTCCTGAATTAACATACCCTATTAATTCAGGTTTTTTTCTTACAAATACTTTAAATTCCTCTTTCAAGATAATCACCCTAATATAATTTATGCATTTTTCGATGATTTTTTCATTTTCTTTAATTCTATTTTATCATTTTTTAAAACCCTATTAGATTCTATTATTTTGGAAATAGCTTTATTATAAGTTACTAAATCAATATTAGAATGTTTTAAATATTTAATGGTTTTTTTTGGATACTTTACGTAACATTCACATATTAACCATGCCTTAGACATCATAACATAATAATCATGATTTACATCATTATCAATTAGCTTATATATTTCGTTTAAATATTCTTCACTTACAAAATAATTAAGAAGGCTTACAAAAGAAAACCTAACCCTCCAAAGGTTACTACTTAATAAGTTTCTTTTTATAAAGTTCATAAACTCATCTTTTATTTTGTTTAAGGTTTTACAAGATGAGCATATCATATCACAAACTGCCCAATTATCTATTTTATCCAAAAACTTATCTAGCTTTTGTATAATTATAGATGGATCCTTTATGTTAGAAATTACCATACCTTCTAACAAAACTTCTTCATAATAGTTATTTTTAACTTGATTTAAAAATGCCTCGTAATCAGTTTTTGCTATTTTTTTAGATATTTTTCTTAATACGGGAACCCTAACCCCAATTGTATTCATTTTTGTGTTTATTATTTTATCATTAAATATTTTATATTTAATGTCTTTATTATGCTCTAACAATTTTAATATATCCTCATAGTTCATTTCAAATCACCTTTTATATTATAACAAAAATATTCAGAACGTTTATTCCGAATATTATTTTTGTACTATAATGGTTATCATATTATAATCCTCATTAAGGGTAGAATTACACGTCATACTAAGACTATAATAAGAGGTTTTTTCATAATAAAACTTCTCTTCCAAAAGCTTAGAAACCGCCTTTAAATCAACGTTAACCTTAACGAAGTTATTTATTAAAGAATTTATGTTATTGCTAACGTTTGCGCTATTTAAATCACTTACTTTATATGATATGTTTGCCGTTAAATAGTAAACGTTATAATCTTCATCATAATAAACGCTAATGTTATCAATAACGTTTTTAGCTTGCGTACGATACGCATATGATGCTATATAATTTTTATCATTTAAAGACCTTATTTCTTCTTTAGATACATCAAAACCAACATTTTTAAAAAGTACGCTTCTTTTATCAGGTTTTATGTTAGCATATTTTTCTTCAAACTTATTAACCAATTTATAATTTGTATTATCTTTTTCATCTAATAATTTCTTATTCAAAAAACTTGAACCAACGAATAAAACAAGTAAAATTATAACTAGAAAAATCAAGCCTAATATTTTTTTTGATTTTTTTAGAGATATTTGAATGTTTTTCTTTTTTACATCACCTGGAAATTGTTCAAATACTATTTTACCCCTTGATTTATCCTTTTTTTCTGAATAAGAGGTTTTTATATCTTTCATATTAACACCTCTATCATGAATATAATAACATTTATTCATCATTAAAACAATATCATTTTCTCTTAGTCATTAATAGATTTACTATGTTTTCAGCAAATTCATTATTTATTTTTAAATACTCATCCCATAGATCAGGTATTTCAGCAGCTTTCAAAATGGTACTTTCCAAATAGCATAAACTTTCGTTACGTTCTTTTGTTTTGTTAATAACGTTATATCCTTTATGGTCTTTCTTGCAAAATACCCCCAATATTATGAAAACGTTTTCTGATAATTTTTTATATGTAATTCTAATATCATTTATCCTAACCTTAAATACTTTTTTTATCGTTGTTATGGAACTTACCTTTGTTTTAGGATCATTATTTTTTATCATTTCTAATCCTTTTAAAACATCAACATAATACTCGCTTGGTATATTACCTTTAAGGATGTCAGAATAAACCTTGTTTTTCTTTTCCAAAAATCCGTAATATAACAAAACGTTTTGTTCACCATTAACATCTTTTACAGGTTCATTTTTCAAATTTTCTAAATATGTTGATAAATAATTTTTTAACAACTTTTCTTTTTCAGTTAATCCTAATAAATTAATTATTCTTAATAAAATTTTATCAATATCGCAATCATACTTTACGGAATCCAAAAATAAATTAATATCTTTATAACTATCAAAGAAATTTAATGCCATTAAGTAGTTTTTAGCTAAATAATTAGTGGTTGCTTCATCATCTTCATCAACATCATCTTCTTTTATCGGGTCTAAATTATCGTCAACGTAAATTTTACAATTGCCTTTTTCCTCTTCTTCTTTATGAACTGATAAAGTAGGTAAATCATTAGGCTTCAAACTTAACAAATATTCGTTTAATTCAGTTGATAATTTGTTTTTTTCTTCTTCATTTGCTATTTTTGATAAAAGTAAGGTAATTGAAGAAATATCCCTAGGTGTAAGCTTACTATTACTTTGAATGTTTTTTAAAGCATATTCTAAAACTTTCTTATTATCCTTTACGTTTTCTTTTTCTTTTAATAAGTTTTCATATAAATCAATCATTGAGCCACAAACATACAAAACAATTTCTTCATTTAATTTAAATAGTTTATCATCTCTTTCTTTCATCATGATTAACTTATCATAAACTTCTTTTAACCTGTTATTTACGTGGCTTTTTATTGCTAAACTATTTAAAAACTCATCACTAAATATTATCTTTTTTGATAAACCATAGCTTTGTAAAACAAGATTAACCTCATTATCATGTTCTTCAAACAAAATTTTATTTCTTAGCATTTGCTCAATAGCTACCAAATTAATCTGCTCCATAATTTCGGTTAATTTGTCTAATAAAACTTTATTTTCAGTCAATCGTAAAACGTTTTCTTTTTTAAAATTTCTTCCCTTTGGTTTTAAAACTTCATAAACTGGTTTATACTCTAATAAACGTTTGTTTAAATTTTTTATTTGTATTTCGTATCCGTTAATCTCATGTTTAATTAAATTTATTAAATTTTCACACACCGTAAATCACCTTAATAATTATATCATAAAAAGAAACTATAGTTTTATAGTTTCTTTTATTTTTTTTATTACTTTTTTTTCAATACGAGATATGTAACTTTGAGATATGTTTAATTTTTCTGCTAATTCTTTTTGCGTTATTTCTTTTTCTCCAAAAAGGCCATATCTTAATTTCATTATTTGTTTATCTCTTTCAGGTAAATTATTTATCTCTTTCATTAAAGTTACTTTTAAATCATTATCTTCTAGTTCTTTTGTTACTAAATCAGGATCAGTGCCCAAAATATCTTCTAGGTGTAATTCGTTTCCCTCTGAATCATATGACAAGGATTCTTCTAGAGAAACATCGCCATTTCTTTTTTTATTCTTTCTTAAATACATAAGTATTTCGTTATCTATACACCTTGATGCGTACGTAGCTAATTTTATGTTTTTATCCATCTTATAAGTATTTATCCCCTTAATTAAACCTATTGTTCCAATACTAACCAAATCCTCTAAGTCTATTTTCGTGTTTTCATATTTCTTAGATAAATAAACTACCAATCTTAAATTATGCTCTATAAGTTTGTTTTTAGCTTCGTTACTTCCCTTTGATGCTTCTTCTAAATATTTCAATTCTTCTTGCCTTGAAAGAGGTTCAGGAAGTGCATCTTGTGCTCCAACGAAAAATATAGTACTAACTTTTTTAAATAAGCTTTTAATAAAACTAATAATTTTTTTCATATACAATCATCTCCTTAACAATTTTTTATGCAATAACAAGTCTACCCCATCTATTTGAAAATTATTGTCACTTATACCAACCAAACATTCTTTTTCAATTTTTTTACCATTTATTATTAATTCTTTTATCCTAAAACACTTAATTAATCCATTACCTTTAACGGTTAAACAAGGTACTAATATGGTTTTAGGGTTATATCCATTTAAAACATGTTTACTAATTATTATTATGGGTCTTTTTTTATAAGGATCACTAAGGTTATTACCAGTATCTAAAAAACCAGTAACATTAATCTTTTTATTATTTAAAAAACTGATTGAAACTTCATACTTTTTAGAATATTCTTCTTTAAGCTTCCTTGTTTTAATCACGTACGTACCTAATAAGATTGGCGATAATATAATTATTAAAACAACGTTTATTCCCATACCATTATGAAAAAAAATAAGACCGGTATTTTTATAAGACATCTCAACGTTAACATAATATAAAAAACCTCCCAAAATTATACTTATTAAATATAAATATATTAAGTTATTAAGCGTATATTTTATGTTTTTGTACGAAAAAGTGATCATTACCATCAATGTTGAAATTAAAATCTTAACGAAAAAAAGTATCGTAGAACTTATGTTAATGAATAAAAAAAGAATACTTATACCACCTACAAAGGCACCAAAAAATATTCTTGAAATTTTAACGTTTCTTTTTAATATCAAAGAAACTGATAATAATAAAATAAAGTCTAAAAAAAAGTTTAATAGTATAATTAGATCAACGTATATTTTCATATAATCACCAAGATAATTATAAAAAGAAAGTATTTAAATAACTGTCTAATTATGTTTAATAAAAAAAGAATGCTAATTTTTAGCATTCTTAAAAACTTCTTCTATTCTTTAAAAAGTTTGGTATATCATCATCGTCGTCATCATCATCTTGAATTAGGTTACTAACCCTCGATTGATTCATTGAATTACCAGCATTAATTTGGTTATTGCTTGCTTCTTGAGCCTTTTGTTCACCCTTTTCAAAGCCGGTTGCAATAACGGTTACTATTACTTCATCAGATAAATTTTCGTTAATAACCGCACCAAAAATAGTGTTTATGTCATTGTTTGAAGTTGATCTAACAACTTCTGCTGCATCTTCTGCTTCAAACAAAGTAAGATTAGCACCACCAGTTATGTTTATGATTGCATCGGTTGCTCCAGAAATATTAGTTTCAAGAAGTGGGCTTGAAACAGCTTGCTTAGCAGCTTCAACAGCTCTGTTTTCACCTGTTCCCATACCAATACCAATAAGTGCGTTACCACTTTTTTCCATAACCGCTTTAACATCAGCAAAATCTAGGTTTATTAAACCAGTAACCGCGATTAAATCAGAAATTGATTGAACTCCTCTATGAAGTACGTTATCAACTTCATGGAAAGCTTCTACCATTGGGGTTGATTTATCGATTATTTCTCTTAACCTATCATTTGGAATAACGATTAGAGTATCTACGTGTTGTTTTAACTCTGATAAACCACTAATTGCTTGAGCCATTCTTCTTTTACCCTCAAAACTAAATGGTTTAGTAACTATTGCAACGGTTAAAGCACCAAGGCCTTGAGCTATTTCAGCGATAACAGGTGCTGCACCAGTACCTGTGCCACCTCCCATACCGCAAGTGATAAATACCATATCTGCGCCTTTTAATGCTTCTTCTATTTCTTTTTTAGATTCCAAAGCGGCCTCTCTACCAACTTCTGGGCGTCCACCCGCTCCTAAACCAGCTGATATTTTAGAACCAATTTGAATTTTTGTTTCTGCCTTTGAACTATTTAAAACTTGTAAATCAGTATTAGCAACGATAAACTCAACGCCCCTAACACCACATTCTATCATGCGGTTAACGGCGTTACCACCGCCACCACCAACACCGATAACTTTGATTTTTGCTAATTGATCTACTGGTAAACCAAACATTTTATTTCCTCCTTAATTGTCAAAAAAGTAGCTAAAAAACCTTCCGAATACCGAATCACTTCTACCTATTCTTGTTTTACTATGTACCAAGCTATCGACATCGTCACTACTAAACATTGAATATTCTTTTCCCCTTAATTTTATCTTTTTAACAAAGTGCTTAATCGCACCAGATATGGTAATAAACCTTGCCTTCCTAATTCCTAACGTATTTAATGAATAAGTGGATGCTTTCTTACCAAATAAATCATCCAAAACAAAGTTAATACCCGGCATATCTGTTATGCCACCTAGTACCATTATATAACGAATTTGTTTATTTGTTAATACTTTTAATTCATTTTTCGCAACATTTAATATCTGAGATAACCTTCTATTTATCACTTGTGAAAGTTCATACTGATTTATGCTAACAAGTTTTCCATTAACATCTCGTGTCTCATAAGTTTCGTTTTTGTTAGCATACCTAGGACTAGCAACACCAAAATATTCTTTTATCTTACGGGCAGTCTTTTTATTAGTATAATAAATATAAGATACATCCTCATCAATTATCTTACTTCCCATCTTAACGATGCTACTATTAGTTATGATACCTTTATTAAACACCGAAATAGTAGTTAAATCCTTACCTATGTTGATAATTGCACTACCAGTTTCATCCATTTCATCATTTTTTACTTCTTCATAATCACATATTGAGCCAAGCGCTAAATCCACAACTTCAAGCCCTGCCTCCTCAATAATTTTAACGTATGATATAACGTATGTTTTTGGAACAAGCGCAAGCATGGCTCTAATACCTAACCTATCACATATTTTGTTAATAGGATCTTTTAAAGTTTCTATCTCAGAACCATTTTCATAAATGGTAAAATCAATTGGAGTTATACTAACAAGTTCCATGTTAGGTGCAATATCATTTATAACGGAATTTTGAACCCTTAAAACGTCTTTTTTGGTAACCATCTTCTCATCGTTTATTATCGGAACATTTCCATGAACTAAATTAAATTCAGCATCTAACGCAGGTATGACCAAAACCACTTTTTTTACGTTAACATTGATTCTAGAATTAATGTCTTCAATCGCTAATTTGATTCTCTCTAATAAAACGTTTTCATCAATTATAATCCCGTTTTTAACGCCTTTTGACCTAACTGATGAAACCGCTAAAGTTCTTAATTTGCCTTGAAAATATTCACTAACTAAAATACGAATCGTATCAGAGCCAATATCAACACTAGTATATATTTTCTTCATTAGCACTACTCCTATCATGTAATAACTTTACCATATAAAGTTATTATACTATATAAAACGATTTTTTTAAATACATAATTAATTTAAAAAATAATTAAATTCCTCCATGTATTACCCAATACCCATCTGCTCGGTTTTATTTTCCTTAGTATCTATGTTGTAATAATGTTTAATATATTTTTCATTAGAATTTTCGTCTAAAGTAGTATCTTCAACAACCAAATTAATTATTGTTTCGTTATCTAATTTCTCGGTTGTTGACAAAGTTTCATTAAAAACTAAACCATCCGTTATTTTGCAAAACTTTGTAATAACATTACCATCATAATTAATTAATTTAAGATAATCGTCATTATCAATTACCACGACATAATCATTAAACAACATACATACTTGTTTATATGATTTACTTTTTTTAACTAATTTATTTTCTTTATTATAAATACTAAAAGTATCATCTTCATTTAAAATAACTACGTTACCATTTTTGGAAACAGCGTAATTAGAGTATCTTTTTCCATCAAACATAAGTTCAAAAGAATCATTATATATTTCAGAATCATTACCATTATCATTTGAATAATTTTTTGCGTAATAAACATAATTTTCATTTGAGAAAGGGTGTATTGGTTTGTCAGAATTCCACAATATTTTACCAGTTTTTGTATTTATTACATAATTTTTTTCGTTTCCTGAATCATCATAAACACCCGCTATTACTTTATTTTGAGAAAATAATACGTTTTCATAAACGTACATATAATCATACATAAATTCAGTTGAAAAATCATCTATATCAAAAGAATAATAAGCATATTTGTTATCTAGGTTAGAAATTACTAGGCCATATACATTTTCATTATATCCGCAAATATCAATGCTATTATAAAAAGCATTTGGCAGCTTTAAATTTAAAGCTTCGTTTTTTAAATAATCATATATTATGTATACCCCATCATAAATTATTACATAATTTTTATTTGGATACGTGCCATAAAAATTGCAGTCCTTACTAACGCATCCATATGAAGTTACGTACTCATATTCTTGTAAAGATTCATCTATATTTTGATCATCCTTTGTTAAAACAACGGAATTATCTAAAGATTTATAAACGTTTATTTTACTGGCATCACCGTTTGGTGTATACCAATTTTCTTCTTTTTCATTATTAATCGTTTCCTTTTTGTCGTTAGAAATATTTTTCTCAAAATTCATGCTAATAAATGCTATAACAATAATTAATACAAGAAAAATTAATAATAAAATTAATATCTTTTTCTTTTGCTTTAACACTAATTTCACTTCCCTATTCTATAAAAAATAATATCATAATTAATATTGCTAGTAAATAAAAAAGATTATTTTACTTCAAAATAATCTCCATAGTCTAAATATAAAGTTCCATTTTGTTTTCCAACGTTTTCTAAAATAGTATTATACTTGTTTAACTTATCAAACTTATTAACTGTTAAATACACACTATTACCATCATTCATGTTTACGTAATAACGATCATCATCAATTTCGTTTGGATCATATTTTATTTCAGACATTTGACACAAGATATCTTTATCTATTTTATTCATGGCCTTTAAAAAACCACTTTTTTTCTTTTGAGGAACCTCGTTTACTAAATAAGGAACGCAAATTATCTTATCATCTTTTATGGCTATTCCATCATCGGTTATTTTTTCGTTAGTTAATGAATCTACGTATAACACTTTTTTTTCCGTTATTGATATTTTAATACTTAAAATTCCTTTTGATACCTTAACACTTTTAACATACTTGTTTTTAAGTATTTTGTTTTTAACCGAAAAAGAAAACGTACTAAAGTATGAAGGATAATCTTCTAACTCTGCTATTTCTATAATTTCTTGATCTGTCAAAACATCATTACCTTTAATTATTATATTTCTTATTGGAACGTCCACAAACTTGATTAACGCAAAAGAAATTACTGAAATAAACAGTAACAATAAAAATAATCTACCAACCCTTAACCTTCTTTTCTTCTTTTGCTTTTTCATCTTGCTACTCCCAATTAACGAATTCTTGTTCTATTTTTAGATCTACGTTTGTTTTTTCTTTTACTTCATCATGAACGTAATTAATTAAATTTCTAACGTCATTAGCGCTTGCTTTACCAGTGTTTATTATGAAATTTGCGTGCTTTAAACTAACTTCAGCACCACCTATTTTATACCCTTTAAGACCACAATCTTCTATTAATTTACCAGCAAAATCATTTTCTGGATTTCTAAATACAGAACCCGCCGAAGGATATTCTAAGGGCTGAGAAAGAAGCCTTTTTTGTCGTCTTGTTTCCATGAGTTCCTTTATTAACTTTTTATCTCCATGCCTTAACACTAATTTAGCTTCTAAACATATATATCCTGCGTTATGCCTTAAAAATGAATCCCGGTATTTATAATTTAAATCTTTGTTATATAAAGTAATTACCTTTAAATCAGGAGATAAAACCTTTATCTCAGAAACTATGTAACCCATATCTGATTTATAAGCACCAGCATTCATAAATACGGAACCTCCTACCGTTCCAGGAATACCCGATGCAAATTCTAGCCCCGTTAAGCCCTCTTTTAAAGCCATATAAGATAACTTAATTAGACTTACGCCAGCACCTGCCGTTATTATGGTATCGTCTATTTTAACTTTATCAAAAGAATCTAATTTAATGATTACACCTTCATACGGTTTATCGCTAAAAACAAGGTTAGAACCATAACCTAATACCTTATATTTAACCGATTCATCGTTTAATTTATTTAATAATAACACAAGTTTTTTAACATCTTTAGGATACACTATTATACGTGCTATTCCTCCTACTTTATAGGTGGTATAATTGCTTAAACTAACGTTTTGTTTATAATTACCAATTTTATTTTTCTTTATAAAACTTATTATGTCTTTCACTTTTTCACCACCAACTTAACTATCTCATCATATATCTTAGACGCACTATTTCTAACTTCAAACGCTTTTAAATTTTTCTTCATATTATTTGTAAAAAGTTTATCATCCAATACTTTTTCTACCATTCTAAGTAAAATATCTCCTTTTAAATATTTTTCTTCTAATATCATAGCAGCGTCTTTCCTTACTAAATCCATGGCGTTTTTATATTGATGGTTTTCAGTAAGGACTAGGTATAAGAATAGAAGGAACGTTTAAAGAAGCAATTTCACTTAAAGTTGAAGCTCCTGCCCGTGATACTAGAACATCCGTTACTTTTAAAAGACTTACCATGTTATCAACGTATGGCACTATTTTTATATTATTGGTGTATTTTATTTTCTTATATTCATCATAATAATTTTTACCAGTAACAAACATAACTTCATAATCTTTATTGTTAAAAAGCGTTAGCATGTTTTTCATTTTATCACTAATGGTTTTTGAACCTAAAGAACCCATAACTATTAAAACCAGTTTTTTATTTGATGAAAGTCCATAATCTTCTTTTTTCGCAGGAACAACCTTCATGGCACTCTCACTGCAAG
>ERZ1643249.2366-NODE-2366-length-17678-cov-8.445781_pt1 | contig 17678 bp, 25 predicted proteins | sample MGYA00579263_ERZ1643249 | MGnify/ENA primary metagenome ERZ1643249 (study PRJEB29033, sample SAMEA4952264) | chicken gut metagenome | biome: Broiler Chicken; feature: Gastrointestinal Tract; material: Caecum | place: Ireland | collected 2018 | study: Broiler... | reverse complement strand
AAGTTTTTCGGGGGTCCTCAATTTATTCTAAATATAAAACTCCTGCGTTGGGCTAGAAAGTGCTATTATTTAGTCTGAATGGTAACAAAAAAATATATAAAAATGTAGAAAAAAATCGCACGAAAGTCTTTCCTCCGTAAGCATATTTTGGTACAAGCTGCATATAATATTATTATAAATATTACAAAATTGTTACGAAAAATTGACAAACGGATAAAAAAATAGTATAATATAAAAAGTTGGTTCAAGGAGGGATTAAATAAATATATGAAGAATATTTTAAAATCTTCTAATATTAGAAAGATAGTATTTATTAGTTTAATATTTATAATAATATTAGGGCTATCTGTACTAGCAGGAAATGTTAAATTAAGAAATGTAAATATAAAATTTTCAAACAATCAAGAAATAACAGTTTTAACATCAAAAACAAAAATATCTGATATTTTAGAAGAAAATCATATAGTCTTAGAAGAAGACGAAACTGTAACACCAGGACTAGATGCAGAAATAACAAATACAAATAAAATAGTTATTACATTAAAAGGTGAGGAACCATCAAAAATAGCAGAAAATGCAAATACAGAAATAAATACAGAAGAAATCATAGAAGATTATACAAATATTACAGAAAAAATAGAAACTGTGATAGAAGAAATTCCATTTGAAACAGTTACAAAAGACGTTTCTAATGGTTCAGCAACAACAAGAAATGCAATTATACAACAAGGTGAAAATGGAGAAAGAAAAGTAATATATAAGGTAACATATAAAGATGATATAGAAATTTCAAGAGAAGAGTTATCATCAGAAGTAATAAAAGAACCAGTAGATAAAATAGTTCAAGTTCAAACAAAATCAGTTATTACATCAAGAAGTGGGTATTCAAGAACCTCTGGTATATCAGGACAAAGTGGTATATATAAAGTAACAGCTTACTGTTCATGTATGCAATGTTGTGGAAAAACAAATGGAATAACAGCATCAGGAGCAAAAGCTACAGCAAATCATACAATAGCAGCACCTTCAACATTCGCTTTTGGAACAAAAGTTGTAATTAATGGTATAACATATACAGTTGAAGATAGAGGAGGAGCAATACAAGGAAACAGAATAGACATATATATGAACTCACATGCTGAAGCATTACAATGGGGAGTAAGATATGTTGAAGTTGAAGTATTAAATTAAGATATATTATAAAAAGAATACATTAAAGGGAATTTAGATAAGAAAATTATCTAAATTCCCTTTAATATTAGTCAAGGCGAAAGTTAATTTTGCCTATACAATAAAAAACTTCCTCTGCTTTTCATAAACAGAGGAAGAAAGAAAAAATCTTTTTTAGGAAAGATCATCTAACTTGAATAATGTAAACACTATTGCAAGTTTTTACATAGTAGATGTTATTGCCCAGCTCCACTACTTCTTTAACGTGACTAGTACGCCAACTAAGGAAATATGCTTTCTCATCGATAAATTCCAATTTGGAACAGATGCAACAACTACCAACAGTGGGGATACTACGAGAAATAGCGATGAATGTGCGTTTGCTAGTAACGTCATCAAACCAACAAGAGTTAAAGGAACCATCAACGCCATCTAAAGTATAATCCGTTTGCGAATCCCGTACCTTTACGGAAGTAACTTCGTAAGGTTTGCCACGAACTAATTTCGTTGGATCTGAACAAGGATAATAACTTTCAGTGCCACCATTGTAACGTACGATCTTTGCCATAATTTGAGCCTCCTAAAATAATTATTTTATATTGGGTAGTGCATAAATGAAAAACGGAGTAAAAACTGTTTTTCATTATATATTATAACACATTTACATAAGAAAAACAATTTGATATGTAAATTACAATAGGTCGATAAATGTCAATTCTTGTCGAACGATTTTTATTGCAAAATTAATAAAAATATGATATACATATTGTTAATTAAATCTAATAATTTTATTCAAAGACAATTCGTCTAAAAATTTCAAAGTAGAAAAGGTAATTTAAATAGGAGGGAATAATGTTATCTATAGTAAAAAGCATGGCTTTACATGGACTAGATGGATATTTAGTTGATGTACAAGTTGATGTATCAAGTCGGACTTCCAGCTTGGGAGGTTGTTGGACTTCCAGATACTAGTGTAAGAGAAGCTAAAGAGCGAGTAAAAACTGCAATAAAAAATTCAAACATAGAATTTCAAAGCAAAAAAATTATTGTAAATTTAGCACCAGCAGATACTAAAAAAGAAGGTTCTAGTTATGATTTACCAATTGCAATAGGTATATTGATTGCAATGGAAGTAATAGAAAAGGTAGATATAGAGAGTATAGCATTTATAGGCGAACTATCACTAGATGGAAAAATTACTAAAGTAAATGGAATTTTACCAATGTGCATAGAAGCAATGAGACTAGGAATAAAACAAATAGTAGTTCCAGAAGAAAATGCTAAAGAGGCTGGGATAGTAAATGGGATAGAGATATTACCTGCTAAGAATCTATTGCAAGTTATAAATTTTTTAAATAAAACTCAAAATATAAATTCAATAAAATTAAATACAGAGGACCTTTTTCAAACAAATCAAAAATATAATTTTGATTTTTCTGAAGTAAAAGGTCAAGAAAATGTTAAAAGAGCACTAGAAGTAGCTGCTGCAGGTGCACATAATGTGCTACTTATTCGGTAGTCCAGGTTCACGGAAAGACAATGCTTGCTAGGAGATTACCAACAATTTTGCCAGATTTAAGTTTTGAAGAGGCATTAGAAATAACTAAAATACATAGTGTAGCAGGAACATTAAAATCAGATATCCCATTAATTACAACAAGACCTTTTAGAGCACCTCATCATACAATTTCGGGAGTTTCTTTAGTAGGAGGAGGAAGAATTCCAAAACCAGGAGAAATAAGTTTGGCACATTATGGTGTATTGTTTTTAGATGAACTTACAGAATTTCAAAAAAGTACATTAGAAGTATTAAGAGGTCCATTAGAAGATAGGCAAGTAACAGTATCGAGAGTTAATGGAACATTTACTTACCCAGCAAATTTTATGTTCTCAGCAAGTATGAATCCATGCCCTTGTGGGTATTATGGCTCCAAAGAGAAAGAATGTACTTGTTCAGAAACAGCAATATCTAAATATATGGGAAAAATAAGTGGGCCATTATTAGATAGAATAGATATATGCATAGAGGTAAGTCAAGTAAAATATAGTAAATTAGATTCTAACGAAAAAATAGAAACATCAGAAGAAATAAAAAAGAGAGTAGATAAAGCACGAAAAATTCAGTTAGAAAGATATAAAAATAATAAAATCTTATCAAATTCTGAGTTAACTCCGAAACTAATAGATAAATACTGTAAATTAGATACAAATGGAAAGAAAATATTAGAAAATGCATTTAACAAATTAAAACTAAGTGCGAGAGCATATGGTAGAATATTGAAAGTAGCAAGAACAATAGCAGATTTAGAAGCAAGTGAAAATATTCAGGTAAAACATATTGCAGAAGCAATACAATATAGGTCAATAGACAGAAAATATTGGAGTAATTGATATGAAAGTTAAAGAAATAGAGATACAAAATAAATGGTACCCAAAACAGTTAAGAAAAATAAATAATCCACCTAAAAAATTATATGTATTAGGAAATCACGAAATACTAAATACAGATAGTTTATCAATAATAGGTTCAAGATGTTGTACAAGCTATGGGGCAGATATGGCAAGAGAATTTGCAAGAAAGTTAGCTAAAAAAGGGATTACAATAGTAAGCGGTATGGCTAAAGGCATAGATAGTAATGCACATTTAGGAGCAATAGAGGCGAACGGAAAAACAATAGCAGTATTAGGTTCAGGATTTAACCATATATATCCAGACAAAGAAATATATGAAAAAATATTAAAAAGCGGAGGAGCTGTTATCACAGAATATAGTGAAAATGTAGGCGTTTCACCGCAAGGTTTTAGAGATAGAAATAGAATAGTAGCTGGATTATCACTAGGTACATTAGTTATAGAAGCGAAACAAAGAAGTGGTACAGGAATTACAGCAAATTATGTGAAAAGATATAAAAGAAAATTGTTTTGTATACCGCATAAAATAGAAGATAAATCAGGGGTAGGAACAAATAGACTGTTAAAAAAAGGAGCTATATTAGTAACAGAAGTTAAAGATATATTGCAGTATTTTAAAACTATTGATAATGAAGAAAATACAGAAAAAGAATTGGAAATAGAAATGTCAGAAGAATATAGAAAAATCTATGAGGAAATAAAAAGGCAAACAGCAACAGCAGAAGAAATTAGCAAAAAAGTGAAAATGAGTATAAGTGATGTGAACACCATACTTACTATGTTAGAGTTAGAAGATTATATACAAAGTCTTCCAGGAAATCATTTTCAGGTGAAGAGGTGTTAAAAATATATAAACGACATATATTGGGCAAAAAAGGCGAAGATGTAGCAGTAAAATACTTAGAAAAAAAAGGATACACAATATTAGAAAGAAATTTTATGTGTAAACAAGGAGAGATAGACGTTATTGCATTAGATAAAGAATATATAGTATTTATTGAAATAAAATCAAGAACTAATACAGAATACGGACTGCCGTCAGAAGCGGTTACAAAGAGAAAATTAAAACACATATTAAAAGTAGCAACTTATTATCTGTACATAAGAAATTTGGAAAATGAAAATGTTAGAATAGATGCAATAGAGGTATATGCAAAAGAAGGTAAGTATTATATTAATCATATAAAACAGATAGTATAATTCTAATAAAACATTCAAAAATATAGAATAATATCACTTTTATTTGTAAAAAATAATATAATAATTCTAGAAATATGTTGACGATGTAAATACAATGTGCTACAATTAAAACAAATGGAGGTGGTAACAATGGCTAAAACAGATACCTTAAATATAAGAATTGAGCCAAAACTAAAAAAAGAAGTGGAAGCAACTTTAAATGATTTAGGAATGAATATAGCTGATGCAGTAACAATATTTCTAAAACAAGTGGTAATGACTGAAAGTATTCCTTTTGCAATAAAAAAACCAAAACTTAATGAGGAAACAATAAAAGCAATAAGAGATGCAGAAAATGGCATGAATTTAAGTAAAGGATACACAGACTTAGATGAAATGTGGAAAGATATAGAGAAAGAGGATTAAACAGTGCTAATAGTAAAATATACTAGTTTATTTAAAAAAGATGTAAAACTTATGAAAAAGCGTGGACTTAATATAAAGTTATTAAAAGAAGTTATAGAAATGCTAGCTAATAATGTATGTTTGCCAGATAAATACAGAGATCATTGTTTAACAGGTAATTATAAACGGATATAGAGAATGCCATATACAACCAGATTGGCTTTTAATATATTCAATAAATAAAGAAGAACTAATATTGACAGCTTTCAGAACTGGCTCACATTCAGACTTATTAGATAAATAATTTAGAAATTTTACAAAAAATTAGACTTGTAGCTCTAACATTTCTCTTTTATAATGATAATATAAGAAGGAGGAATATCATATGAAAAATATTATTGTAACAGGTGGTTCAAGAGGAATAGGAAAATGTTTAGTAGAAAATTTAGCAAAAGATGGGAACAACGTACTTTTAAATTATAATAAATCTGAAAAACAAGCAAAAAAAATTCAAAATGATTTGAAAGAAGAAGGAGTACTTATTGAAACATACAAGGCAGATGTTTCAAATAAAGCAGAAGTAAAAAAAATGGTGCAATTTGCACTAAGTAAATGGGGAAAAATAGATGTTCTTATTAACAATGCGGGAATTGCTAAATTACATATGTTCCAAGATGTAACAGAAGAAGAATGGAATGAAATTATAGATATAAATCTAAAATCAACATTTTACATGGTACAAGAAGTTGCACCTAGTATGATTCATGAAAAAAAAGGTTGCATTATAAATATATCATCAATATGGGGGATGGTGGGAGCATCATGTGAAACTGTATATTCAGTTTCAAAGGCAGGAATGGATGCATTAACTAAGTCTCTAGCAAAAGAATTAGGACCTTCAAATATAAGAGTAAATTCAATTGCCCCAGGAGTTATAGACACAGAGATGAATAGTAAATTAGATGAACATATAAAAAATGAAATAAAAAATGCAACACCTTTAGGAAAAATAGGAAAACCAATTGATATTTACAAATGTGCAAAATGGTTAATTGATGATGAATTTACAACAGGTCAGATAATTTCTGTAAATGGAGGATATGTAATCTGAAAAAATAAAAGCCCTTTTTAGGGCTTAAATTTATTTATCTTCTACTTTTCTTTTATAATTTCCGGTAATAAGTTTAGGAATATAGTGAATGATTTTATAAACTGCAAGTCTTATTTTTTTACTCCATAAATATGTTTTTCTTAATCTGTTAGGTCTATCTATACCATAAGCATTGTTAGTTATAACTAAATCAAGACAAGGAGTATCTAATTTAACAATATAATTTTGAAAATCATTATTATCCCATTCGTTTCTCTCATTTTTAAAACAGAAATTGAAAGTATCACTTTCTAAAAGTGCTATTTCTGTTTGAAATCCTAATTCAGTTTTTTCCATTTTAACTTCAGATAAATTATCCCAATTGTCTCCAAAACCATAATGAATAAATACTTCTTCTGAGTTATCTTCAAAAAATTTACCTGTATACGAAATTTTTACAGTTGAATTTTGTACTAACTTATCTGTATTAAAAAATATGTTTTTTAATAATTCCATTTTTTCTACCTCTTTTTCAAAATTTATCTTTTGCTACAAACATTATATTATTAAAAAAGATATAATGCAAGTATTTTTTACAAAATTTTTAAAAATTTTCCAAAAATATAATTATGTTAATACTTTACCTATTATATAAAAGTCGTCAGAGTCAGTTATTGCAATGTCTTTAAAGGATTTATTCTGTGCTTTTAGAGTAAATTTTCCTTTTTTAAAGAAGAATTTTCTAATTACTATTTCACCATTAATACTAAATAATCCAATGTCTTTATTATTTAAAGGAGAATTAAATTCTATAAAAACATACGTATTTTTTGGAAATAAATTATCCATGGCATCATCTGGTACTTTTATTGCAAGTGATGCAGATGGTGCAGAAGAAGGACAATCTATGAATGAATTTATATTATCAACAGCTAGCACTTTATTATATGAAATATGTTCTACCATTCCATATTTTTCTTGATCTTCATTTAATTCTTTATCGTATGTGTACATTAGTTGTTGATAAGGAATATCTAATGCTTTACAAATATTACGAAGAGCTTTATGGCTTGGATTTCTTTCACCTTTTTCAATATGTGTTAAATGACCAATATTAATTCCAGTTGCATTGGCTAATTCTGTTTTGGTCATATTTTTTTCTTTTCTAATTTTTGCAATCATATCTCCAATCATGTTAAATACCTCATTTCTATAATTAATTTTAAACTATTATACTAAATAAAACGAAAATTGTCTAGTAATAAATAAAAAAAATATATAATTTTATAAAAAAATATCATAAAAAGTATTGACTTGTCAAATTGGTATATGATATTATAATTGTTAATTAGACAAAGGAGGACTATATATGTATTATAATAAATTAAAAAAAATAAGAAAAGAAAAAGGAATGACATTAGAAGAATTATCAGAATTATGTGGAGTGTCTGCTGGGTATTTATGTCACTTAGAAAATGGCTCAAGAGCACATCCTTCTATAGAAGTAATGGAAAAGATTGCAAATGCATTAAATAAAACAATATTTGAAATATTTTTTAATCAATAATAGTAACATTATAAGAGGAATAATCACTGCAAAAGATGCGTACAAGAAAAATGTTCATATTACTTACTAAAATTCTGCAATTTATATTGTAAAAAAAGACAAATTATGATAATATTAAACAAAAGGAGATAAAAAATACGAAAGGGTGTAAAGTATATGGACAAAAAAAGAAAAAAAGATGAAAAAGAGATTTTAGAAAGCAAAAAAAAATTAGAGAATGAAGTAACAAAAGAACAAAATAATGAAACAAAGAAAGTACAAAATGAAGAAGAAAAATCTAAAAAAGAAGAGAGTGCTATTGCAGTATTAGAGAGAGATGAAGCAATAAACAAAGAAGAAAACACACAGAAAAATGATAAAAAAACAGAACAAGAAAATCATCCACAAGCAGATATAAACAAAACAGAAATTAAAGAAGAAGAAAAAAAACAAGAAACATATAAATTTAAAAAAGCATCAACACCTAAAAAGAAACATAAATTTGCTGTAATTGCTGTAGTATTAATTGTACTTGCTATATTAGTATTAATATTATCTACAATTTTTGCGCTAATAAATTCTAGTAATAATAAAATCTTAAGTGGTATTTCGATAAAAAATACATTAGTAGAAGGGCTAACTGAAGAAGAAGCTTCAGTTGTGCTTAATGAAAAACTAGAGAATGAAAAAACAAGAGAAATATTATTAAAAATAAATGAAGAAACATTTTCAATAACTCCAGAACAAATAGGAGTACAATATAATATAGAAAAAGCAATAGAAGAAGCTTATAAAATAGGTAGAGATGGTAACATATTCCAAAATAATTTTGAGATATTAAAATCAATGTTAGAAGAAAATAATATTGATGTAGAATTTACTTACAACGAAGAATTATTAAATGAAGCACTAAATGAATTTGGTGCAAAACTTCCAGATGCTATGGTAGATAATACATATCGTATAGAAGAAGATAAATTAATAATAACAAAAGGAAAAGCAGGGATAGTAATAGATACAGATAATGCTAAACAATTAATATTAGATAGCATAAAAACAGGAGATAGTGGAGAAATAGAACTAGCAACAGAATACATTGAATGTCCAGAAATAGACATAGATAAAATATATTCAGAAGTAAAAACAGAACCACAAAATGCATCATATAAAAAAGATCCATTTGAAATAATACCTCATAAAAATGGAATAGATTTTAATGTAGAAGAAGCTAAACAAATTATTAGCGAAGAAAAAGAAGAATATATAATCAATTTAATAATAACAGAACCTGAAATACTTACTAATGAAATAGGTGAAGAGGCTTTTCCAGATTTACTAAGTTCATTTTCAACTAAATATGATGAAACCAATGTATCAAGATCAACCAATTTAAAGATTGCAATGTCTAAACTTAATGGTGTTGTAGTGATGCCAGGAGAAGTATTTTCTTATAATGAAACATTGGGAGAAAGAACGGTAGCAGAGGGATATAAATATGCAAACGGATTTGCAGGGGGCAAAGTTGTTCCAATGTTGGCAGGTGGAATTTGCCAAATTTCTTCAACATTATATGACGCAGTATTATACGCAAATCTAGAAATAGTAGAGAGACATAACCATATGTTCCAAGCAGAATATGTTGAACCAGGAAAAGATGCTACAGTTGTATATGGTTCATTAGATTTTAAATTTAAAAATACAAGACAATATCCTATAATGATAAAAACAACATGTAGTGCAGGTGTAGCAGATATTAAAATCTTTGGAATAAAAGAAGAAGTAGAATACGAGGTTGAAGTTGTAACAACTATTTTAAATTATACACCATATGATGTAATATATCAAAATGATTCTAGTTTAGCACCAGGTCAAGAAAGAGTATCACAATATGGGTTGAAAGGCTGCAAAAGTCAAACATATAGAATAATTAAATTAAATGGTCAAGAAGTATCAAGAGAATTATTATCAACAGATACTTATAGTCCATTAGATAAAATAGTAAGAAGAGGGTATAAAGCTACAACGCAAACACAACCAACAACTCCCCCAGCAGAAACACCAGTAGAGACACCAACACAGCCAGAAACGCCAGTGGAAGAAACTCCAACAACACCAGAAACACCTGCAGAGGAGATACCAACTGAACCACAAACTCCAGCAGAGGAGATACCAACTGAACCACAAACTCCAGCAGAAGAAAATCCAGAAACACCAACTGAATAGTGAATATAAATAAATATTAGAAAGGAATATTAGATGGAAGCAATAACATATGAACTAAAACATATATGTAAACAAACTGGAGCTAGAAGAGGAGTAATACATACTCCTCATGGAGATATTGAAACACCAGTATTTATGCCAGTAGGAACACAAGCTACAGTAAAATCAATGACTCCAGAGGAATTAAAAGAAGAAGTTAAGGCACGAATTATATTATCAAATACATATCATTTATATTTAAGACCAGGAAGTAAATTAGTGCGTGAAGCAGGAGGACTTCATAAATTCATGAACTGGGATAGAGCAATTCTTACAGATAGTGGAGGATTTCAAGTATTTAGCCTAGGGGATTTAAGAAAGATAAGCGAAGAAGGTGTGGAATTCAAGTCTCATTTAGATGGTAGTAAACATTTTTTATCACCAGAAAAAGTAATGGAAATCGAAAACGACTTAGGGTCAGATATAATGATGGCATTTGACGAATGTGTTAAATATCCAGCAGAATATGAATATACTAAGCAATCTATGGAAAGAACAACAAGATGGGCAGCAAGATGCAAAGCAGCACATAAAAATACAGAAAAACAAGGATTATTTGGAATTGTACAAGGTGGAATGTATAAAGATTTAAGAGAAAAATCAGCTAGAGATTTAGTGGAAATGAATTTTCCAGGGTACGCAGTAGGAGGATTAAGTGTAGGAGAACCAAAAGAATTGATGTGTGATGTGCTAAAATTTACAACACAATTTTTACCAGAGGACAAACCAAGATATTTAATGGGTGTTGGAACACCAGATTATTTAATAGAAGCAGTTTTAAGAGGAATAGATATGTGTGATTGCGTTTTACCTACAAGAATAGCTAGAAACGGAACAGCACTAACTTCACATGGCAAGGTAGTTGTAAGAAATGCAACATATGAGAGAGATTGGAGAAATTTGGACGAGCAGTGTGATTGCTATACATGCAAAAACTATACAAGAGCATATATAAGACATCTTGTTAAAACCAATGAAATACTTGGAATCAGGTTACTTTCAATACATAATTTAAGATTTTTAACACGACTTATGGAAAGAGTTAGAGAAGAAATAGAAAAAGATAATTTATTGAATTTTAGAAATGAATTCTATAAACAATATGGATATGAAACAGAAGAATAAAGATTGAAATCATGAAAGGGATGATATGTATGGATTTGCTGAATGAAAATCAATATCAAAAAACAGAAGAACCAAAAGGAAAAAAAATTGTTTTAATATTATTAATTCTATCAATAGTATTAGTAATTATAATAATAGCTTTAATGATAGTTTTAGGTTCTCAAGAAACAGTAGGAATTACATTATATATAAATGACCAGCAACAAGAATTATCTGATACTTTAATTATTCAAGATGAACAAGGAAATCAATATATAGAGCTAGAAAATCTATCAGATATACTGGGATACCAATTTGATAACAGTGAATATCAAACATATGGAGTAGATACTACAAAATGTTATATAAGAAATGAGAATTTGATATCTGGTTTTGAATTAGATTCTAATATAGTATATAAATATGAAATAGGAACTAATTTAGATTATCAATACTATGATTTAAATCATAATATCATAATGTACAATGGAAAATTATATATTGCGATTGCTGATTTAGTAGAAGCACTAAATTTATATTGTACTACTGATGAAAATAATGTTATAAGAATAAGTAGTGCGGAACATCTATCAAATTCTTATCAGCAACAACTTCAAGAAAGAGGATATACTCTTTCAACAGATCAAAATAATCAAAAAGCATTAGCATATGGTTGGTTAATAGTTAGCAAGGATGGCGTTTGGAGTGTTCTAAATACAAGCTTTGAAGAGATAATAGGAGCAAAGTTTGCAAGCATATACTTTGACGAGGTTAATTTGAATTATATAGTTTCAAATTCTAATGGTAAATATGGAATTATAGATAATACAGGCGTTATAGAACAGCCATTAAAATATGATGGATTAGAACCATTAAATTATGAAAATATGTTATACAAAGTAAAAAATAATAACCAGTATGGTATAATGAAATCAGATGGAACAATGCTTGCACAAATAATATATGATGAAATAGGATATCAAGCAGAACCTCAAAGTAACATATTATATACATTAATAATACCAGAATTAGAAAATGAAACAGAAAAAACAATAGTTGTAAAACAAAACGAAAAATATGGACTTATATATTTAGAAACAGGTGAAACACTTCTACCATGTGATCACCTAGACAAGTTATATTCAGTAAATGAATTAGGAGAAGTAGAATATAAAGTTGAAGTACAGGAACAAACACTTGATTTGTTACAATATTTAGAATTAAGAAATTTAATAACAGTAGATTTAAACCAAGGATAGAAAAGAAAGAAGGGTAATTTAAAGCCTTCTTTCTTTTTTTGTAAAACTACATTTTTTGTTCACCTGGTAGGAAATAATCTACAATACCATAAATAAGAGCACCAATAATTGCAGCCATCCAAGAAACAGAATATCCAGCAACAAAATATTGTGTTACATAAAGTACTATAACAGATAAAACAAATCCTACAAATCCTTTACCAAATGGACTAGCTTGAATACCAGTGAATTTTGAAACCAAATAATCAATTATAGTAAGCACTACTGCAGCGACAGCTAAAGACCATAAATTGGAAATTGCAAATCCAGGTGTAAAGAAAGCAGTAATTCCAAGAACTATAGCAGCTGTTACAAGTCTACCAACTATTTGCCAAACTGTACTAGTACCATTTGATGTCTGAACATTTTGATTATTATTTGCCATCTACCCAAAACCTCCTCACTTTAAATATATATATCTAATTTTGCTTTGATTTTTAGGTTTCGTATATATTATTTTCAAATAATAAATAAATATTCAAAAAAAATCTTGAATATTTTCAAAAAAAATGCAAAAAATTAAAATATTAAATATAATTTATATATTTAATGGAGGAGAAATAGGCAATGTTAAACACATTTATAAGAGTAAGTATAATATACATACTTGTTTTAGTAGTAATGAGAATAATGGGTAAAAGAGAAATAGGACAAATGCAACCATTTGAATTAGTAATAGCAATAATGATAGCAGATTTAGCATCAGTACCAATGTCAGATACAGGTATACCAATATTTAGCGGAATTATTCCTATATTAGCATTATTATTATTCCAATTAATTATATCAATTATAAATTTAAAAAGTATTAATTTAAGAAAAGTAATATGTGGTAAGCCAAAAATTTTAATATATAGAGGAAAAATTGATGAAAAAGCTTTAAAAAAAGAGAAAATTACTATAAATGAGCTACAAGAAAGATTAAGAGAAAAAGGAATTTTCACAATAGGGGATGTGGAATATGCAATACTTGAAACAAGTGGAGAAATAAGTGTAATACAAAAACCAGAAAAGAGAAATACAATACCAGAAGATTTTAATATAATCCCCGAATATGAGGGTATTCCGTATGATTTAATAATAGATGGGAAAGTAATGAATGAAAACTTAAAGCAAATTGGAAGAGATGAAAAATGGCTAAAAAAAGAAGTTGAAAAATTCAAAATAAAACCAGAAGATGCATTAATTGTAACATTTGATGGTAAAGGACAAATATTTTGCCAAGGAAAGGAAAAGTAACTAATTTCAGGCTTATGCTTTAATGGAGGATGAGATAAAAATGAGAGATACAATTATTATAATTGTTATTATTGCCGTAATTTTAGGTGGGGATATTGTAACAAAACAATATTTGGATAGAACATCAGCAGATTTAAAAGAAAAATTAGAAAATCTAAAGGAAAACACAAAGTTAGCAAAAACAACTGGGAATAGAGAACAAATAAAATTAAATATAGAAGAAATTGAAGAAAAATGGGAAAATATAAATAAGACTTGGTCAATTATAGTAGTACATCAAGAATTAGATAATATAGAGCAAGCACTTACAAAAGCAAAATCTAGCATAAATGATGGAAAATTAGAAGATGCATTGCAAGAAATAGAAACATCAATATTTTTTGTACAACATGTAAAAGAAAGAGAAAAACTAAGTTTAAAAAATATATTTTAAAAAAATCACAAAAACATTTCATTTTTTCCGAATTTTATGATAGAATAGTACAAAAGGAAAAAGGAGAAGTATATGGAAGAAATTGATAAACAAAATTTACCACAACATATAGCAATCATTATGGACGGCAATAGAAGATGGGCAAAACAAAGAGGACTAACTACAAAAGATGGTCATAAAGCAGGTTCTAAAAATTTAGAAACTATAGCTGTATTTTGTAATGAAATAGGAATAAAATATCTAACAGTATACGCATTTTCAACAGAAAATTGGAAAAGAACTAAAGAAGAAGTTTCAGCATTAATGTTTATATTAAAGGCCAATCTAGACTCAATGCTTAGAAAAATGGACTTAAAAAATATAAAGATAAGAGTAATAGGTGAAAAAGAGAATATTCCAAAGGATATTCAAGAAAAAATTGATAAATTAGTAGAAAAAACAAAAAACAATACAGGGTTAACACTTAATATTGCATTTAATTATGGAGGAAGAGCAGAACTTGTAAGTGCAACAAAGAAAATTGCAGAAAAAGTGAAAAATGGAGAAATAAAAATAGAAGATATTAATGAAAAACTGATATCAGATAACATATATACAGCAAATCAACCAGATCCAGACTTAATGATTAGAACAAGTCATGAACTAAGAACAAGCAATTTCTTACCTTGGCAACTTACATATTCAGAATTTTATTTTCCAGAAAAACATTGGCCAGAATTTAAAGAAGAAGATTTAATTGAAGCAATAAAAATATATCAAAAAAGGAATAGAAGGTTTGGCGGTCGTCCAGATGAGGTGAAGAAGTAATGAATGTAAAAAGAATTATATCAGGTGTAGTATTACTTGCAATAGTAGCAATAATTTTAATATTAGGCAATACAACAGTTGTGAATATAACAATGTCAATTGTAGCATTACTTGCAATAAACGAATATTTTAATTGCATAGGCAATAAAGATAAAGTAACCAGAATTATAGGAGATATATTAGCAATTCTAATAGCTTTTTTAGACAAACTGCCTATAGAGATATTAATACTAATATTTCCAACTACAATTGTATTATTATTTATTAAAGTTATAATAACAGAAATGAAAACAAACTATGAAAATATTGCTGTAATAGGTTTTGGAATGATATATATAATTGGATTTTTAATATTCATACCATTACTATATGCTACAGAACATGGAAAATTTCTAATATGGTATTTAGCAATAGCTGCATGGGGAACAGATACATTTGCATATTCAATAGGAACTAGATTTGGAAAACATAAGCTTACACCAATAAGCCCTAAAAAATCTGTAGAAGGAAGTGTAGGTGGAATAGTAGGAGCAGTTATACTTTCACTAATTTATACATATATTATAAATAAAACAGCTAATTTAGAAATATCATATTTAGCTATATCAGGAATAGCAATAATATTAAGCATATTAGGAGAAATAGGAGATTTAGCAGCATCAAGCATAAAACGCTATGCCGGAATTAAAGACTTTAGCCAATTAATACCAGGGCATGGAGGAATGTTAGACAGAATAGATAGTATTTTGCTTATGGCACCATTTGCGTACTTTTTATTAATTTTAATATAAAACATGCTCGATTTTTAGTGCAAAAGGAAAGAGGAATGATATGATAATAGGTTTTTTAAAGATAGCATTTTTATTAGGCTTTTTAATATTTATACATGAACTAGGACATTTTCTGGTAGCAAAATTATTTAATGTAAAAATAAAGCAATTTGCTATAGGATTTGGACCAACCATATGGAAAAAACAAGGGAAAGAAACATCATATGAAATAAAAGCCATACCAATGGGCGGATTTGTAAATATGCTAGGAGAAGAAGAACCAGTAGAAGATGAAAGAGCATATAACAAAAAGAGTATTCCTAAAAAAATATGCATATTATTAGCAGGAGGAATAGTAAATATTATATTTGGACTAATAGTATGTGCAATTATAGCTTCAAGCATATTAGGAATAAAAAATGGAGTACTTTTCACAGGAGAATTTTTAAAAGCAACATTCCAAGGAATAGGACAGTTATTTACAGGACAAATAAGAACAGACCAATTAGTAGGAGTAGTAGGAATATCAGATATGGTAGTAGAAACACAAGGAGTAATGGATTTTGCATATATGCTAGCAGTAATATCTGTATCATTAGGAGTAACTAACCTATTACCATTTCCACCATTAGATGGAGGAAAAATCTTATTACTTCTAATAGAAGCAATAAGAAAAAAACCACTAAAACAAAACACAGAAATAGGAATACAAATGGCAGGATTCTTCCTACTAATAGGGCTAACAATATTTGTAACATATAACGATATAGCAAGAATATTTTAGCAAAATCTTTTTCAAAAGCTTGATTTTATAGGAATTATATGGTAAAATTAAAAGGCTGCAAAAGGTAGCCTTATTTTTATGGCTACTTAAATACCTTACTCATATTATTAGGACGATATGGGTTATAAACCAAGAGGGAGGTGGAAATGATGAATAAATACGAAAGTGTTGTCATTGTTAATCCAAATTTAGAGGAAGAAAGTATTAAAAATTTAATAAAAAAATTCTCTGATTTAATTAATTCTGACGGAAATGTTACATCTGTAGAAGAAATGGGAAAAAGAAAATTAGCTTACGAAATCAGAAAACAAAAAGAAGGTTTCTATGTAGTAATAAAATTTGAAGCAAAACCTGAACTAATTGCTGAACTTGAAAGAAACTACAGAATTACAGATGAAGTCATAAAATTTATAGTAGTTAAAGAGGAGGAATAATATATGAACAAAGTTATTCTAATGGGACGTTTAACAAGAGATCCAGAAGTAAGATATACAAGCAATACAAACACCCTAGTAGCAAATTTTTCATTAGCAGTAAATAGAAGATTTGCAAAACAAGGAGAAGAAAGACAAGCAGATTTCATAAACGTCGTAGCTTGGAACAAAACAGGCGAGTTTTGTAGCAAGTGGTTTAAAAAAGGTCAACAAGTAGGAGTAATAGGAAGACTTCAGACAAGAAGTTGGGAAGATGAAAATAAAGTTAAACATTATGCAACAGAGGTAGTCGCAGAAGAAGCATATTTTGCTGACAGCAAGAGAGAAAATGCTGGCGGAGCAGAAGATTTTGAAAATACTTTTGGAAATTCAGTTTCTGAAAGTTCAGAATTTGCAGTGCAATCAGATGATGACTTACCATTCTAAAAAATAGAAGGGAGGATATAAAATGGCAGAGAGAAAATCAAACAATAGAAATAATAAGAAAAAAAGATTTAATAACAACGGCGATGAAGAATTCAATCCAAAATTCAGAAAAGTAAGAAAAAAAGTATGCAGTATGTGTGCAAATAAGGAATTAGTTTTAGATTATAAAAACTATGACCAAATGAAAAAATTTGTAAATGAAAAAGGAAAAATTCTACCAAGAAGAGCAACAGGAGCTTGCGCAAAACATCAAAGAGAAATAACTAGAGCCGTAAAGAGAGCAAGACATATTGCAATATTACCATATACACAAGGGTAA
>ERZ1643249.2365-NODE-2365-length-17689-cov-10.079732_pt1 | contig 17689 bp, 14 predicted proteins | sample MGYA00579263_ERZ1643249 | MGnify/ENA primary metagenome ERZ1643249 (study PRJEB29033, sample SAMEA4952264) | chicken gut metagenome | biome: Broiler Chicken; feature: Gastrointestinal Tract; material: Caecum | place: Ireland | collected 2018 | study: Broiler... | reverse complement strand
TGTCTTCCTTTTCTTACTAATTGATTAATTGTTGGCACTTAAATTTCACCTCCTATTTTTATTTTATTTATAAACTTTAAAAAACCACTACGGAAATAAGCGTTTCTAACTTTTTCCATAGCGGTTATATTCTATCATTTTTTTTTATTAATGTCAATGATTTTAGTTAAATTTTAACATTCTTCATTTTTTAACTATTTATCTTCTAGTTTATCTTTGTTCTTCATCCTCTTCCTTTTGCATATCATCATAAATTTCACTTAAAACTTTTCCTGGATTTTTTTCTGCATCTTTATTCATTTGATCTACTGATTTGCTATCAGCTTCCATTACATGAGTAAATAATGTATCTAAGAATTTTTGTCTTTTTGATTCCACAGCATCAACTGATTTAGCCTCTTTCTTAGCAGCTTCTTTTCTCTCTTTTATTTCTTCTGCTTTTGCTTCTTTTATTTTTTCTATTGCTTTCTCTCTCATTTTTGTTTCATATGTTGCTTCTTTCCATTCTGATTGTGCTTTCTTTCCGAATGATTTTAAGTATAATATTGGATGAAATTTTCCTTTTTTATCTTTAGTTAATGAATCATATACTTTCTTTCTTGTTTCTTTCTTAGTTAATACTGGTACTAGAGCTTTAATTTCAGGATCTGATTTCATAAGATTTTGTATTTCTTCTTCCGTTGGTTCTGATCCTGTTGGTTCTGAGCCTGTTGGTTCTGGTCCTGTTGTCACTTCTCCTGAATCTCGATTATTTAATATTTGTTGTCCTTCTCTCATTGTTTGAACATTATCAGTAATTTTATCGTTTTCTGTATCAAGGTTTATATTTTCTGATTCTAATTCTTTAATAGTATCCCTAAAAACTTTAATATACTCTTTATCATCTTTAGCAGATTTTATTTTTCCATTTACTAGCTCCTCAAATCCTTGTGAATAACCATATTTATTTTCTGCATCACTTAGTTTTGTACCAACTTCACTTTTTGCTGTATTTATATTTCTTTTTGCAGTAACCTTTGCATCCACAATACTTGTTTTTAAATCATCAGGATTAAGAGTTATCGTTTCATATTTTTCAGATACACTTGTTACTCTATCACTAAATTTTGCTTCCATTTCTTTAATTTGTGCTTCATATTGACTTATAAAGTCTGGATTAGCCTTTGGATTTGCTTTTTCCTTATTAAAATCATCCTTAGCATCATTAACCTTTTTTTGCTCTTTTTCTAAGTCTTCTAATTCTTTAATTAATGTTAAATTATCATCAATTGTTCCTAATTCGCCATTAATCATTTGACTAAAGTTCATCATTTCTTTTATTCTGATATCATTTGCAATCATTTTATCTTTGTTTATATCATATTTACGTTTTTCTCTAGCCATTAAATGCTCTGGATTAAATTTTTCTTTATATTTAGCAATAACCTCTTGTTTTCTACTAAGTTCATCATATTTTCCTTGTATTTTTTGTTTTACATCATTTTTTGCATCTACTCTAGATAAGATTTCTTTACGTTTCCCCTTATTATTTATTGCTTCATTTAATTCTTCCTTAGGGTCATAATTGGCTATTTTTTCAGTTGCATTTTTTAACATGTCTACAGTTGCACCTAAATGCATTTCTTTAAATCCTTCGTCTTGCATAACCTTATCCATATCTGCTATTGGTTTATCAGCCATTTTTGATATTACTTTTGAATCTGTTTCTTTTGTTAAATCAATTTTATTAAGGTCACTATATATTCTTGCTAATGCTACATTAATTTCAGTTAATGTCATTTTTTATTCCTCCCTCGAATTAAATTTTTTCTTCTAAAATATCTAATGTTTCTAATCTTGCTGTTATAGAATCAATAAGTTCTATATATTCTTCCATCTCTTCTTTTGTTGCGTTTTCAATAACTTCATCAGTTAGTTGTTCGTTTACCTCTTTCAATTTTTTAATAATTTGTTCTTTTTTCTCTTGTAATTCATTCATAATTTTTCTCCTTTCTATAAAAAAATAATATATCATAATATTTTTGTACTAATTTATTTTCTCCATGCTATTTTATATAATATCACATTATGTTAATTTTGTCAATTTTTTCATATTCTAATCGTCGAAGAAAACCTCATATTTTTTATACATCATTTAAAATTCTTTCTTTTATTTTAACAATATTAGAACTTAAAATCAAGATTGTTACATTTTTTTAATATTTGTGTAATCTAATTGTAATCTATAATTTAATTTTTCTAAACTCCTCTCTGCCAGCTTTTTATACCTTTCTTTCTTATCTTTAATCTTCTTCCCTTGTAATTGAGGCAATATACCAAAATTGGCATTCATGGGTTGAAATTTAGAATTCGGAGTTGAAATATATTTAGCCAAAGCACCGATTACTGTATATTCTGGAAAAACAATCTTGGAATACATATTTTCATTATCTTTTTTTACGTCATTGCCATCTACATCACTTTCTAATACTATATCTTTTCTATCTTGCATATTCTTAAAATTATCATCTTCCATGCCATGAATAGCTTTAAATTTAAGAATTGCATTTAAACCTGCTACCATTCCAGAAGAAATAGATTCAACATATCCTTCTACTCCTGTTATTTGTCCTGCAAAGTAAATATTGTTATTAGATTTTAAGTTATATGTTTCATCTAATAATTCAGTAGAATTAATATATGTATTTCTATGCATCACACCATATTTTATAAAGTCAGCATTTTCTAAACCTGGTATCATACTAAAAACTCTTTTTTGTTCACCATATTTTAAATTTGTTTGAAAGCCAACCATATTATACATTGTAGCTTGTTTATCATCTTGTCTTAGTTGAACAATTGCATATGGTCTTTTTCCTGTTCTTGGGTCATCAAATCCTACAGGCTTTAATGGACCATATCTTAATGTATCTATCCCTCTTTTTGCCATTATTTCTATTGGCATACAACCTTCAAAAATTTCTCTTTTTTCAAATTCATGCAAATTTACTACTTGAGCATTTACTAAATTGCTCCAAAAATTTTCATATTCTTCTTTACTTAGAGGAAGATTTATATAACTCTGTTCTTCTTTTTCACTATCTAATCTTTTTTTCCATTCATCTAGTGACTCTTCTTTCTTTTTCTCTTGGCTATATCTATCGCCATAAAAAGCAATAGAAAAATCTATACTTTCTTTGCTTATAATTGGCGCTGCCGCATCATAAAAATATAATTTATCTTGCCCTGTAATCTTTTGAATTTGCTCTGCCAATGCTTCTGATGTAAGTGGACCTGTTGCAATAATTATTATTCCATCTTTTGCAAGCTCATCTATACTAGTCACTTCTTCATTTATAACTTCTATTAATGGGTTTTTCTTAATCTCATTTGTAACTTTTTCAGAAAACATCTCCCTATCTACAGCCAAAGCTTGTCCTGCCGGTACACTAGTCTCATCTGCTATTTTTATTAACAAAGAGTCTAGTCTTCTTAATTCTTCTTTCAATAGTCCACAAGCATTTGTTATTAAATTAGATTTAAAAGAATTACTACATACTATTTCTGCTAAATTTTTATTACTATGTGCTGGTGAAAATTTGACAGGTTTCATTTCATATAATTTTACTTTTATTCCTCTTCTAGCTATCTGATAAGCTGCTTCAGTCCCTGCTAATCCTCCTCCAATAATTGTTATATAGTCTTTCATTTTTCCATTCCGTCCTTTTCTTCTTTTTCTAAATTTTTCTAGACTTATTTTTTCCTCTTCTTTTCTTTCTTGTATACTCTTTAACTTGCATAACATTAAATTCTTCTACATTATATTTTTTTATATTTTTATGCTTTCTACTCTTCAAACAATTTCATTATATCCTCTTTTGATAATTTATTTATAAATGATGTTTTTGTACTTAACATATTGTCTATTAATTCAGCCTTTTTTCGTTGTAAATCATATATCTTTTCTTCAATAGAATTTTTAGTTATTAATTTATAAACTTGTACATTATTTTTTTGTCCAATTCTATAAGCTCTATCTGTTGCTTGATTTTCTGTTGATAAATTCCACCATGGATCATAATGTATAACCATATCTGCTCCTGTTAAATTTAAACCAGTTCCTCCGAGCTTTTAAAGATATTAGAAAAACTTTTATATCAGGATTTTCATTAAATTCATCCACCAAATCTATTCTTTCTTCTACTTTGGTTGCTCCTGTTAGTTTAAAATATTTTATTCCTAGTTTTTGTAATTCTTTTTCTATTATTGGGAACATTGAAGTATACCCAGAGAATAATAATATTTTATGATTTCCTTTTATTGCATCTTTTATTATTTCAATACATTGATTTAATTTACTACTTCCTAGTTTATAGTCTTTTATGAATAAACTTGGATGGCAACAAATTTGTCTTAACCTTGTTAAAACAGATAATATTTTGATATGGCTTCTTTCTATACCATTCATATCTATTTCTTCTGCTACTTGTTCTCTTGCTTGTGTTAAATATGAAAGATATATATTTTTTTGTTCTTCTTCCATTTCATTATTTAAAATTGTAACTGTCTTTTCAGGAAGTTCTGTTAACACTTCTGATTTAGTTCTTCGTAAAATAAATGGTTCTATTAACATTTTTAATTTTTTCATTGCTTTCTCATCATTTTCTTTTACTATTGGTGATTCATAAAGTGCTTTAAATTTTTTATAAGAAAATAAATATCCTGGCATTATATAATCAAATATTGACCATAATTCTGATAAAGAATTTTCTATTGGTGTTCCTGTTAATGCAAATCTTGTATCTGCATTAATTTTCTTTATAGATTTTGCATTTTTAGTATTACTATTTTTCAAATATTGTGCCTCATCAGCTATTATATATCTGAATTTATAATCTTTTTCCTTATATAATTCTATGTCTCTTTTTAACAAATCATATGATGTTATTACTAAATCATATTTTTCAATTCCTGAAATTTTTCTCTTTCTTTCTGCTAATGTTCCATTTATTACTAATGTTTGTAGTCCTCCAGCAAATTTTTCCGCTTCGTTCTGCCAATTTAAAGCCAAAGAACTAGGTGATATTACTATGCTTGTTTTTCTTTCTTCTTTTTTAATATTTTGAACATAATCTAATATAACAGATAACATTTGTATAGTTTTTCCTAATCCCATATCATCTGCCAATATTCCACCAAATTTATATTTATCCAATGTCTTTAACCATTTAAATCCTGTTTTTTGATAATATCTCAAGGTACTTTCCAATATTTCTGGCACTTTTATATCATCTGATATATTATCTTTATTTAAATCATTAACTATATTTTTATATTTATCGTTTTTTATTACTTGATTTCCTTTTGTTCCTCTTAGCAATTCTTCTAGATATAGACTTCTATACATTGGTAAACTTAACTCTCCATCTTCTAAATCCTTATATTCTATATCCATCCCTGTTACCAATTTATCTAAAAAATCTATTTCTTCATTATTTTCTAATTCTAAAAAACTTCCATCTTTTAATCTATAATATTTTTTCTTTAGATTGTATTTTCGCATTATTTTTTCTAATTCTTTTATGTCTATATCTAAACTATTTAAATCTATTGATAATAAATTATTTTCAATCTTAACTCCTAAACTCCCCATTTTAGGCTGTCTTATCTGCTTCTTTTTAAAGTTATCTGTTACTAGCACTTCAAAGTTTTGCATATAATATTTGATATCTTGAGTTAAAAATTTATATATTTTATCGTTATCTGGTAATATAAATCTTAAATTTTTTACATCAAGCATAAATCCTGTTTTTCTAAATATATTTAAAGCTTTTGTTTCTTTTATTACATTTCTTGGTATATTAATTTTTTGCTTTTCATCTAATGGATTAAATTCTTTATTATCATAGCAAAACTTGACATCTGCAATCAAATAGTCATTATTATCAAAATCTAAATATACTTTTGTAATTAAAGCTTTAGGTTTGTACTTATCTATTTCCTCTTCTGAAATATTTCGTGGTTTTATTGCATTTTTTACTTTAGGTATAACAATAGAAAATAGTTGTGATAATTCTTCTTTTCCTAACATAACTTCAGTCATATAATTTTGTCTAAAAATTTCTAGTAATTTTAAATTTGCTTTTTCAAATTTTTTATCACATCTATATAATTTATTTTCATCTAATAAATATTTATACTCTTTACCTTTTAATATTGAAACTTTAAATATTTCAATATTTGGTATTATTTCATAATTATCCTCATCTTTCTTTATCAAGTTAAAATCTATATTAGGTTGATCTTCTGTAAATTCTATCTGTGTTTGATTATATTCCTTTTGGAAATCTACTTTTTTTCCTTTCAATATTTCAAATATATCATCTATACCACTATTGCTCAATATAATGCTCGTTTCACTCAATGCATTTCCATAAAATCTATAATTACTATTAGAATTTGAATTAGCATATTTTATAATTTCTGCATATTTCATTAAAAAATCTAATAAAGGTAAACTGTCTTTTTCAAATATTTCTCTTGTATGTACAAATTGAAGTCTTTTCCCATATCTATATAACTCTTTATTTAACATTCTAGTATAAAATTCTGACAAGTTTTTTATTTTATACATTTTTTTATTTCCTACTTTAAACTCTACCTTCATATCTCCTGTAAACTTGTCATAAAATATCTGAGGTTCTAATTTTATAGTTCCTTGCTCTTTTATTTCATTCTCCTCTTCTGTCCCTTCTAACTCTTCATTATAGAAAATATTAACTATTTGTTTGAATCCTCTATATTTATCATAACTTGAAGGCGATTTTTGAGTCAAATTTGTTTTGTTTTCTGATGTAAATTCTTTACCATTCTCAGCGAACTCTAAAACCATTGCTAATGTATGTTTACAAATGCCATAATTTTCATAATAATCTTGGCATGTACATGTTACATCTTGCAATTCTCCATCTTTTACTATTATATATGTATTATATTCTTGCTTACCGTACACACTTCCCTTTATTTCAAAATTCAATGAATTTTTATATTCAAAATCTATTATTTTTACTCTTTCTTGATTTTTATATTCATTTGCTTCTTTGGTTCCAGATATACCTGCATCTTGACATAAACTTTCTATTATATTTTTGCTTATTACCATTTCTTTTTCTCCCTTTCATCTGGCTAAAAATTATATACTATTTTTTGATTTTTTTCAAGTAGTTTTTTGGAGAAAACAGAGAGCCAGAGACAGAGGGCCAGGTCGGTTTTTGTATGTGGAGACAGAGGGGCCAGGTCTGGTTTTGTATTATTTGTAAATTAAAAATCCATATCATTATAATAATAACTTATAAATAATACAAAACCAGACCTGGCCCCTCTGTCTCCACATACAAAAACCGACCTGGTCCCTCTGTCTCTGGCTCCTCTTGCTCAAAAAAATCCCCCCCCACAAAGTACTTGTTAAGGGATCATTTTTTTAACTTATCATCATTACCGCTTTTTTTTTACCATCTTTATTATAGTAAGAAGCTATAAGTTCATCCAGTTCTATACTTAACTTATAGATTATTTTATAATCTTTTCCTTCCTCTATACTTTTATTTAATTTATCGCGTAATTTACAAATTTCATCATTTAACATACATATCTCTCCTTTTTTATTAGTTTATCTTCTGTATATTTATAAATTAACACATAAAAATCTCTGAGTCAAGCAATTTCAATGCTTTTTGCCAAGTTTCGTATGACATTTTTTTACAAATTCCGACAGTTAAAATACAAAAAAAACAGTATTATTTATTTTACTATTATAATACTATTTTTTCCTTATTTTTTTTATTCTCTTTTTTCTAACTTTTAACTATAGAAATCACCATTTTGTCTTCTTTAAATACATCATTTAACACTTGTTTTAAATATTCTACATTTATATTTACAATCTCTTCTAAATATTCAAAACTATTTATACCTTTAAAATAATCAGATAAAAACATTCTAGAAATGTCAGTAACATCATTATATTCTCTAACATATTCTCCATAGACTTTTTTCTTAATTCTACTAACATCTTTTTCATTTATTTCATTATTTTTTAATAAATTAATTCTATCTTTTATTTTGGCATATACTTCTTCTGGATTACTTGATTGGCCTGAAATCAATATATGAGAATAATCTTTAGTAAATTCATAACTAGCCCCAATGCCTCCATATATAATCCCTTGTGTATACAACTCTTTATACAATTCTGAACTTTTACCTACAAGGATTTCTAAAAGTATTTGTATTGATATGTCTCTTTTTATCATTTCTTGTACACTATTATTTATAGGTTTTACTTTTATTCCTACTGTGTACATTGGTTGACTCACATCTAATTTTTGTTCTATTTTTCCTTTTACTATATTTTCTGGCTCATCTGGACTTATCCTTTTTATAGTTCCTTCTGACTTAATTTTCTTTAATCTCTTTTTTATTTCTTCCAATAATTTTTCTGGTTCAAAATCACCACATATTACCATAGCCATATTTGAAGGATTATAAAATGTGTTATAACATTTATATAAAATTTCTTTATCTATTTTACTTATAGACTCTATTGACCCTGCAATGTCGATTTTAACAGGATTATTATGATACATTGCTTGCATTGCATTCATATAAACTCTCCAATCAGGATAGTCATCATACATTTTTATTTCTTGTCCTATTATTCCTTTTTCTTTTTCAACATTTTCATCAGTAAAATATGGATTTTGAACATAGTCCATCAATTCATCCATAGCTTCATAAAAATTATCAGTACATTCAAACAAATATGCTGTATGATTATTTGTTGTATATGCATTGGCATCTACACCTAGAGATGTTAAAGTATCTAGGCTGTTTGTTCCATTTTCTTGTTCAAACATTTTATGTTCTAAAAAATGCGCTACACCATTTGGTACTTCTGTTTCTTTTTCTTCTCCTGGAACTACAAAAATATTATCATTTGATCCATAGTTAGTTCCCCATATCATATATTTTTTCTTCATATCTTTTTTGGGTATTATCATTACAGCCATTCCATTTTCTAGCTTTTCTAAAAATAATTTTTCATTTACCTTTAAATTTTCTATTATTTGCATTTATTTCTCTCCTATCACATATCAATCTCTAAGAAAATATATTGTGTTTATGTCTATTTTATTAGCTACATCTAATATATTTTCTCTTTTTACACCTTCTATTTTCTTTATATAATCTTCTATTGAAGTTTTATTATTAGATAATTCTTGACCAAAATAATATGTTATTCCTGTATCTTGTTCATCATCAATTGTTCTTATTATGGCAACAATTGATTTTTTGGCATTTTCAATTTCTTCATCTGTAAAGTTTCCTTTTTTCATATCTTCTAGTTGAATTTTTATTAAATCCACTGCTTTTTGATAATTTGAAATTTCTATACCACAATTTATAAAAATATTATTTTTATATCTAAAATAATTAGAACTTGCTACATATGCTAAATTAGCTTTTTCTCTTACATTTTGGAATATTTTTGAATTTGCGCTTCCTCCTAAAATATTGTTATACACTAATGTATAATATTTTTCGTCTTCACTTTGTGTATTTACATCTAGTCCTATTACTAGTTTTCCTTGGTTTACATCCATTTTTTCTGTGATTTCTCCATGTTTTTCTCTTTCCTGTTCGCTTTCTTTATTATATTTAGGTTCTCTTTCTTTAAGTTCTTCTACTTTTTCATTTTCTAATATTATACTTTCTATATTGTCATCTATATCTCCTGATATAAAGATATCAATTTTACATTCATTGATTAAATCTTTATATTGTTGATATAAATTTTTTTCATTAATATTTTCTAAATCTTCTACATATCCAAATTTGTATAATCCAAATGGTTTATCTTTATACATTTCTTCTATACATCTATCTAATGCATATCTTGCTTTATTATCAATTTTTCCTTCTATTCTATGTTTTATATTTTCTTTTTCTTGAGCAACATATTCTTTATCAAAAGCTTCATCTTTTATAAGTGGATTAAATACTATGTCAAGTATCTTTTCAATAGAAGTTTTCAACATATTTTCATCTTTCTGTGGTAAAAATTTATCGTTTATAGATTCAATATAAAATTTTAGTACTTGATTGTCTCCTGTTTTATCTATACCACAATCAAAAGTTGCTCCATACAATTCTTCTAATTCTTTACTTATTTCTTCTTGCGTAGGCATATTTTTACTACCTCTTCTTAAAACCGCTGAAATTAAAGCATTTGATGTAACTGTTTTTCTTGATAATTCGCTTGTTAAAAATATAGCAATTAAATTTGTTTTAAATTTATTTGTTTTTAAAGAATGAACTTTTATACCTTTTTTTATAGTTTTTTCTATATATTCCATAAGATTTTCCTTTCTCGATTTTTTTATAATCTATATTTATTATTTTATAAATTCGTAAAATTATTCATTTTAACCAAATATATTTAATTTAAACAATAGCATTTGTTTTTATATACAAAAAAGGAACGCTTAGTCAATCCTAACGCCCCAGTTTCTATGTATTAAAATTTTCTTTTTCTTGCTGCCTCTGATTTTTTCTTTCTTCTTACACTAGGTTTTTCATAGTGCTCTCTTTTACGAACTTCTTGTAAAACTCCGTTTCTAGCACATTGTCTTTTAAACCTTCTTAAAGCATCTTCTATATTTCCATCATTAACTTTTATTTCTAACATTTAAATTCCCCTCCTTCCGGTCATACAAAAACTGTAGTATTTGGGATAACCCTAATTAACGATTTATATTATACCTTATAGTATTTTAGTTGTCAATAGAATTTTTAAGATTTAAATGTTACCTGTGTATATTAACGTTACAGTTCACAGTCAGAAATATTCTAAAAGACGTTGATATATCATTTTATAAGTTATGAACTGTAACATATTAACAATTATAAAATCAAGAGAATAACCCACCTATAAGATTAAACAATGGATTTTCAAATAATAACTGTCTCATCCAACCATTTGTAAATGGTATAAACCATAATATGACACCTAGTATTAAAATAACTACTATTGTTAATCCAATTGCTAAAAAATCTGTTTTATTTAACTTTCTTCTTTCTCCACCTTTAGGTATATTAGACCATAATTCTTTTACTAGTTCTACAATTCCAAATACAGTTCCCACATTATTTTTCTTCTTGTTCTCAATTTTTTTGTTAATTGGCTCTGACTTTTCATTTTTTCTACTTCTTCGATTATTTATAGTAGTACTATTATTAATATTATAACTTTCATCATTTACTTGCTTATTTCTCAACTCTTCATATTTCATCTCTTCTTTTTTTAGTTCTAAATCATATTGTCCTCTTAGAAAATCATCAGATAATATATTATATGCCTCATTAATCTCTTTTAATTTTGCTTCTGCTTCCCTTTTTTGAACAGATGAATATAAGTCAGGGTGATACCTTTTTACTAATGTTCTATATGCTTTTTCAATAATTTCTTTTGATGCTTTTGGATTAACTTCTAATATTTCATAATAATTTTTCATTATACTTCCTCTATTTCTTTTTTATCTTTTGCACATTAATTTTATCGCAAAAAACAGAAAATAGCAATATACATTTACTATTTTCTGTTAATTCTTAAGCTTCTGCTCCAAATATAGCTTCAAATTCATCAGCTTCAATTTTTTCTTTTTCAAGTAATATTCCAGCCACTTTATGCAACTTATCTACATTATCAGATAATATTTGTTTAGCCCTATTATATCCTGTATCCACTATTCTTTTTGTTTCCTCATCTATAACTGCTGCAGTTTCTTCAGAATATTCTTTTGTGTGTCCAAAATCTCTTCCTAAAAATACCTCTTCTTGACTAGATCCTAACATTAGAGCACCTATCTTTTCGCTCATTCCATATTTTGTCACCATGCTTCTTGCAATCTTTGTTGCTCTTTCTATATCATTACTTGCACCCGTAGATATATCATTTAATATTAAGCTTTCTGCTACTCTTCCACCTAAAAGTGAAACTATATTTTCTTCCATTTCTGTTTTTGACATAAAGTTTTTATCTTCTGTTGGTCTATACATTGTATAACCACCAGCCATACCTCTAGGTACTATTGATATTTGATGTACTGGATCTTGTGTTTCTAAATAATGACTAACAACTGCATGACCAGCTTCATGATAAGCAACTAATCTATTTTCCTTATCACTTCTTACTCTTGTTTTCTTTTCTGGTCCCATAGTTACTTTTACCATAGCATCTTCAATTTCTTGCATTCCAATTTCATTCATATTTCTTCTTGCTGCTAAAAGAGCTGCCTCATTTAGTACATTTTCTAAGTCTGCTCCTGCAAATCCTGATGTATTTTTAGCTATAATTTTTAAATCTACATCATCAGATAATCTTTTCTTTCTTGCGTGTACTTCTAATATTTGTTCTCTTGCTTTTACATCTGGTAATCCTACTACTATTTGTCTATCAAATCTACCTGCTCTTAGTAATGCTTTGTCTAATACATCTGGTCTATTTGTTGCTGCTAGAACTATTACACCTTCATTTTCTGCAAATCCATCCATTTCAACTAGTAATTGATTTAATGTTTGTTCTCTTTCATCATGTCCTCCACCAAGTCCAGCTCCTCTTTGACGTCCAACAGCATCAATTTCATCTATAAATATGATACATGGTGCATTTTTCTTAGCTTGATCAAATAAGTCTCTTACTCTTGAAGCACCAACACCAACAAACATTTCAACAAAGTCTGAACCACTTATAATAAAGAATGGTACTCCGGCTTCTCCTGCTACTGCTTTGGCTAAAAGTGTTTTTCCTGTTCCTGGTTGACCTACCAATAGAACTCCTTTTGGTATTCTTGCTCCCATATCAGTAAATTTCTTTGGATTTTTCAAAAATTGTACTACTTCTTCTAGTTCTTCTTTTTCTTCATCTACACCTGCTACATCATCAAATGTTATTCTGTTCTTTTCTGCTGGTGTCATCATTCTAGCTTTACTTTTTCCAAATGTCATTGTTTTACTTCCTGGGCTTCCACTATTTGTTCCACCTATTGTTAAAAACCAGAAAAGCATAAATATTATTAATATTGCAAATGGTGTAACTAATGGAAGTAATGTCATAAATATAGATTCTGCTTCTTCTTCTATTGTAAAATTACCGTTATTTATAAAATCTTCTATATAAGTCATGAAACTACCCATATCAGGTATGCTAGTTTCTTTTCTAACATTATCATCTTTTAGTTCAACTTCTGCTGTTTTGCCATCAGCATTAATTACAATAGATTTAACATTATTACTATTGATATTTGTAATTAATTCTGAATACTTCAATTTTGAATTACTATTTTCTACTATTGATGATAATACAACTATAAAAATTACCCCTATTATTAACCACATTGCTAATGTCTTTATTCCATTTTTCAAAATAATTCCTCCTCTTTACACTTTGTTGTTGATTTTAACACACAATTATATATTTTGTTTTTTAGCACTTTATCACATTGTTTTTTCTTTTTCAATAGTTTTTTTATTTCTTTTTTATTACAAAAATTAATAATCTTTTAAAGCATTACGGCTACTTATATTTGCCTAGAAAAAGTTACTTTTGCATTTTTTACAAAAACTTTTAGATTTTTATTTGGTGTTAGAAATTTATTTCCTATATTGTTATTACAAAGTTTTATAATATCTTCTATATGTACTTTCTCAATACCTTTTGCTGTATCAAAAAGTCTTGTTACAGTATATATGATTATATTAGATTTTATTACTTTTTCCTGTTTATTAAATTTTTTTAAATCTAATATTATAAAATTATTTTTATCCTCTTCTATTAATATTTCTTCATATGTTTTCTCAACTTGCTTTTGTATATATTCTTCTTGTTCTTTTACAAGGTCTGATAATCTATCCATAGTTTTTATAAAATTTGGATTAAACTCTTTTTCTATATATGGAATTACTATATTTCTAATTTTATTTCTAGTATAGATATTTTCAAAATTTGTTTTATCTATTCTAGGATTCAAATTATTTTCTTTACAATATTTTTCTATTTCCTTTCTCTCACTTTCTATAAGTGGTCTTATATACTTGTCTCGTACTGGCTCTATTCCTCTTAATCCTGTAATCCCACAACCTCTTAATTCATTCATTATTATTGTTTCTATTTTGTCATTTTTATTGTGAGCTATTGCTATCTTATTTGCATTAACTTTTTTTGCAAGTTCTTCAAAAAATTGATATCTTGCATTTCTTCCTGCTTCTTCTGTACTTATTTTATTATTATTGGCTAATTTATAAACATCTATACTTTTCGAAAAAAATTCTATGTTATTTTTTTCACAATACTTTTTTACAAATTCCTCATCTTCTTTTGCTTCTTTTCTTATCTGATGATTCAAGTGAGCTACAACAAAATTAAAATTTATTTTTTTTGTTTCTTTTATTTTATATAAAATGTCTAACATAGAAAGAGAATCTGGTCCCCCAGATACTCCTAATACTAGTTTATCATTAGTTTCTATTAGATTATACTTTTTTATTGTTTTTAATACATCAGATAATAAATTTTTCTTTTCTCTGATAGCCATATTCTTTTCCACCTTTAATCAAATCTTTTTTCTAAATTTACAAATTTTGTATAACTTCCTAACCACAATAATTCTACTGTTCCTAATGAACCTCCTCTGTGTTTTGCTATTATTACTTCTGCTATATCTTTCTTTTCACTATCTTTATTGTAATAATCATCTCTATATAAAAACATTACTATATCAGCATCTTGTTCTATTGCTCCAGACTCCCTTAAGTCTGATAACATCGGTCTGTGATCTGGTCTTTGTTCTACAGCCCTAGATAATTGTGACAATGCAATTACTGGTATGTTTAATTCTTTTGCTAATATTTTTAATGACCTACTTATTTCTGAAATTTCTTGCTCACGGCTTCCATTTCTTTTATTACTTCCTTGTATTAATTGTAAATAATCTATAACTACCATTCCTATATTTTTTTCCAATTTTAGCTTTCTACATTTTGCCCTTATCTCCATTACAGAAATTCCTGGAGTATCATCTATATATATTTCCGCATCTGATAATGGTCCTATACTTCCTGCCAACTTTGTCCAATCATCTTCTTCAAGTTTTCCTGTCCTCACTTTATTACTATCTACCATCGCTTCACTACACAAAATTCTGTTTACCATTTGTTCTTTGGACATCTCTAAGCTAAATATTGCAACAGGAACATTTGAACGTACAGCAGCATTAGTCACTATATTTAAAGCAAATGCAGATTTTCCCATTGCTGGTCTTGCTGCTATTAATACTAAGTCTGAACCATGAAAACCAGCAGTTTTATAATCCAACTCAACAAATCCTGAAGGAACACCTGTTATATGTTGCTTTCTATTATATAGTTCTTCTAATTGTGTAAAACTTTCAACTAATACATCTTTTATCGGAGAATAACTTTTTTTATCATTGTTCTGCATTATATTAAATATTTTTTTCTCCGCACCTTCCATTATATCTTCTACATCTTCTGTCGGGTCATATCCTAATTCTATTATCTCATTGGCTGTTTTTATAAGATTTCTTAGAGTAGATTTTTCTTCTACTATTTTTATATATTTCATAGCATTCGCAGTTGTTGGAACTTTGTCTGGTAGACTTACTAAATATTCTAATCCTCCAACCTTTTCAAATTTTCCTAAAGATTCTAGCTCTGCTTTTACGGTAATAATATCTATAGGTTCTGCTCTATTATATAAATTAATCACTGCCTCATATATTGCTCTATTATCAGCTCTATAAAAATCTTCTTCTTTTAAAACCTCTATTGCAGAAATTACAGCATCTTTGTCTGTTAACATACTTCCTAAAACTGCTTGTTCTGCTTCTATGTCATGTGGTGGTACTTTTCCTAACTCCATTATTCATCCCTCTTATTCTGAAATAACATCTATTCTTAGTTTTCCTATTACACCTTCAAATAATTTTATCTCAACATTGTGAACTCCAAGTGTTTTTATTGTTTCTTTTAAGTCTATTTTCTTTTTATTAACTTCTATTTTATATTGTTTTGACAATTCTTGTGCTATTTCTTTACTTGATACTCCTCCAAATATTTTTCCATTTTCTCCAGCTTTTACTTTAATTTTTAATAAAATTTTTGATAATTTATCTGCTGTTTTTAATGCTGCTTCTTTTTCTTTGTCTTTTTGGTATTTAGCTGAATCTTGTTTTGCTTTTAGGTTACTCATATTTCCTTTATTTGCTTCTACAGCTAAATTTTTAGGGAATAAAAAATTTCTTGCATAACCATCTGATGCATTAATTATTTCATCTTTTTTTCCTACCCCTTTTATGTCTGCTTTTAATATTACTTTCATATTAATTCCTCCTTTTTTAATATCTTTTTAGGAATATTTCTCTTTTAGATATCTTATTTTTCTTACTAGCTCCAATTTTACTATATAAGATTCTAGTGTCCATGAGGACACATTATTTTATCTTCTCTACATTTACTTTACCATTTACCACAACTATTGTGTATTTATTCATCTTTTCTATATCTTTCATTTCTTGAGTATTACTATATCTTTCTATCTGCTCTCTGGCTTCTTTTTGTTTTTCTTCTACTTTATTTTCTTCATTCTTTTTTAGATATTTGAATTCTACCATTATTGCATTATATCCTTTTTTTCTGTCTCTTGGTATTAATACTATGTCTGGATATTCTCTTTCTACTTCTAATTCTGATTTTACTGTGAAGATTTTTAAATTCATTGCTATACAATAGAATATTAGTTTTACATATTTCTCATCAAATCTTTGGTAATCTCTGTTTGATAAGTTTTTCAAGTATCTTTGTAATATTTCTACTATTTTGTCTATTCTTCCTTCTAGAGCTATCTCTTTTGCTATTTCAACATAATTTTCTTCTATATCAATTTTTGTTTCTTCTTTTAACACATTTAGAAAATACTCTGAATATATTTCTTTCATTACTTTGTTTGGAACTGATAGCTTAGAATATCCTACTTCTTCTCCTACTATTGTTAAGTATCCTAAATAGTATAACATAGAAACTAGTTCTCTTTCTGTAAATTCTATCGCAGGATTAAATTTTTGTATTATTTCTGTTAGTATTCCTTCTCCTGATACTGTTTTTTCTATGATTTTTTCTCTATTTTCTCCTTTGCATAAATCTAACATTTTTCCTATTTTACTGTAATCACTTGCTATGTTCATATCTACTAATTGTTCTGGGATTTCTTTATATGTTACATATTCATTTAAAAAATACAAGCACATATTTGAATTATACAATCTTTCACTTGCTTTTAATGAAAATTTGTATCCATCATAGTTTTCTTTCATTATTGGCAATATTTCTCTTTGTTCTTCTTTAGAAATTTTTTGACTTTCCATTATTTTTATTAATTCTTCTTGAGTAAATCCTAACATTTCGTTAAGGTTTCTATCTCTTGTCTTGTCTGAACATATATTAAAACCTGATGTTAAACTGTCTAATGTAATTGGTGCTACTCCTGTTATAAAAATTCTGTCTATTACACTTTCTGTTCCCTCTTTTAGTATTTCATACCATTTCCTTACTTTTCCATTTTTTGATACTAAACTTT
>ERZ1643249.2363-NODE-2363-length-17696-cov-4.522193_pt1 | contig 17696 bp, 11 predicted proteins | sample MGYA00579263_ERZ1643249 | MGnify/ENA primary metagenome ERZ1643249 (study PRJEB29033, sample SAMEA4952264) | chicken gut metagenome | biome: Broiler Chicken; feature: Gastrointestinal Tract; material: Caecum | place: Ireland | collected 2018 | study: Broiler... | reverse complement strand
AAAAAAACGCCTCTTGTGAATTTGATGTTAAGACCTTACAGCCTACGTACAGGCTATTGATCGGTACACCCGGACGATCCAATGCTTTTGAAATATCCCGTCGAATTGGCATTCCAGAAGAGGTTTTGAAGCGTGCTTCTTCATATGTCGAGGGGGAAAAACAGCGCTTTGAAGACGTTATAGATCGATTAGAAGCTTCACGTCAGGACTTCGAAGAAAAAACAGCAGATTTGGAAAAGCAGATAAAAGAACTTGCGCAAGAGCAGGAATCGTTACGAAATGCTAACCAGAATGCAATTGAGGAAAAAGAACGGATTATTGAAAAGGCGCGGCAAGAGGCACGGAAAATAGTCGAGTCTGTCCGGATGGATGCTAATCTTGTGATGGATGAACTCGAAAAGTTGAGAAAGCAAAAAGAAAAAGAGGATTTCTCCCGCCGTGTCGGAGAAGCTAAATCACAAATGCGCGGAAAGCTTGATAGGTTATATGATAAAGCGAATCCTGTCATTACGCGTTCAAATGAAGATTATGTGCTACCTCGCCCGTTGAAAAAAGGCGACCATGTTTTACTGGTTGATATTGATAAAACCGGAGTTGTATTACAGGAAGCGGGGAAAAGCGGCGAGGTACTGGTGCAGACCGGCCTAATAAAATCAAGGATTCCAATAGGTAATTTACGTTTGCTTGATCCTAAAAAGGTTCAGAATAAAGCGCCGTCCGGAAAGGCGATGCGTACCCTCTCTACAAATAAAGGCGGAGCTACAGCGCGAGGAATGCTGGAACTGGATCTTCGCGGACAAACAGTAGAAGAGGCAATCATGGAGCTTGACATGTTTGTGAATAAAAGCTTACTGTCCAATATAAGCCAGGTAACAATTATACATGGAAAAGGAACAGGAGCGCTGCGTGCTGCAGTGCATAAATATTTGCGGCAATGCAAACAGGTAAAAGCCTTTCGGCTTGGCGTATATGGCGAAGGGGAAGACGGCGTTACCATTGTAGAATTTAAATAAGAAATCGATTATATAGAGGTTCCAACAAAAGCATCGTTTGATAAAACAAGGAAAGTGCTTTTATATAAAAGCATCTGTCTAAAATAATGCATGAAATTTTTCTTTGAACCAAACATTTTGGATAGAAAAAGTCCGGCCATTTAGATATCCAAGTAAATGGTTCGGATTTGAGAAGGAGAAGGTCAATTTATATGAGCAGAGAAGTTGATATTTCTGTTTATATTTACGGTTTAAATTGTTTTCTCCATATTTTCCGTCTCCAATAAGCGGATGGCCTATATGGGCCATGTGCGCACGAATTTGATGAGTTCGTCCGGTCAGCAGTTCGACTTCTGCAAGCGTATTACATTTGCTGTAGTCCAATACAGTGTACTTTGTGAGGATAGTCCGTGTTTCGGAAGTGGGCGTGTCAAAGATACGGACTATACTTTCATTTGGACGGCGCAGTAAAAATGCTTTTAATGTTGCGGATTTTGGGGAGAGGATTCCAGAAACTACACAAAGATAAAATTTTTTTAATTCACGCGCACGAATACAATCATTTAGAATGCGAAGGGATTCTGCATTTTTGGCGGCAATGACAATGCCAGATGTATTTCGGTCAATACGGTTACATAAAGATGGTGTAAAGGAGTTCTCCTTTTCAGGCACATACTCACCTTTTTTATACAGGTAATGTAAAATACGTCCTATCAGTGTATCGGGAGTATGATCATTGTCCTCATGGACACACAGCCCAACAGGTTTGTTAATGAGCAGAATATTCTTATCTTCATATAAAATAGAAAGCTGTGTAGGGGCAGAAAGAAAAGCATGGTTTACCCGATCCTCTTCAAAAAAGGCATCTTTTAAATAAAGAGACACAATATCTCCTGCCACAAGGCGTGAAGAAATTTCCGCTCGTTTTCCGTTTAACTTAATGCGCTTAGTGCGGACCGATTTATAAAGCAGGCTTTTAGGCAAAAGAGGTACGGCCTTTTGCAAAAATTTATCGAGCCGCTGGTTTGCGTCATTTTCAGATATTATAAAATTTTTCACGATGATAGATAGGCCTTTCTTCGATGAATTTTTAACTGTAAATATTTCGCTAAGTATTTGCTTGTATTTGACGCTATAGTATTACGAAATAAAATAGCCGGCTCTGTTAACGAAGCAGAGCCGGCCGTTTTATTATAAGCACGCCCAGTTGCATCTGGATTTTTGACGGCAACAATTTTGATATTTATGACATGGAATACAGTGGTTGTTGCTCTATTTTTCTGCGGGAATAAGAACAAATTGCATGGTAAATGCTGTCTCATTCATGCGATATTTTTCGGGAAGCTCCGGTCCGCAACTGTTGGAACCAACTCCACTCATTGCATAATCGAGTGTTAGCACGGTTTTTCCAGAAGGTATCAGTTCAAAATTATGCGCTGCACGTTCCAGTTCTTCACGAGTATAGGGAGAAACATTAAAACTGAACGATTTGGGTGAGAGCGCAGTCAGAGAAACATTGCTGCTGCTAAGCGTTACGTATTCTGCTGCAAAATGCGAACCGTTTTCTTGCGGGAAAATATAATCTTCATGCATGTCAGAGACATTTGAATCAAAACGGTCTCGATATGCGCCGACATGTTTGTCGATATAACTTTCTTGCGGACCGTATGCAAAATATGTGCATTTTTGCAGTGATTGATCCAAAAGAAAACGCAATCCAAAGCGAGGAAGCCAGGAGGCCGTTTCCCGTTTTTTTATATCAGCACAAATGGAGATGGCTCCGCTGTTATAAATCGTCCATACAGTCTGTGCTTCCGCTATATTGGCACGGGAAATGACACAGAAAGACATTGGACAAAAAATTTTTATTCCGCCGTCGAACGTTTCGGTACGGATTTGGTATGTGTAGGGGATAACGCGGTCGAATCCTTCTTCTTTCCAGCGATCCTTAGCATAGCGATCATTATCTGTAGGCGCACGATAGAAATCGTAGACAGCAGGTGTATCAAATAGAACCGTATCGCAATACTTCATATAGGATAGCGTACCGGCTTCTTTACAGAAGTGATAAGTGAAATTTGTACCAGTTAGCTTGATCTGTATAGCATCCTCTTCAACGGCAATGGGGTTTCCAAATTGAGAGAAAATAAGCGGTGCTTCTTCGGTAGAACAATCAAATTGCTCAAAACCTAATTCATGTCCTGCGTTGACAAGGTCTGTCGAAACTTTTGCATGCATGGTGAATTTTAGATAAACACGCACGCCGCTTATTTTAGGCAATTCAAAGGGCAGGCGGACGGTTTCTCCGGGAGCGGCAGAAATGTGTTGGATTGTACCAGAGGCCTTTATTGCGCCGTCGCGCTTTAGTTCCCATTTGAGATATAGAGCATCGGCAAGATCAGTAAAGCAAAGCTTGTTTTCAATATAAAAAGCGTCATCTTTCCGGTAAATATGTGCGGGACGTGCGGCATTCTTCAGTTCCAAAAGCCCAGTGTGGGGGCTTCTGTCGGGATAGACAAGGCCATCCATGCAGAAATTTCCATCATGAGGGAATTCTCCAAAATCTCCGCCGTAGCCATAGCATTTCTTTCCGTTTTTTTCGCCCAATAGGACAGAATGATCACACCATTCCCATACAAAGGCACCGCAAAAATCGTCATGGCTATAAATGAGATCGTAATACTCATCGATGCTGCCAGGTCCGTTTCCCATAGCATGGCAGAACTCACATAAAATCAGCGGGCGGTGTTCGTTTTCCCGATGAAAAAAGGCATCGATCCATTCAAAAGAAGGATACATCACACTTTCAAAATCAATTCCCTCAAATTTTTCAATTCCATCCATTTCTTTCGGCGGATTGGTCGATTCATAGTGGATGGGGCGAGAAGAATCCAACTCTTTTACTCTTTTAATTCCTTGCTTAAAGCAGTATCCAAAGCCGCTTTCATTGCCAAGAGACCATATTACAACACTGGGACGGTTGATATCACGGGAGACGAGTCGTTCCAAACGATCTACAACGGTAAGTTCCCAATCGGGATTATCAGAAAGCTGTGCATAGCCATATGCATCATATTCCGCAGTTGTGTTGACTTGGCCATGTGCTTCAATGTCGCATTCGTCAATTACATAAAAACCATACTGGTCGCAAAGCTGATAAAATTCCGGACGATTTGGGTAATGGGACGTACGGATTGCGTTTACATTGTGCTCTTTCATCATTTTCATGTCATGGCGAATCTGTTCAATCGATGCGACATATCCAGTGTCAGCGTAACTATCGTGGCGATTTACGCCTTTAAATTTAACTTTTTTGCCGTTAAGCCATACGATTTTATTTTTTACGCAGATTTCCCGAATCCCGACGCGGTCCAAAATGCATTCGTCAGGAGTCCGCAGGATAAGACGATATAGATAGGGGGATTCTGCACTCCATAGATGCGGATTTTCCACCTCAAAGCTAATGCTGCCTCCGGCAACGTCCGCTTCATGTAATACGTTTCCGTATTTATCTGCTAAAGCAACATGCTTTAAAAAATGCGAACTGTTTTCACCGAACAATACAGCAACTGTAGCAGGGGCATCTTCTTTGCCCAATATCGTCTTAATACGATAATTCTGTATATGCTGAGCTGGACGGGTTAGAATATATACATCACGGAAGATACCCGACATACGGAGTTTATCCTGATCTTCAAAGTAAGTACCGTCACACCATTTTAAAACCACGACACAAATCTCATTATCACCGTCTTCCACATAGGCAGTAATATCATATTCTGCCGTGGAATGCGATACCTGACTATAACCCACAAACTGATCGTTTATATATACATAATGGCAGGAGTCGACGCCTTCAAAGTTCAAAAAATATCGTTCTGTTTCCTGTTTGTGAAGCGAAAAGGTACGGCGATAAAGCCCGCATGGATTTTTTTTAGGTACATACGGCGGATTAAACGGAATAGGATAGAGTAGATTTGTATACTGGTGCGTATCGTAACCTTTCATTTGCCAGTTGGATGGAACTTCAATTTTGTCATAACTTTGCGGTTGCATATTAAAATCGCTTACGGATTGAAAAAAATGAAAATCCCATATGCCGTTAAGCATCATAACGCGGGAATTATTCGTTTTGCCTTCTACAGGAGATTGAGGATCGCATGGAATATAATAGGCACGGTTTGGCATTGTTCCGATCCGTACTGTTTTTAAGTCTTCATAAAATGGATAGAGCATAATGTTTCCTCCTTAAAAAATGGGTTTCAAAAAAGCGGATTATGCAAAAATAGAATAACTCCAATTCCCTTTGCGGTTTCTATTGGGAGAAAAGCTATATTCAGCGTTGGATCTCAACCAAAAATTTACTTGTGTCAGAAGGATAATAGGTTTCAGAGTATTCGATTGGCGTACCATCTGAAAGCCGCCCGACAGAAGTAATATAAAATACAGGCGCATTTTCTTTAACGCATAAAAGCTGTGCTATCTGAGCGGAAGCACTGCGTATTTCGATCTCACGCAATACATGGGAGACAAAAAGGCCCTGTGATTCAAGAGTATCATAGAGAGAAGCATCTTCAAACTGGGTAGAATCCAAAGGAGGGCAAAGACTGCGAGGAAGATAAACTGTGGTATATAGAACCGGCCTGCGCTTGGGGTCATTATCAATAAAGCGCAGTCGGGACAGGCAGTATACTGGCGAATCTTCTTCTATTTCCAATTTTGCCGCCACAGCGGCACCAGCTTTTTTCTTTTCAAAATGCGTTACTACCGTGCGAGGGGTTAGTCCCTTTTTTTCCAATTCATTGCGGTAACTCGAAATGAAACGGGTATACTCCTGGGTGAATTTTTTGCGTGCAACAAAACTGCCTCTGCCTTTTGTACGGACAATTGTACCATCCATAGTAAGCCGCGAAAGGGCTTGGCGTACCGTTGGACGGCTTGCGTGAAACTGCGCCGCAAGCTCTATTTCTTTAGGAATCTGATCCCCTTCGCGCAGCTTCCCGCTTTGAATCAAATCTATGACATAGGCTTCAATTTCTTCATATAAATGCATGGAAAACCTCCTTTTTACTTCTTTTTTGAAAACCATTTTGACAAGATAGAAGTTCGTTTTGCGTGTTCATTTGGAAAATGGTGCTCAGCCTCCTGCATAAAGTAATCCTGACAGGAAAGCGGCGGATTCCCATTTGAGACTGGAAGATATGAACCGTCCGGCAGCATTCGGCGAGCTTTTATATTATCAGAAAGCATTGTTTCGAGAAAACGCAAAATGCGCGCTTTTATCAATGTATTTTTTACAGGGCAAGCAATTTCAACACGCCGGGTTGTATTACGTGTCATAAAATCTGCAGACGAAATATAAACGGTATATTCTCCGCCGTCCATGAAACAATAGACACGAGAATGCTCCAAAAAGCGGCCAACCACGCTGGTGACTGTAATATTTTCCGTTTTTCCGGGGATTCCGGGCAGAATACAGCAAATACCACGTACAATTAAATCTATTTGCACACCTACACATGATGCTGCGGATAGTTTATCAATTAGGTCACGATCGGTTACAGAATTGGTTTTGACGATCATGCGGGCAGAACGACCGCTTTTCGCACGTTCCATCAGATGATCCATCTGTTCCAATAAACGGTTTTTAAGAGAATAGGGGGCAACCAGAAGTTCGTGATATACCCCTTCTAAATTGGAAAGCGACATGTTTTTGAAAAATTCAGATGCATCGTTTCCAATTGCGCTGTCTGCTGTCATTAAACAAAAATCTGTATACAGCTTGGCAGTTTTTTCATTATAGTTTCCGGTGCCAATCTGCGTAATATATTGGATCTTTCCTCGGTCACGGCGGGTGATTAAGCATATTTTAGAATGCACTTTGAAATCCTCTAACCCGTAAATCACTTTGCATCCGGCGTCTTCTAAGTTTTCAGACCAGTTAATATTATTTTCTTCATCAAAAAGCGCACGTAATTCCATTAAAACCAAGACGTCTTTTCCGTTCTCGGCTGCCGCAGAAAGATATTCGACCAATCGTGATTTTGACGCCAGACGATAAATGGTGATCTTTATTGAAATGACAGCCGGATCATGGGCAGCTTCACGAACGAGCTGTAAAAAAGGCTCCATGCTTTCGTAAGGATATGAAAGAAAAAGATCTTGACGCAAAACTTGTTTTATCATGCTTTCCGAACGGTTGACCATTCGTGAAGGACAAGGTGAGAACGGTAAATAGGAAAGCTGGCGTTTTGCAGCGGGAGTAAATTTATCGGAAAGCGCATAGACATATGACATGTTAAGCGGCGTACTGCTTTTAAAGACTTGTTCTTTTTTTAGCGAAAGCCGCCGCATAAAAAAGTCACGCAATTCAGCTGAACATTCTCCTGCGAGCTCCAAGCGGACACATGCGAGACGTGCCCGCTTTTTTAGTACGCGCTTCATGTGACGCCGATAGTCATCGTCTACTTCAAAATTTTCATCATCCGGATTGATATCCGCATTACGGGTTACAGATAGAATGGTTTTATCAGACACCGTATACATCGAAAAAACATCTTCTGCATATTCAAGGATAACGCGTTCTGTAAGGATGTAGCGCGTACTGTTTCCGGGAAGATGAATCACGCGCGGCAAAGCATCCGGAACAGGAATTAAACCAAACCGTTCGCCTTTTTCTTTTCCTTTTCCCTTGAATCGGACAGCGATATATAACGCCTTATTAACAAGATGAGGAAATGGATGGCTGGCGTCAACGATCTGAGGGGAGAGGATAGGGCGAATGGTGTTGTCGTAATAAGCCTGCAAAAAGCGTCTTTCATGTGTTACGAGCTCCTGAAACGATACGTTAGATATATCGTGCAACCGGAACTGCGCCTCTATTTCTTCCATTACGCGGTCACGCCTTTTATACAGGGGGGCAACCGCCGCATATATGGCATGCAGCTGCTCTTCCGGTGTCATACCACTTTTGTTGTCAATGTGGACTTGTTTTAAAAGGGATAGATCGTATAAACTGCCTACGCGGATCATAAAGAATTCGTCAAGATTACTTGTAAAAATCGAAGCGAATTTTAGCCGCTCATACAATGGAACCGTATCGTCTGCCGCCTCTTCCAAAACACGTTCGTTAAATCGCAGCCAAGAAAGTTCGCGGTTTTGCGTAAAACTGGTATCAGATATTAAAGATTTGTTTGGCATAGGTCTATTCCTTTCCTTTCACAGAAGACAGAATATGGATTGGTTCGCCAAGAACCCGCGCATAAAGGTATCCTTCGCGTACACCAAAAGCAGAAACATGGATCTTTTCACTTTTAAAATATTCTGCAACTGTATCCAAAATTAGCATCCCTGGAATTAAAGTATGTATACGATCGGGGGCCGATTTTAAAATCAACCGAAGGGTATCCTTGTCCGGCTTTTGCACTTTTGCCAGCATTGACCGCAAGGTTTTTACAGAGAATCCTTCTGGTGAGCCGCCGGCTTTGCGGTTCATCTTCTGTACAGCTCGAATGGTACCGCCAACACCGCAAATATCGGAAAATTGTTTTCCCGCTAAGGATTTTACGGTTTCAAGCTTTTTTAAAACAGTGCGGCGAATGGCCTTTTGCTCTGCTGAAGAGGGGAGCAATTCTTCTACTAAATTTGTGTATAGGGAAAGGGATCCGATAGGCATACTTTCTGCGTAGGTGATGACCTTATTGGAAAAAGAGGTGAGTTCTGTACTACCTCCTCCGATATCAATCAGAAGTCCGTTCTCCAAGCCAACGCTATGCGTAGCGCCGATAAAATCTAAAACGGCTTCGTCTTGTCCTGAAAGAATCTCCACCGCAATGCCTGTGCGGCGGGAAACCGTACGCAAAACCTCCTGCGTGTTGCTAACATTTCGCAAAGAAGCGGTAGCAAAGACGGAAAGACCATCAATCCGAATCCCGAGAAGTGATTCCTGAAACAGTTTTAATACAGCGATACATTGCTCTACACCGTCTGTACTCAACATACCGTTTGTAACATAGCCTGCAAGCCCGGCCGTTTCTTTTTTTGTGAACAAAACGTTTACATGTCCACCTCGACAAGCATAAACTGAAAGACGCATCGTATTAGATCCAATATCGATGATTGCGTAATTCAAAAAAATCAGCCCCTCAATCAGAATGAAAATTGGTAAAATGGCAAATTGATAAAACAGATCATTCTGTCACCTGTTTATCGATTCTTATATTATATCACAGATTTTAGTGAAGGCATATTCCCTTTTGTAAAATTTACGCTGGGTTTACGCTCTTTTGTTGTATTTCCGGTTCGCACGGCTTACACTATGCTTGGCTGCATGCTGCATTAGGGATTGCCGAAACCGCATGTCTTGTGTTATACTTTTACTCATGAGGGACAGAGCTCCTTTTTGGGTTGTTTGGTGTCGTAACTTAACGATACCCTATAAAGGCTCTGTCCTTTTATTTTTTTATTTGCTTCTTCTTGCCTTGCTGTCCAATATGTATTGTAACTTTACACATATAAATACTGCCGCATAGAAAAGCGGTTGACAAACGAACGCCTGAAGAGTAAAATAAGAAAAACAATTGTTCGTTTATATAAGTTATTATACTGGGATTTGGTACATTTATCGTAAAGATATCCTAAAGAATCGTACTTTCATTGATATAAAATCAAAATGAAATCAGGAGAATTGCCTATGGAGGGACAAAAACCTTTTAAACTGGTGGCGCCGTATCAGCCGACCGGCGATCAACCGCAAGCAATTGATGCGCTCGTTGAAGGTCTTAACCGCGGTGATGCCGGTCAGGTTCTTTTGGGGGTGACGGGCTCTGGAAAAACATTTACTATGGCAAATGTTATCCAAAAAGTAAATCGGCCGACACTGGTTTTGGCGCATAACAAAATATTGGCAGCACAGCTTTGTTCTGAATTCAAAGAATTTTTTCCGGAAAATGCGGTGGAATATTTTGTCTCCTACTACGATTATTATCAGCCGGAAGCCTACATTCCCAATACGGATACCTATATTGAAAAAGATAGTGCAATAAACGATGAAATCGATAAACTCCGCCATTCGGCAACTTCTTCCCTTGCGGAACGGCGAGATGTCATTATCGTCTCAAGCGTTTCCTGCATCTACTCTCTTGGCAGCCCAATTGATTATCGAACGATGGTGGTGTCGTTACGGCCCGGAATGGTAATGGAACGGGATACGCTTTTGCGCCGTCTGGTCAGTATCCAATATGAACGAAACGATATCAATTTTATTCGAAATAAGTTCCGGGTGCGTGGAGACGTTGTAGAGATTTATCCGGCTTATGCATTTGAAACAGCTATACGCGTTGAATTTTTTGGCGATGAAATTGACCGGATCAGTGAGATAAATCCACTAACTGGAGAAATTAAACGGATAGTAGAGCATGTTGCAATTTATCCTGCTTCTCACTATATTGTGCCGCCGGATAAAATGCACGAAGCATTGCAGGAAATTGAAGAGGAACTGGAGGCACGCGTAAAATATTTTAAAGACAACCAGATGTATCTGGAAGCCCAACGTATTGAGCAAAGAACGCGTTACGATATGGAAATGCTGCAGGAGATCGGAACGTGCAAGGGAATTGAGAACTATTCTCGGATTATGGCGCGCAGAGCACCGGGAAGCACGCCTTATACTTTGCTGGATCACTTTCCGGAAGATTACTTGCTGATTGTGGACGAGTCACATGTTACCATACCGCAGGTACGTGGAATGTATTTTGGTGATAATGCACGGAAAAAGACGTTGATTGATTATGGATTCCGACTGCCGTCAGCGTATGATAACCGGCCCTTAAATTTTGATGAATTTAAAGAGAAAACCAATCAGATTATTTATGTCAGTGCAACACCGGGAGAATATGAGAAAGAAAACAGCACGCAAATTGTTGAACAGGTGATTCGTCCAACAGGGTTGGTTGATCCGGAAGTGACCGTTAAACCTGTAGAAGGGCAGATTGAAGATTTGCTGTTTGAGATTCGCGCGACGACCGAAAAGAAAGAAAAGGTACTTGTCACAACCCTTACCAAAAAGATGGCAGAGGATTTGACGGCTTATCTTGAAGGGATGGATGTTCGTGTGCGCTATTTGCATCATGACATCGATACTATAGAACGTATGGAAATTATACGCGACTTACGAATGGATCAGTTCGATGTTTTAGTGGGGATTAACTTGTTGCGTGAAGGGCTTGATATCCCGGAAGTCTCTTTGGTTTGTATTTTGGATGCTGATAAAGAAGGTTTCCTTCGTTCAGAAACGTCTCTCATTCAAACGATTGGGCGTGCTGCACGCAACGCCGATGGACGTGTTATTATGTATGCAGATTCTGTTACGGGCTCTATGGAGCGTGCGATTCGGGAGACAGAACGCCGGCGTGCAATTCAGAAAGCATACAATGAAGCACACGGTATTATTCCAAAGACCATACAGAAAGATGTGCGGGATGTTATTGAGATTTCCAAGAAAGATGAAACGGATGTGCGGATGATAAAAGCGCGCAAAATGAAAAAATCAGAGCGTGAGGCGCTCATTAAAAAGTTGACCGCAGAGATGAAAGCCGCTGCAAAGCTTTTGGAATTTGAGCACGCGGCATATTTGCGCGACAAGATAGCGAAGCTGCAGGAGATGTAAATAATTCTATGGGTATTGAAAAGATCATAATTAAAGGTGCCAGAGAAAACAACTTAAAAAATATCGATTTAGAATTACCGCGGGATAAGTTGATTGTATTTACCGGACTTTCTGGTTCGGGGAAATCCTCGCTGGCGTTTGACACAATTTTTGCGGATGGGCAGAGGCGCTATATGGAAAGCCTATCTTCTTATGCGCGCCAATTTTTGGGGCAAATGGAGAAGCCGGATGTGGATCTGATAGAAGGGTTATCTCCTGCAATCTCAATCGATCAAAAAACGACGTCAAAAAATCCGCGATCTACAGTGGGAACCGTGACAGAGGTTTATGACTACCTCCGTCTTCTATATGCAAGGATCGGGATTCCGCATTGCCCTGTTTGCGGCAGGGAAATTAAACAGCAGACAGTCGATCAAATGGTTGATCGCATATTGGAGTTGCCGGAACGTTCACGGATACAAGTTATGGCGCCGGTTGTTCGCCGCAGAAAAGGCGAACATGTCAAAGAATTTGAAGCGGCGCGTAAAAGCGGATATGTCCGTGTGCGCGTTGATGGTAATATGTACGAATTAACAGAAGAAATCAAGCTTGAGAAGAATAAAAAGCATACGATAGAAATCGTTGTAGACCGCTTGGTTGTGCGGGAAGATATCCGTTCTCGTCTAAGCGATTCCCTTGAAACGGCTATCGGTTTAACTGGTGGGCTCGCTTTGGTAACGGTAGAAGGCGGGGATGAAATTTTGTTTTCACAAAATTATGCCTGTCCGGACCATGGTGTCAGTATCGGTGAATTAGAGCCGGCAATGTTTTCGTTCAATAATCCGGCGGGTGCTTGTGAGAAGTGTACCGGTTTAGGAACTTTTATGAAGGTGGATCCAGATTTAATCGTCCCCAATAAGAATCTTTCAATTCGCGGAGGCGCAATCAAAGCGAGCGGCTGGTATTTTGGCGGGGATGGCGGAACAATAGCGCAAATGTATTATGATGCTTTGGCAGAACATTATGGCTTTTCTTTGGATACGCCTTTTAAAGATCTGCCGGAAAAGGTACAACATGTCCTTTTTTATGGGACGGATGGGGAACGGTTCAAGATGACCCGGCGGAATGAATATGGACAAGGCACCTATCAGACTGATTTTGAAGGAATTGTAAACAATTTAGAGCGCCGTTTTCGCGAAACGCAGTCTAGCTTTATACGGGATGAGATTACGCAGTGCATGAGCACAATGCTGTGCCCAGACTGTCATGGAGAACGGCTAAAAAAAGAAATGCTTGCTGTTACAGTAGGCGGGAAGAACATCAGCGAGTTTTGCAAAATGTCCGTATCGGAGGCATTGAATTTTATTGGATCAATACAGCTAAGTGAGCATGATCAAATGATAGCGCATCAGATATTTAAGGAACTGACGTCACGACTCCGCTTTTTGGAAAGTGTTGGCCTTGATTATTTGACCTTGGCGCGATCCGCAGGAACGCTATCAGGTGGAGAAAGCCAACGGATACGGTTGGCCACACAGATTGGATCGTCTTTGGTCGGGGTATTATATATATTGGACGAACCCAGCATAGGATTACATCAAAAAGATAATGATAAATTGATTGCCACATTGAAAAGATTGCGGGATCTTGGAAATACACTGATTGTAGTAGAGCATGATGAAGATACCATGCGTGCTGCTGACTATATTGTGGATGTCGGGCCGGGAGCCGGCGTACATGGTGGAGAAATTGTTTGCGCTGGGACAGTGGAAGATATCTGTGCATGTGAACGTTCCATTACTGGACAGTATTTAAGCGGAAAAAAGAAAATTGAAGTGCCTCAAACACGGCGTAAAGGAAACGGCCTGTATTTGAAAGTTGTCGGTGCAGCAGAGAATAATTTAAAAAACATCAATGTTTCCATACCACTTGGAGTTTTTACTTGTGTAACAGGCGTTTCAGGCTCCGGAAAATCGTCACTTGTTAATGAAATTATTTACAAACAGCTTGCAAAAGATCTAAATGGCGCACGCACGAAATCAGGAAAGCATAAGGCTATAAAAGGCATTGAGAATATTGATAAGATAGTGGATATCAGTCAATCGCCGATAGGACGTACGCCTCGATCCAACCCGGCAACATATACGGGGGTATTTACCGATATTCGGGAACTGTTTGCAATGACTGCGGATGCTAAAACAAAAGGATATAGTGCTTCGCGTTTTTCTTTTAACGTAAAAGGCGGCCGGTGTGAAGCTTGCCAAGGCGATGGCATTGTACAAATTGCAATGCATTTTCTTCCGGATATCTTTGTGCCTTGCGATGTTTGTAATGGAAAGAGGTATAATCGGGAAACCTTAGAGGTAAAATACAAAGGAAAAACCATTGCAGATGTCTTGGACATGACAGTAGAAGAGGCTTTGCATTTCTTCTCTGCTGTGCCCAAAATCAGCCGTCGTATCCAGACCCTTTATGACGTTGGACTTGGTTATATCAAGCTTGGACAGCCAGCGACCACTTTGTCGGGCGGTGAAGCACAGCGGGTGAAACTGGCAACAGAGCTCTCGCGGCGTTCTACCGGAAAAACACTTTACATTTTGGATGAACCGACAACAGGACTTCATACAGCAGATGTGCATCGGTTAATAGATATGCTGAACCGTTTGGTCGAAGGCGGAAATTCTGTTTTGGTGATAGAACATAATCTTGATGTAATTAAAACGGCAGATTATATTATTGATATGGGGCCGGACGGCGGCGACCGTGGCGGAACAGTCGTTGCACAAGGAACCCCGGAACAGGTTGCTCTTGCAGACGGGTCATACACCGGCTATTATTTGAGAAAAATGTTGGAATAGGCTTTACAAAGCTATACCTTTGTGGTATATTTAAAACATCGGACAGTATATGCTGTTGACTTTATCATGATATCGGAAGGAGAAAATGAAAAATGGCAAAGTATGTATGTGCAATTTGTGGTTATGAGTATGATCCTGCTGAAGGCTGCCCGGATCAAGGAATTGCTCCGGGGACACCTTGGGAAGATGTTCCAGATGATTTTGTTTGCCCGATTTGTGGTGTAGGAAAAGATCAGTTTGAGGAGCAATAAATGCAAGAGAAAAATCCATCCGTTGCGGATGGATTTTTCTCTTGCTTGTAAATTGTTTTTGCAGTAAAATAAAAAAGACATTTGACGAGAAAGGAATTATGTTTTGTATTTTATGTACGCAATGTATGCCTTTCAAAGATAAAAAGCCGCCTGCAGTTAAGATTGAAAGCTGCACATATGGAATGACAATAATACTGAAGGAGGGGTGATGATTGCAAGGAGATCTTCATACACATACCGTTGCTTCCGACGGAAGCTGTACCCGTGAGGAAGTGTTTATTAGAGCCAAATCGGAAGGGATTGAGGTACTGGCTATTACAGACCATGATACTATTGATGAGCCGGATGAGGATAAAGCTTTTTCTCAAAAGTACGGAATATTTTCTGTATATGGAACAGAGCTTTCTACTTTTGACTATTCTCGTCATCGACGTGTCCATATTCTTTGCTATTATCCGCAAGACACTGGGATTATTCGATCAATCTGCCGTAAAACGACACAAAATCGGCAAGAGGCGGGAATAGAAATGGCACGGCTTGTGGCACAGCGTTTTCCCATTTCAGTTGAGGAAATATTGGAAACAGCAGGAGAATCCAAAAGTGTTTTTAAGCAGCATATTATGCAGACTTTAATGCAAGCCGGATATGCGACTGAAATGTATGGCCCGCTTTGGAAAGAGCTGTTTGATGCAAAAACCGGTTCTTGTATTCGCGCCTGTGTTTCGCCAGATGTGTTTGATACGGTAAAGCAAGTGAGAAAAGCAGGCGGCATTGCTGTAATGGCACATCCCTTTACTTATAATAGCATTGAAGTATTGTATGAATTAATAGATCAGCAATTGTTGGATGGGATTGAAGTCTGGCAAAGTAAAACGACTTGTGAGCAAGAACGTTTTCTTGAAGAATTGGCTGATGGATATGATTTGATTAAAACCGGCGGTTCAGACTTTCACGGCAGCTATGCGTCTAAAATAAGTCCAGTCGGGAAGGGGCGTACGCCGCAAGAGTCATTAGAACGTCTGTTTGCACTAAAAGACCAGCGCAATCGACTGGGATCATAACGGTAGGAGGATAATATTATGACAACAGTATATCAAACACGAGGAACATGTTCGCGTCAGATCGATCTGACAATCGAAGACGGCATAATAAAAAATGTCGCTTTCCATGGTGGATGCAACGGTAATTTACAGGGGATTTCCCGTCTGGTTATAGGGCAAAAGGCGGAGGATGTAGCAAGAACGCTGAAAGGCGTAAATTGCAGCGGAAAAGGGACTTCATGTCCTGATCAATTATCAAAAGCGATCGAGGCTGCTCTTTCAAAAAATGATTGAATGACAAACAAAAAGCTTGGGGAAGGTTCCCCAAGCTTTTTGTTTGTCGAACAATTTTGTTACGGATTAGCAGATTAACATACGTACTTATTTGTTGTTTTGATAAGGTGTTACATCTTTCGCTGCGTCTTGAAGAGAAATCAACTTATCGGAATGATCAATATCAATTAAATGATATCGGTCATTGCCCATATGTAATTCTTTCATATAAGTCAGTTGACGCAATCCATGGCGCGATTCAATCCGTTCTACCAAAGCTTTGCGATCAGACTGAGAAAGAGCATAGACTAAATCGACGGATGCTTGATCAACTGCTAAGATATCTGTGGATGCCAAAATTCCAATATCAGGAGTCACAACTGGTTGAGCTGCAATGCCTTCACAATCGCAGGATACGGACATATTTCGCAGTACATTTACATAAGTAATATGTTTTCCAAAATGATCGACAACAGATTTTGCTGATTCTACCATACGTTCCATGAATTCTTCCTGTGAGATATCCCACATGTCGTCAGAACCCGGTGTAGTGTGAATCATGGCTTTGCCGATACGCCCGTCTGCACAGCCAATACCTATATTTTTTGCGGAACCGCCAAATCCCCCCTGCGTATGCCCTTTAAAATGTGTCAATACAAAGAGAGAATCGTAATTGAGTAAGTGGCTTCCTACCTGCATCTCTGTAAACCATTTTCCGCCGTTTACTGGAAGCGCAGCCGTTGCTTCTTCGTCCATAATATCTACCGGACAGAAAGTCCAGCCATTGATTTTTAATGTTTCTCTATGTTGTTTTGTGGTATAACGATCCCCTTCGTAATACGTATTGGTTTCCACAATTGCCGCCTGTGGCAAATCGCTTTCAATCAGGGATTTTACCCATGGCCTTGGAATAATGTTTGGGCCTTTTGGCTCTCCCGTGTGCAGTTTAATTGCAATTTTCCCAATCATTTGGTGGCTTACGCGTTGAAATATTCGACGAAGCCCTTCAGCAGACAAGTCTCGGGTGAAATAGACAGCCGATGTTTCTCCTGTCCGCTCAGAGAAAGGAATATAATGGTTTCCCCCTATTCCCGGTACTGGTTTTGGATGTAGCATGTTCTTTTTCCTCCTTATCTGTATTACATATCTTTTCCTCAACTGAGTTAAGGGAAGAGCCCTCTGTCAAAATAGTAACACTTTTTTGCCGAAAAGTGAAACTTAATTTTTTATAGTAACTTATATTTTAATGAAAGAAAAGATAAAATATCGAAATAGCACAAGGAAGTTAAAAAGCCTAATTTGTTCTTTTGAACAAATTAGGCTTTATGGCTGGGGTAGCTGGATTCGAACCAACGGAATGCAGGAGTCAAAGTCCTGTGCCTTACCGCTTGGCGATACCCCAATTAATAAAAACAATGGGGTGGATAATGAGACTCGAACTCACGGCCTCCAGAGTCACAATCTGGCGCTCTAACCAACTGAGCTATATCCACCATACAAATTTAATGGCACGCCCAACAGGATTCGAACCTGTGGCCTACTGCTTAGAAGGCAGTTGCTCTATCCAGCTGAGCTATGGGCGCATATAAATGGGAAGCACCGCCATACGGCAAAACCAAAACTTACCGATACAAAAT
>ERZ1643249.2357-NODE-2357-length-17743-cov-9.904907_pt1 | contig 17743 bp, 32 predicted proteins | sample MGYA00579263_ERZ1643249 | MGnify/ENA primary metagenome ERZ1643249 (study PRJEB29033, sample SAMEA4952264) | chicken gut metagenome | biome: Broiler Chicken; feature: Gastrointestinal Tract; material: Caecum | place: Ireland | collected 2018 | study: Broiler... | reverse complement strand
GACGATGATCTGCTCGTTGTCTCCCAAAATGCAACCACATCCAGCATCAAAGGGGAGCTTATCAAGGGGTACGCCCAAAATGCAGTTGCGTCTCAGGTAACAACCGCCCAGACCGCAGCGAACCAGGCCGGCCAGTCCGCCACCCAGGCTGAGGCGGCCAGACAGGGCGCAGCGGCGGCACAGACCGCGGCGGAAAGCGCCCAGGACGCAGCGGAAACGGCGAGAGACCAATCCGTTGCCGCCGCCGGAACCATCGGGGATTCCGTGGAGCAGGCGCAGGATGCGGCTAGTCAGGCATCCAGTGCTAAAGATGCCGCTGTTGCTGCTCAGACCGCCGCAGAGACTGCGAAAACGGCAGCCGAAACGGCCAGCGGACAGGCTCAAACGGCGGCAACCCAGGCCGCTGGGAGTGCTACTGCTGCACAAACAGCTGCGACCCAGGCAGGCGACGCAAAGACGGATGCCGAGACCGCCCGCAACGAGGCGGAGACATCCGCGTCCTCTGCCGCGAATTCCGCCTCCGACGCCGAAAACGCGGCCACAGAGGCCGAGCAGTCTAAGACCTACATCGAAAATATGGACATGGAAGGGGAGACGCTCCCGGCGGGATCCTCCGTTACCGTGACCAAAACAACCTCTCCCGAGGGGAATTTGCTGTTTGTGATTGGGGTGCCTCAGGGGATCCAGGGCGACAAGGGCGACACCGGAGAAACTGGCGCAACTGGTCCCCAGGGCGTGAGCGTCACCAACGCAACCGTAAACGAGGACGGCGACCTGGTGATTACCCTCTCTGCCGGGGAACCCATCAACGCTGGGTCTGTCATCGGCCCCCAGGGCATCCAGGGTGAGGTTGGCCCTACCGGCGCGAGCGTTGACCGTATCGAGCGCACGTCCGGAACTGGTGCGCCTGGCACCACAGATACCTATACCGTATATCTCACTAACGGACAGACCGGCGGAACGTTCCAGGTCTATAACGGCCAGAACGGGACAGGTACAGGCGATTTCATGGCGTCCGGTATCGTCCCGATGACCGGGAACCTACAGATGGGGAGCAACCGAATTACGGGGCTTGCCGACGGCACAGCTGATACGGATGCCGTCACGGTATCGCAGATGCGAGCGGAAATAGCGGAACTCAAGGCAGAAATCATGGCGATGAATCTATTCATTGTCCAAAGCGAGGGAGGCTCTACCTAATGTTCAAATTGTTCGCGAAGAAAAATGTCCTGGAAATCCTCCAGAAAGAGTTGGTAACCTCCGGGTCTGTCAATGTCTATCCCGTCCAGTTTGTCTTTGACAGCGAGTGGAACGGCCTGCAACGGACTGCCGTGTTTTGGGCTGGTAACTATCGTGTCTCCGTTCTGCTGGACAGCACAGGCATGTGTACTATCCCGTGGGAGGTCATGCAGACCAAAGGGCAGTACCTCTATGCCGGAGTATACGGGACGAAAGACGGAGAGATTGTCCTTCCGACCATGTCCGCAAATCTTGGGCAAATCTATCAGGGCACGGAGCCTGGAGAGAGCGCCCAACCTCCCACTCCGTCTGTCTATGAGCAGTTGCTTGCTGATATCGGCAATCTCGATGAATTAGACACACAGACTAAGGCGTCACTGGTTGCAGCTATCAACGAGGTATATGCGACTGGAGGCGGCGGAGGGACCGGTAACGTATCGTCCCCCGAAATCTCGACCATCCGTGTCATGGACCAAGCAGACTATGCAGATCTGGATAATCCGGACGAAAACACGTTGTATCTGCTGAGGGGGTGAGGTAGGTGGTCTACAATGGCAAGGATCCGATCACCTCCCTCATGGTCGGGCAGATGGGAATCAAGACCGCAAAGGTCGGCAGCACGACCATCTACAACCGCCCCGGAAGCTACGTATACATCAAACTCGAAAAATCAAAGAACAAAGGAGACTGAGTAACATGGCATCTTATTTCAACCTTACCCTGGACACCACCGCCCCTTCTGGCCTGTCCATCACTCTGAATGACAGCGACATTTACACCACCACCACTGCCGTCACCCTGGCCGTATCTCTGAGCGACGAAGATACCAACGGCTACCAGATGAAAGTTTGGGGCACCGCAGACGCCGCCGAAGAAACTAACGCCACTTGGGAGACCTATCAGAAGTCCAGCTCCATTACCCTGCCCGCTGGTGACGGCCTCAAGACGGTCTATGTCAAGGTTCGCGATGCTGTTGGCAACGAAACCACCGCTGCCTCTGACACCATCACTCTGGACACCTCCGTGCCCACCGTCTCTGTCACCGGCCCCGACAAGTCCGTCATTTCCGAGGTTGAAGGCTTCAACACCGCAATCATCAACTTCATGTCCGACGTGGCCTTCGAGGAGTACAAGGTATGCGTTGTCGCTTCCTCCTCTGCCACCCAGGCCGACGGCACTGTCATCCCCACCACCTCCGGGTCCACCAATACCAGCGGGTCTGAGGGTAGCTATGAGGCCGAAACCAACATCCAGGTTACCATCAAGGGCACCGATCTGGAGACCGCTTCCTCCGGCGATGGTGTCAAGATCGTCAAGGTCTTCGTCCGCAACGCCGCCGGTACCTGGAGCGTGGCCTGATGCCCGCCCCGAATCTGGTCTTCTCCGTTTCCGGGACGCAAATCTCGGATGAGTCCGGGTTCAACTACATCTCCGTCACATTCTCCGCTGACGCGCCGTACCAGGCATTTGAGTGCCGTGCGACCAAGCTGGGAGAGGATTGGGGGCTGGGAAAGGGCGTCCTTGTGGCGTCCTTCTCCCAGACCCCGGCGGGGACGTCCCGGACATTCGAGGTTTACGACGACGACCTGGTAAATGGAGACGGTGAGTATCGCATCTCCCTCTACGCACAGGGAATGGACGGAAGTTGGAACGACAACTGGGGATTTATCCCCAATGGCCAGTCCGACACAATGCTGACAGCCGATGGGCTGGAATATCTCGTAATGAGGTGATTACATGGCATATAACAGTGCATATACCGGCCCCCAGGTTGACGAAGCCGTCGGGGCCGTACAGAACAAAGAATCCACATGGGACGGAAAGCAGGACAAACTGACCGGTCAGTCCGGGCAAGTGGTGGGGTTCGACGAAGAGGGCAATGCCGTTGCCCAGACTCCGCCCGAGACAGGCGATGTTAAGGCGGACGGCTCCGTCCCCATGACCGGCGACCTCAACATGGGTGGTCATAAAATTACCAATTTAGGTGCTCCCACAAATGCAAATGATGCTGTTAGACAAGCCGACCTTAAAGTTGTTTCTGATGAAGTAGATGGCATTATTTCTGGTACTACGGGTATTACTTTAGCTCCTGCAACCACCACCAAAATCGGCGGAGTAATTGTTGGGGATGGTATTGAGGTAGAGGCGGATGGCACTATCTCTACCAACCCTGTTCCCGAAGGCGGCACCACCGGCCAAGTTCTCACCAAGACCTCCACAGGTGAAGAATGGTCCGACGCCCCCAGCGGGTTACCTGAAGGGGGCACTGAGGGACAGATCCTGGCGAAGACATCATCTGGAGCTGCGTGGGTGGATGCACCTGAAAGCGGCCTCACCCAAGAGCAAGCGGATGGAAGGTATTTGCAGTTGACGGGGGGGACACTTACAGGGGACCTAACCCTATCTGCCAATGGTGGAAGAACTACAATATCTCCTCGAGATAAAAAAGATGTTCTTATTACAGGTCGCTATTTATTTTTTGGGGAAGATACCAGTGCGGTTGGCAGATACGATTATAAGGTTCTCACAGTAGGGGACTATAAAGAAGAATTTTCTCCAACCCCCGTCCCCGTCACCCTCACTACCTCCGGCTGGTCCTCTAACACCCAGACCGTCACAGTCCCCGGTGTTGTTGCATCTGAGACCGCACAACTCATCACGCCAATTCCTGCCGATGCCTCCCGGTCTGCGTATTATGAGGCCGGGATCATGTGTACTGGGCAGGCTGCAAACAGTCTGACATTCACCTGCCAGACTGTCCCTACAAGCAATCTGACCGTGTATGTCGTTATTCAACCGCTGAGCTGATAGGAGGTGCGTTATGATTCAGAATCCTAGTGTTTTGGATAGCGGGAGTGTGGAAACAGCAACGATACAGGTGGATGTAGACAGGCTCTCATCCCTTGGTCATGGTATTTATTACATCTCTCCGGATGGCACTTCATCCTTTAAAGATTTTACAACTGCCCCTTTTTCGATACAGGTTAAAAACGGTTCCTTTGTTTTACCTGCTGTGCCTTTTGATATGGATCAACAATATTTGAGCGGCGGATTGTCTGTAATACAAGGCACGGAAGCTTATTCAAATATTACTGGCCAGCTACAGTACCTAATTTACGTTTATGGTAACGGAGCCATAAGCGGGCCTACCTGATTTAACACCCCATGGACTACATCATGTATCTACTCGGCATTGTGTTTGGTAGCTCCGGCCTATCCGCCATCATCGTAGCAATCCTCAACCACCACTGGGCTAAGAAAAGAGGGACATCCACAAAGCTGGATGCCCTCTGCGAGGCCCAAAAAGTTCTCATGATTGATAGGGTTCGATGGCTGGGCGAATCCTACATAATCCGGGGGTATATCACTCTGGATGAAAAAGAAAGTCTAGCCGAAATGTACGAGGCATATAAACGCCTGGGCGGGAACGGGCACCTAAAAACCGTTATGGAGGAAGTGCATCGCCTCCCCGTCCGGGAGAAAGGAGCTGATGATAAATGAGCGAGAAATGGAAACTGTGGTGGAAGGCCGCCGGAGTCCGGGCTGTGAAAACCATTGCCCAAACCTGCATCGCCACCATCGGAGCATCCGCCCTGTTGAGTGATGTGAACTGGATTACCGTGCTCTCCACCGCCGTCCTGGCCGGTGTGCTATCCCTGCTGACTTCTGTTGCGGGGTTGCCGGAAGTGAAGGCAGAAAGTGAAATCTCAAGCGGAAAGTGAAGAAGGAAGTGAAGATCTGTGAGTAATAGTAAATTGGTGAGCTACACCAAACTCAGCCCTAACCATTCCGGCAGGCGAAACCATGTGATCGACACCGTTTCCATTCACTGTATGGCTGGCAACGCCTCTGTGGAGACTTGCGGCGACCTGTTTGCCAACCCGGCCAGAAAGGCATCCAGCAACTACGGGATCGGCAGCGACGGCAGAATCGCCCTGTATGTGGATGAGGCCAACCGGTCCTGGTGCACCTCCAGTGCATCAAATGACCACCGAGCAATCACTATTGAGGTTGCCAATAATGGCGGTTCCCCTGACTGGCCCGTATCCGCCCAGGCATACGAGGCCTTGATTAAGCTGCTTGTGGACATCTGCCAGCGCAACCCCGGCATCGGGAGGCTGAGATGGCAAGGGGACAAGTCCTTGATCGGCAAGGTTAACCGTCAGAACATGACAGTGCACCGGTGGTTTGCCGCTAAAGCGTGCCCTGGGGACTATTTGTACAACCGACACGGCCAAATCGCCGCAGAGGTCAACCGCCGCCTTGACGCGGCAGAAAACGATATGGAGGATGACGACATGGATATCAACAAAATGCTCAACGAGATAACCACCGAACAGGCGTACGAACTGGTAAAGAAGGCCGAGATCCATGCTGCGACCCTGCCGGATGATGACTGGTCCCAAAAGGAGGGATGGTGGGAGAAGGCCCAAGAGGCCGGCGTCTCCGATGGCACTTCCCCCGTACGCCACATGAAGCGCAACGAGGTTGTGGCCATCCTCGGCAGACTGGGGTTGCTCAAATGACTATCCGCAACCCCGACAACATTCCCGAGGAAATCGTCCGGGCCGCCATCGCCATGATGGAGCAGGAAGAAGGACGAAAGGTGGTCGAGATCTCCATCCGCCGTACCGGCAATCCCGACGAATTCGGGATCACTCCCGTTTTTGAGCGGGTGCCGTTCCAACGTATCCGCCGGATCACCGGCTACCTGGTGGGAAACCTGGGCCGGTTCAACGATGCCAAGCGTGCGGAGGTGGAGGACCGGGTGAAGCACGGGATGTGAAAAAAAGAGGCCCTCCGCGAGCCTCTTTTCCGTGTATGCAATAGGTATGCAATAGCCAAATTTTTCGAAAATCAATTTGAAAAAGTGAGCAACAAAAAAGTTCCGAAAACCACCTATTTAGGTTAGTTTTCGGAACTTTTGGTCCGAGTGTTGAGATTCGAACTCAAGGCCTCTTGAACCCCATACATGCCAAACCCTTTGAGCCTCAACGGTTTGCGGCTCTATTGTGTGCAATTTGTATGCAGTAGGCCAAATTCAAAGTGCGTCTGTTATTTTGCGGAGATCCTCCAAATCAACGTCTTGGTAGTGCCGCAGCATCCCCTCTGACGTGTGCCCTATCAATTCCAGCTTGTCCTTGTCTGACCCCTTAACTCGTTTAAGCAGGGTAGCAAATGTATGGCGGCAAGAGTGCGGGGTGTAGCGGTGGTACCCAAATTCATTCACTGGATTTTCCACGCCGATTTTCTCAAGCACAGAGTAGAACAGATCTCGGTACTCTGCTATTGGCATCTCGCCTCCATCCTGGCGGCAGAAGATCGGCCCTCCAATTTTGTTGGCGGTGAGGCGGTCAATAATTGGCTGGATTTTCGGGGAGATGGTTACAACCCTGTTTTTCCCGGCGGAGGTTTTCATTCCCCACCGGAACACCTTTTCCTTGCGGTCATACTGAGAGGCGTCCAGGGTGAGCAGTTCGGAGGGGCGGTACCCCAAGTAGCATTGGCACAACACATAGTCCGCACCAGGCACGGTATCCTGCGCCTTCTCTAAGGCCTCTACAGCGCTCTCAGGCAGGCCTTCCCTCGGGCCGGTATCTGTACCCCCAACGCGCAAATATTCGCCCAAGTTGAGCCGCGCAAGGCCCCGAGGGATAGCGTACTTGTAGATCAGCCCACAGACGGCCTTCATATTCTGCTGCGTCCGCTTCCCTTTTGGACAATCGTCCATGCAATCCTGTAAATCCTCTATGGTGATATAATCCAGTTTATACCCCCACACCGGCTTAAACCATTTCATTGCCGCCTGGTAGCAGCCCATCGTGGACGCACTTGCTTGGTGGGTCGGAAACCACAGGTCGTACACCTGGCGGAACGTGCGGGCCTTCGTTGCTGGCTCTCGCCCGAGGATGGATAGATACTCTAACGCCTCCCGTTTGGTCTTAAAGCCTCCCTTGGTTCGCACCTCCCGGTGCAGCTTGTCCTCCGAAACGTAGTAGCCGAGCGTCTTGGCGGCTGTCCACGTTTTTCCTCGGCGGTAGACTGTGCCGGTGCCGTTTCCGCGGGATTTCGTGGCCTGGCCAGATGTGATCTTTGCCCCGCACTGAGGGCAGTACTTCGCTTTTTCTGGCAATTCGGCATGGCACTTTTTGCATTTCACTTGCAATTCCTCCTATCTTTGGGTAAAATAGAAGGGCAGTACCCTGTCCAAAGTTTACTGCCCCTATAGCCGTCCTCGGTGCGCCAACACCGGGGGCGGTTGTTTTATGCGCTTTTATGCGAGAGTGGCCGGGTCGAAGGTCTTTTCCGCGAGTGTTCCACCGTCAAGAGCAAACAACTCGCTCACAGAGACATCAATTGAGGACGTCTCGTTTGTCAGTACAAATGCTTTCTGGAATTCGTAGGTATTACCCGGCTGCACCTCCCTTGATGCGGACATTGAATCATAGGACGAAGAATCAAAGAAATCTGGATCCAATTCAATCCCGTCTTGGAATGCCTGGATATGAAGGGCAACATCTGGCGCCGCATTTTCCTCGCTGTTGTTCGTGAATGTGCAGTTTACGATAAGGGCCCGGTCTCCCGTATAGGGATTAGCCTCGATAGATGCACTGTCAATTGTCACTTCATAATTTGACTCTGGTTCCTCGATCACAGCCGGGGCATCCCCGGTCTTCTCCAGGGACACAGTAGTTGTGCTCCCGAGCGCAGAAACTTCGTAGGTGATCTTCCCGTCCTCATAGGTGAAATCTTTCGTTTCGCTCGTTGCTGCCAGAAGGGCCATGCCAGTTTTTGACGTATCGTTCTCAGAGGTCCATGTGTATGGTTCGTCGGTTGTGGTTGGCGCGGAGAATGTGCCAGCCCAGTAAAGAGCCGTGCTTTCCGGATCGACCCAGTTGATGGTGATGGTGTCTCCTGAGATGATTGCTTGCTGGTAGCTGTCCCCTTCACTTGCCCCCACCTGTGTCCATACTCCAGTAAGGTCGGGAGGGGAAGAGGGTTCTTGGCTTGTGGTATCGCTTTCTCCACAAGCACACAAGAACAGAGCAAGTGCTCCTCCGAGTAGGATAATTAGCGCTCTCTTTTTCATTTTGTTTTCCTCCGTTTTTTATTTTTGGCCGCCCTCGGCGGCGGTGGAATGAAGTTAGTACCCTACAGCAGACACACCGTATTCTGCCTGCTCCTGCGTGAAGCCCTCGAAAACAAGTTGATCAATGAGTCCCTGTCGGGAGAAAGAGGAATAGTCGAGATAGCTTTGCGCTTTCTTGGCAGCTTGCTCGTTCCAGTCTGCGCCGCAGTTATCTACGCCGTAAGTAGCTTCTTCGGTAGAAAACCCTTCGTATTCGAGTTGGTCAATCAGACCGGAACGGGAGAAGGATGTGTAATTGAGATAGCTTAACGCTTTCTCTAAGGCGTTGAGTTCTCCCATGGAAGCATCCGGTTCTTTGCTTTCTGCGGTATCGCTATAATTAGACGCTTCACGGACAGAGTCGTAGATAGCGGATATATCATTAGAGTAATCATATGGAGAGTCAGTTCGTACGGCAAAGGAAAACAGCGTATATCCAGAGCTACAGTCAAATCCGCATATATACGATTGCATGTTGTATCCTTCGATCAGTGATAGATATGACACGAATGCAAAATCTTTTCCTTGAGCGTTTGTTCCATATTGCTTGGTAATAAGTTGATACGAATCCGAACCGCTCTCAACGCCAGATAAAAACTCAGAAAAGATTGTATCATCTAAAATTGATCCAGTTGTATTAACCATGGACACCATCATCAGATCGAGCCCATCTCCAGATGGCGGGTAAAAATAAGAAGCAGATCCGTTGGAGGCGTTCCTGAATGTCCATGTTGTCGGAACATCAAAAAACAGTGAATCAATATAATACTCTGTTGTACCGGTCTGAAAGTCGTTCGTTTTTGCTTGCTCGGTCTCCACGCTGGATTGCTGAGGTTCTTCCTGCCCAACTTCTTCGTTCGGCCCATCATCCTCTCCACACCCGACCAAACACAACGCAAGTGCAACACTAAGGATCATGGGAATCGCTCTCTCTTTCTTCATTGTTGTTCCTCCAATCAATCTAGTACATGTGTATACGCTACGGCCAGTCCAATGATATGAATTTGTTCAGCCTCTTTGCCTATAAAAACCGCTGGGGCTATATTTGGATTTTCCGCCACCAGCTGGACAACCCCTGGTTTGGTATAGACTCGTTTTAGTGTTGCCTCGTCACCTCCTACCATGACGGCGGCGATTTGGCCATTTTCTACTTCTTCCTGCTTTCGGATATATACGATGTCTCCGGTCCTAATCCCGGCTCCGATCATGCTTTCCCCTTTGCAGGTCAGGGCGAAGTCCGCCCGAATGTGTCCGGGCAGGTCAACGTAATCCTCTATATTTTGCTCCGCCAGGATGGGGGTCCCGCAGGCAATCTGACCAACAAGGGGGATTTTTTGCATGGATCCAAGTGGTTCTATATTGGGTGGTAGTACCGTTTCTTCCTCCCACCCCATAAGATAAGCTGGTGTTGTCTTTAGGATTTCAGCCATTGCTTCAATCTTGTCGGAAGGAATATTTGAGATTATCCCGTTTTCATATTTGTAGATGTTTTGTTTTGTCGTGGATAATGCATCCGCAAGCTCGGTTTGTGTCATTCCCAATGCTTCTCGCCTTGATCTGATCCTTTCACCCTTCTCCATTGGAATAACCTCGCTTTCTGTAGTATCCTCATTATATCACAAATTTTCCTCAAGTCAACCGAAAAATGGCTTGACAAGTTACGGAAACGTGGTATACTGTAAGTAACTTAAAAAGTTACGGAGGTGATACCGATGATAAAGACGGATGAGCTCCGCGGGATTATCGCGAAGAATAACCTCTCCCAAGCAAAAGTGGCAGAAGTACTTGGAATTACTCCGAAAACGTTCTACGAAAAGATGAACCGCGGAGTTTTTGGGAGCGACGAAATCGAAGCAATGATCCGGCTGCTCAAAATCGACGACCCCGTTGCAATTTTTTTTGCCAGGGAGTAACTTTAAAAGTTACGTTCGTGTAAGTCCCAGCAAGAAAACACAGAAGAGAGGTGAAAAAGGTGAACGATGAAACCCTACTCGAGAATCTACGGGCCAGAGACACAAAGCGAAAGGCCTGCAAAAAAATCGCCCTCGCACTGCTGCAACAGTGCAAGGACGAAGGATTGACCGTTGGCGATTTGGAGTGTGTCTTTGAAATCGCAAGGTCCCGTGGGATGGAGACTACTCTCCACGCTGGATTAACTCTTGAATGAAAGATTCGTTACGGCTCATTACAAAGCCATAGGCTGCGCAGTAGTCTTCCAAAAACTGTTCGATTTTAGACTGAGACTCTTCGAACGACATCTTGGCGTTTTCTGATGCGGCAAAGGCAGTCGCGATGTTATGAGCCAACTTTTCACGATCCACAAAATCACCTCCTTTCCGCGCCATTGTATCACAGGCAGGGACGAAGGTAAATAGAGGGGCATACTTATGTATCCGCAAGAAAACGCAGAATAGGGGTGATAACCAACATGAAGTATTTTTTTTTAGCGGCTTATGGTTGTGCGCTGCTTTCCCTGTTCATAGTTACGAAAAAGGCTTTAGACCGCGAGAATAAAGCGGTCAATTGCCCAGATAGCAATTGTGACGAAAATCGCCGCAGCGGCCCAGAAATTTCCGCTCTGATAGAACTTTTTGCGAGATCCTTTCTCGCGTTCGGGACAATGAGTTTTGTCTGGTTTTCCGCCTATCTCTTTTTCCTCTGAGACCAAGAAAGCCAGGCCATCCGGGGATACGACGCGGTTATACAAAACTGGATGGATCTTACCGTCTAAGGTTCTGAATTCCCTATCCTTCCCTGATTTGGACGATATGGTTATCGTTCCGTACAGGTACCCACGGCGGATGCATTCGGCAAGAACTTCCGCTTCCTCTGTGCTCGCAGAAAATGGGAGATCATATCCGTCTTGCACTTTTCGAATCATATCTCGCATAGCTTGTAGGAACTCTTCTTCTGTTTCGATCATCCTGTCTTCCTCCTTCCTTCTCCGCTTGCATTTTACCACAGGAACAGGATGAGAGGCAACGGGATCGAGAAGTCTACGAAGACAGAGACATTCCCGCTAGTATGCACCAACCAAAAAAAGGGGGAGAAACCGATGAGGTACTACCTTGAGGGAGTGGTCTTTGGCGTAATCTGCATCTTGCTCATTAAATTGCTGTTAAGCATTTAAGAAATTCCTGCAAGAGCCAAACGAGGGAGGGGGTGATAGCCAACATGATCGCAGCACTTAAGGGCGACCCCAAAGAAATCGCCGCCTTCCTGCTGGAGATGGAAGGGCGGCGTTCTGGCGGGACGTACAAGGTTGAAGTCTAGTCGGAGATTGACGGTAAGCAGGTCTTAGAGAATTTCAGGAAGGATTTTGGTTCTCTTCTTCGGCGAGAAGACTTTGAAGCAAAGTAGGAGTAATTACCCATGTTCAGAAAACCACGCAATGATCCCGGCGTAATGTTCTACGACAAGGCCGAGGAAGAACGTTGCAAGCGGTACGAGCACAGACAATACCGAAACCTTGTTTTGAAAGCGTTGTTGACGTTCGTCCTTGGTTTGTTGATCTCGTACTTTCTCAAACTCTGATAGGGCGTCTCTCCCTGCCTGCGTGATAAGGAGGCGATACCCACGAACCCATTCCTCGCAGCCATCCTCGTTTGGGTCGCCGTCATAGTGGCGACCGTCATCGTAAACGGAGGTATCCCATGACCTACCAAGAAATTATCACGAGCACGAAGGACGTGCTCACCCCTGCCGACATCGCCCCGGTGCTCGGGTGCGACCCGCAGAAAATCCGGGTGCAGGCGAGGCAAATCCCGGAATCCATCCCATTCCGGTTCGTTTTTATTGGAAATCGTATGAAGATCCCCCGTCTCGGGTTTATCGCTTGGGCGGAGGGAAAGAAAGAGGAGGAAACACAATGAACGCACTGTTAGAGAGAAAAGCCGCTCTGGCTGAGGATACCATGATTCGGGCGATTGCTCCTGTCATGAAGAAGCGCGCCGAGACGCGGCGGAAGGCGGACCGTGTTGCGAGAATCAACACAGCACTCCAAAAAGCGGGGATTCCCCTGCGGGTGGTACGATGAAGTACCGCATTTGCCGCGTGTGTGGGCTGCGCTGGAATGTCTCTGCAATCTATCCTGGCGATAAAACCTATATTTGCCCCAGGTGTGAAAGGAGACGAACTCGTTGATCGGCTCATACGATGCGACACAAAAACGAATGACACGCTACTGTAGGCTCCCACAGCCATGTGTGTATTTCATCCAGGGATCCTGTGAATATATGGCCATAGAGAAACACAGAAGGCCGTGCAAACCAGGGGATGAATGCACCGTAAAGCGCGCGATGGATGGTCCCAGAAAGAAGGTTTGGCCGCTCAGCACTACGGAGGCCACCATGAAAAAGCTGTATGACAGCGGGCATAGTGACCCTGTAATTGCGCAGGCATGTGATGTTAGTCGGGGCATGGTACTCCGATGGCGCCAAAAAAATAATCTCCCCCCGAATGGGAAAAAGGGCCGTCCCAAAAAATGAAGTGTGATGAGAAAGAAGGAGGATTTGAAATGGAATACAACCCCTTTCCCCGCAGCGTCCAGCTAGAGGTTACTGCTCAACTGGTTCAGAAATTTATCAAAGACGAAGCCCTCCAGGACTTCCTCGACTACCTCACCGTAGCCAATCCCTGTGTCCTGTCCAGTTATTTGACCGAACGGCAGGAACTCTTCGAGGACTGGATCCTCTCCGGGGGAGGTGCGCAGTAATGGGGGTCAGCGTCCTGATTTATGGCCGCTCTGGATCCGGTAAGAGCCGAAGCCTTAAGAACTTCACTGAGGATGAGATCTTCCTGGTAAATGTGATCGGGAAACCTCTGCCGTTCCCTGGCCGGTTCAAATATACCGCAAAGACCGACAGTTACGGAACCATCCAGAAGGGCCTGAAAACCATGCCCACCAAGGCTGCCGTCATCGACGACGCCGGGTACCTGCTCACCAATACATTTATGCGGGGGCACTCCGCCCCCAAAAGCGGAAGTAGCAGCTTTGATCTCTACAACGACATTGCGGATTCGTTCTGGGATCTCCTACGGTTCATCCAAAACGACCTCCCCGAGGACGTGATTGTGTACATCATCATGCACGAGGCAACCTCCGACTACGGGGAAACCAAATTGCGGACCATCGGGAAGCTGCTGGACGAAAAGGTTTGCATCGAGGGCATGGTCACCATCTGCCTCCGCTGCATGGTGGAGGGGGACAGGCACTTTTTCCGCACCCAGTCCTCCGGCATGGACATATCAAAGTCCCCAGAAGGATTATTTGACTCCATCGAGATAGAAAATGACCTGAAATTTGTAGACACAAAAATTAGAGAATACTGGAATCTTGGTGAACAAAATGAACCGGTATGATTTATCTGGGAAGCGTTTTGGCAGACTTATTGCAATCGAACCGACAGGAAAAACCAAAAACAACACGATAATCTGGAGGTGCAAGTGCGACTGCGGGCAAGATGCGTTTATCCCGACAACCAGGTTGGTTCACGGGAAAACAAAGAGCTGCGGATGCTATAATGCAGAATTAACGAGAAAGAGGAACGTCGAAAACGCCAAATTCCAGCGCGGAAAGCATAGCATGAGGTCCAGATTGTATCGGATATACACCGGAATGAAAACAAGGTGTTATAACCGGAACGCCGTAGGGTTTAGGTATTACGGAGCCAGAGGAATCAAACTGTGCGAGGAGTGGAAGGAAAGTTTCGAAACCTTTCACGAATGGGCCTTGTCCAACGGATACTCAGATACTCTTTCTATTGACCGAATTGATAATAACGGAGACTATGAGCCAAAAAATTGCAGATTGGCGACTGCAAAAGAACAAGCGAATAATCGAAGACCAAAAGGGAGTGTATCAAAAAATGCCTGAGTTTTCTCGCGGCGTAAAAGAGTACATCCGCGCTCGGGCAGTCGTAGAGGTCACCTTCCCCGTGGACTTCCGCGACAATGCGGAAATCAACTGCTACCAGTGCAAGTACTACCGCCGCAACTACCGCAGCTGCGGCCTAAACGGGGAAATCTGCGAGTATCCCGACAAGTACATCGGGAGCAGATGCCCCCTCACTTTCTATTCACCTGACAAGGAAAATGACAAGGAGATTGACGAGAATGACTGAAATTGAAAAAGATCTAGACGAACTCTCAAAGTCGTTACTCAAACTCTTGCACTATCAGCAGGAGACCACGTTTTGCCTGATCGGGATTTTAGACCGAATAAGGAAAGAGTTGGATCACAAGTCATGAACTTCTATCGCTTTGATTTCGAATATATCGTTTCTATCTGAAACGGTATGGATTGTGTCCATTAAGTGTTGAAAATGAGACATATCCCGGTAATCCGCCGATGTTCGGCAGTGCGGGCAAGAAACCGCGAAATTCTCGAATTCATCTCTTGAGAACGTGACAATTTTCCCGCAGTGCTTACATTTGGCTGTGAACGAAAAAAACATGAAATCACTCCCTCTTATGATTAGGTCCATTCTACCATATGAAGTAAAGATGATACAAGGAGGAAGCCAAAACATGCGAAAAGTTGATTGGAACAACGTCCAGGAACAGGGCGATTTCACCCCCATTGCCCCCGGCGGCTACGTTGCTGCCATCATGGACGTGGAGGACCATGAGGACAGAGAGTATATCATGGTGATGTGGGACTTCGTGGAGGAGCCCAACCGGGGTGCAAACTCCCGCGTTCACAAGGCCAAGGGCTACTGGCCCATGCGGTTCCCCCGTAGCTATAAGGAGTCCGCCCTGGGCTTCTTCAAAGCATTCAAAACCCAGCTGGAGAAGTCCAACCCCGGCTTCCAGTTCCGGGAGGATCGGCTGGATGATCTCCGCCGGAAATACATCGGCGTTGTCCTGGGCGAGGAGGAATACATTGCCGACGATGGCGCTGTGGTGTCCATAAAGACTCGCCTGGCCGTCCGCTCCACCCGCAGCGTGGATGCCATCCGCAGCGGAGACTTTACCGTCCCCCCGCTGAAAACCCTCCAGACCGGCGCAAAGGCATACGGTGGCGACACCCGTGGATTTACCGACATTTCCAACGAGCCGGACGAAGATTTACCGTTCTAAGGAGGCTGACATGGAGAAACTGCTTATTACCCGCAAGGAGGCCGCAGAGGCTCTCAACATCAGCGTGGACACACTGGATATGCTGCGGAACAGTGGCAAGATTCGTGCTGTCAACATCGGCGCCAGGGTGTATTACTCTCCGGATGAGTTAAGGGCCTTTGTCACCAAGGAAGGGCCGATCGGGTGATTAAATGCCGAACAGAATCATAAAGGAGACAATACGCACAAACAAAGCGATCAACTCCTTGACGGATTTCCAGTTTCGGACGTGGACGTACCTGCTCACCTATGTAGACGATTACGGACGGGGGAGCGCGGAGCCCGACATTTTAAAAGGCTTTGTGTTCCCCCGGCGAAAAAGCGTTACCGAAAAGAATATCTCTGATTGCCTTACGGATTTGGCGTGCATGGGCTTGATCGACCTCTACGAGGTAGACGGTGAATCGTACCTGTGTTTTCCGACCTGGGCAGACCATCAGAGGATCCAACAGAAACGCTCCAAATTTCCTGGGCCTGACAGTGGTTCACGGAAATCCACGGTGAGTCACGGTGAGTCACCGCCTGAATCCGAATCCAATCCAAATACAAATCCGAATCAGAATCCGAATCCTAACGCGCGTGCGCGCGGGGACGGCGCTTTTGATCGCTTTTGGACTGAGTATCCCAAAAAAGTTGGGAAGGGACAGGCTCAAAAGGCGTTTTCCAAGGTCTCCGTACCGGTTGAAACGCTGATCGATGCCGTCCAGAGGCAAAAAGGAAGCGTTCAATGGCAAAAAGACGGTGGGCAGTATATCCCGAACCCTTCCACCTGGCTCAATCAAAAGCGCTGGGAAGATGATCTCGATAGCTTAAACATGGGAGGAGGTGTAACGCATGGAGGCGCTTTCCCAAACTCTGGGCCAATTATTGAAAAACTCCCCGCCGCCTCAGACGGTTGGTGGGATGACTGAGTATGATTTCGTGGCCTCTGAGCGGAGACGTGTGGAGTTGTTCAACGCCACAGAGGGCAGCTTAAAGGGCTATGATTGCCCAGAGTGCAAGAACCGTGGATATTTCATGGCGGTCAAGGGCAATGGGGAAGTCTTTTCCAGGCCGTGCCGTTGCCAAACAATCCGGGCGGCAATGTCTGCAATGCAGAAGAGCGGACTCCCTCCGGAGATGTTGGAGGGCTGCACTTGGGATGGATGGGAGACCCCGGAGCACTGGCAACACAGTGCCCTTGATATGGCCCGGAAATACGTGAATGCAGTCATTCCCGAAGGGACACCGTGGTTTATGATCTCCGGCGTTCCGGGCGCCGGGAAAACTCGCCTCTGCACCACCATTTTCCGGGCGATTGTGGAGGGAGGGAAGCGCGGGCTGTACATCTCCTGGCGGGATTTTGCCAGGAAAGCTAAAAGTGCCGGAAATGATGGCGACGGGTTTGACGCTGTCGTTCTCCCCGCAAAGAAAACGCCCGTTTTGTACCTGGATGATTTTTGGAAAGGATCTGTCAACCCGGCGGACGTGAACCTGGCTTTTGAATTGCTCAACGCCAGATACACCAGCCAGCTTCCCACTATCCTTTCCAGCGAGCACACTCTGGAGGCGATCATCAGGGGCGACGAGGCTATCGGATCCCGACTCTACGAAATGTCGGAAAATTTTTACATCGACTGCTCCAGAGCGAAAAATTGGCGAACAATGAGGAGGCATACATGATTCGCAAAGGAAGCGTCTACAAGTTGCGCCAGCACGGAGACCCCGGCAACGGCATGACCGTCCTGGTTCTCTCCGGAGAACAGGCCAACCGGGAGACCGGCCACATCGTGGTGGCCCCCATTGTTCAGGGGCGGGCGAAACTGTTTGATGGCAGCATTACTCGCCCGGATGTGCAGTTTCGCGGGCATGTGCATCATGTCTGCCTGGACAGGATGCGCAATGCGCCGGAGCACATTCTGCGGCATGGCCTCGGGTCGTTGCCGTATACCGAGATGGCTGCGGTAGAGGCGGCGCTGTGCCGCCTCATGGAACTGTGAGGTGCTTATGTGGGAGATCACAGTGAAACTCCGTCCAATTCCCTCAAGCGCCCGGAACCCCCGGGGAAGCCGGGAAGGGATTGCCATGGACCTAGAGAAGTACGGTCATGTGCAGTACGTGGAAATCCGGGAGACAGATACCCCGGAGCAGATGAAGATAGGGGGTACAAAATGACATTAATCGAATTGCAAAATATCCTTGGGAGACGGATTGAGATCGCAACCAATAATGACCTCACGCTGGAGGAACGTCAAAAGGAAACGGAAATTTCGCAGA
>ERZ1643249.2351-NODE-2351-length-17774-cov-7.971725_pt1 | contig 17774 bp, 22 predicted proteins | sample MGYA00579263_ERZ1643249 | MGnify/ENA primary metagenome ERZ1643249 (study PRJEB29033, sample SAMEA4952264) | chicken gut metagenome | biome: Broiler Chicken; feature: Gastrointestinal Tract; material: Caecum | place: Ireland | collected 2018 | study: Broiler... | reverse complement strand
TATAACATCTTTTACTTTGGTATTTTTAATAATTGCATTATATAAATCTTCTGGTAGCTTTTGAATAGTATGTGTACCAAATATTATATCTACATAAGGATAACTTTGTTTCAATTTTTCTTGTATATGTTTTTCTTGCATCATACATCCACAAATAGCAATAATTCCATTGTTTTTTTGTTTTAATTTTTTTAATTCTCCTAATTTTCCAAAAAGCTTCTCTTCTGCATTTTCTCTAACACAGCAAGTGTTTAATATGTATATATCAGCTATGTTTAAATTTTCTGTAAAGCTATATCCCATCTCTTCTAACATTCCTGAAATCTTCTCAGAATCATTTTCATTTAACTGACATCCCATTGTAAATATATTATAATATTTTTTAGAATTTTCATTAATGCTTTTTACTTTATTCATATATTCTCGTTGTTCTTTTATATCAGTATTCAAAATCTTTCCTCCCTAAAAAACACTTTTAACATACACTATATTATAACACAACTTAACACATATTTACAATAATTTATCTGTATTAGTTACCATTTTCGTTATCATTCAAAAATGCTACAATATTATAGGGGCGAGCATTGCTCTCCCCTATATATTTATGCCTTTTTATTCTATAACGTATTTAAACTTTCCATAAGATTTTTATATTTTAAAAAGAAAAGTTCTTTATCTTTATTTACAATCGAATTTTGGATATCTTTTAATAATACATAAGTTTTATTTATTTTAAATTCTCTATTTTTAGAATAATCTGTATCATTTAAAACACTTAAAAAAGTACTTTCGGCATTTGCAATATTTGTATTTGCTGTATTCCAATCATCTTGTGAAACAGCTGCATATGCTATAAATATATTATATTTTGTTGTTTCTATATTTTGCAAAGATTTATCCATAGATACAGAATTTAAAAATTTAGGAATATATGAATATAGAGCAGTTAAATTTGTTAGGCTTGTATTCTTATCTTCATTTTTTATACTTATAATAGTTTTATCTAATAAATTACTAAAAGCCATTATATCAGTATTTGAAACATTTGCATTCTGTAAATCAAGCATTACAATACTCCAAGATGTATTTATTTGCTCAATTTCAGTTTTAACTAAATCCCAATTAATATCATCTGTATTTGTTTTTAATACACTATTGGCCTGCATATCAGTAACAGTTATTGACTGTGATTCTGCTGATTGATCATTGTTTTGTGAGCTTCCTTGGCCAGAACCAGATTGGGATTGTCCACCAGAATTAGAACTAGATCCAGAACTAGAACTTCCTTCAGAAGAACTCGAATTATTAGAAGAACTATCTATATTGACTTTCCTTGATGTTAGTTCATAGTTTTGTAATGATATATTATTTAAATCATTAAGTAATTTCGCGATATGTGAGCTAAAATACTTTATTTCTGAAGTTAATTTGTCTTTACTTTGTGTATCACTTGTATTATCAGAACATCCCACCAAAAAAAATAGGCAAATAACAAGAATTAAAATTTTTTTCACTATATAATCACCTTAAATTATTATTTCCGAAAAATTACCTTTTATTCTTATGTATAAGTTAAATTTCTTCACAAATAATATTAAAGAAAGGATTTTAATATGAGTGTAACAGTTAATTTATATAGCAATGAGAAAAGTGAAATAAAGAGATTTCTATCTAGTTTTTATGATGAGAATATAAATATTGATAATGATTTAAAGTGGGAACACTGTTTTGAAAATCCAATTGAAAGTGCAGATATAATAGGAGTTTTTATAGATAATAATGAGAATTTTAAGATTAATATGTGGGTAAGCTTAGATGAAGGATTTTTTATAAATATTACAGATTTTAATGCAGATAAAATAATAAGGTACCTATATGAAAGGTACCCATATTAGTATTATTCATTTTCTTGTTTTTCCTCTTTTAAATCTTCTTTAACAGCTTCAGCTTCTTCCTTTTTTTCTGGTGGTATTTCTGCATTTTCTAGTTTTTCTAATGCTTCCTCTTTTATAGTAGGTTCTGCTGTTTGCTTTTCACCACATTTTGGACAGAAAACAGCACCAGCTTCTATCTCAGCTGAACATTTGCTACATAGTTTTTTCTGATTTAATTTTAATATTTCTAATCTTGCATCTTCAATTTCTTTAGATAATGCATCTAATTTTGAACATTCTTCTGCTAAATCAGTTTTAATATCTATATTTTCTTCTCTTATGTGTTTCTCATATACTTTTTTTCCAATTTCTTCATAGATGTCTTCAATCTTACCTTTGTTCTCATTAATTTTCATCTTTAATTTTGTTTCTCTTGCTATTTTTCCTGTTGTTTCACTTGTTTTTTTTCCTAAATCACTAAAAAATCCCATTTCTATTCCTTCCTTTCATATATTTATTATTATTATATTCTATCCAGACTAATTTGTAAATATTCTAATCTTCAAATTTTGGATTTCTTGTCATCAAGTCTGCAATTGCTATTCTTGCATCTAAACCTTCAAATAAAACTTTATATACTGTATTTACAATTGGCATTTCTACATTATATTTTTTTGAAAGTTTATAAGCAGTTTTAATATTATCAATACTTTCAATTGTCATTCCAATTTCTTGTCTTGCTTCTTCTATAGTTTTCCCTTGACCAATTAATATGCCTGCTCTTCTATTTCTACTATGATTACTCATACAAGTTACTATTAAGTCACCGAAGTCCAGTTAGTCCATATATTGTTTTTGGCTCACCTCCCATTTTTACACTTAATTTTGCCATTTCTGATAGTCCTCTAGTAAGTAATGCAGCAAAAGTATTGTCTCCTAAGTTTAAGCCAGTAATTGCACCTGCACAAAAAGCAATTATATTTTTTAATGCTCCTCCTAGCTCAGCTCCTTGTAAATCATAAGATGTATAAATTCTAAGAGTCTCGCTCATAAATGTTTTTTGAACTGTTTGTAAAAGGTCATCATGTTTGGAAGCTATAACAAGCGCTGTAGGTATTCCAATTGAAACTTCTTCTGCATGACTTGGTCCTGATAGTCCTCCTATTTTAGAATTTGGAAGTTCTTCTTCAACTACTTCATTTAAAGTATATAAGGTTGATTCTTCAAAACCTTTTGAGCATATGATTATGTATTGATTTGTAACATATTGCTTGAATTTTTTAATAGTATCTCTAACAAATTTTGAAGGAGTTACTATTAAAATCATTTCTGTTCCTTCAATAGCTGTTTTAAAGTCTGTTGTACAAAATACACCGTCTGGTATAGTTGCTTGAGGTATAAATTTACATTTTTTCTGTTTGTTAATCAAATCTGCTTCTTCTTGTGTAAAAGACCAAAGCTTAACATTATTACCTAAATTAGCTAGGTAAATACCTAAAGCTGCTCCCCAACTACCACTACCAATAATTGAAATATTTTTCATTGCTTCTCCTTTCTATATTTTTATTATTTTTTAAAAGATATCTTATTTTCTGTACCATTTTTTAATCTTTTGATATTAGAACGATGGTTAAATATAACTAGTAAAGCAATTAATATGCTAATTACTTTTGCACTAAAACTATCTACCATAAATACAGTTAAAATAGGAAACAAAGTTGCTGCTAAAACAGAACCTAGAGAAACCATTCTTGTAGCAATCATTATAATTAATGCAAATACTAAACAAATTATGCCAATTTGAGGATTTACAACCAATAACACACCTAATGATGTTGCTACACCTTTTCCTCCTTTAAATCCATAATATACTGGAAATGTATGACCTATTATTGCCATTAGACCTGCAAGATATTTTAGAAGTTCTCCATCAGCTTCTTGCCAAATATTGGATGCAAGCATTGCTAGCAATACAGCCACAACTCCTTTTAATATATCACAAATCAATGTTAATGCTGCTGCCTTTTTTCCTACAGTTCTTAATACGTTTGTTGTTCCAGCATTATTACTTCCTCTTTCTCTTACATCAAAACCGGCAAATTTTTTACTAAAAATTATTGCAAAACTTATGCTACCTATCAAATATGCTACTAATCCTACTAATACATATACTGCTGACATATATTTTTCCTCCTTTAAAATTTATTATTTAAATTTTATATTTCTTTTTCTCCTTTTTCTCTAGAAATTATTCGAACTGGTGTTCCTTCTAAGTCAAAGTTACTTCTGAGCTGATTTACTAAATATCTTTCATAAGAAAAATGGAATAGTTCTTTATTGTTTACAAAAATTACAAAAGTTGGTGGTTTTGTTTGTGCTTGTGTTGCATACAATATTTTTAATCTTCTTCCTTTATCTGTTGGTGGTTGTACTATTGCAATTGCTTCATTTATCACTTGATTTAATGTAGCTGTTGATACTCTCATTGCATTATTATTAGCTACTTTATTTATTAAGTTAAACAATTTGTCTACTCTCTGACCTGTTTTTGCAGAAATGAAGATAATTGGTGCATATTGTAAATAACTTAACCTATTATATACCTCTTTTTTGTATTTTTCTAATGTTCCTGTTTCTTTTTCATATTCATCCCATTTATTTACAACAATTATAACACCTTTTCCAGCTTCATGAGCTTCACCTGCTATTTTAGTGTCTTGTTCTGTTACACCTTCCATGGCATCAATCAAAAGTAAACATACATCTGCTCTTTCTATTGCAAGTAAAGAACGCATAACGCTGTATTTTTCTATATTCTCATTTACTTTACTTTTTCTTCTTATTCCAGCAGTATCTATAAAATTATATTTTCCTGCTTCATTTTCGAAATATGAATCTATTGCATCTCTAGTAGTTCCTGCTACATCGCTTACAATTACTCTATTTTCGCCTAAAATTTTATTTACTAAAGAAGATTTACCAACATTTGGTTTTCCTATTATTGCTACATTTATAATTTCTTTATCATTATCATTTTCTTCTTTAGGTGGAAGATGGTCATATACTGCATCTAAAACATCTCCTATTCCTAAAGCATTTGTTGAAGAAACTGGGTATGGGTCTCCTATTCCTAAATTATAAAATTCGTATAATGCAGGATCTGGTTGTCCAAAATTATCTGCTTTATTACAAACTAAAACTATTGGTTTTTTAGACTTTCTAAGCATAGTAGCTATTTCTTGGTCAGAAGCGGTTACTCCTTGCTTTATATCGGTTATAAATATTATAACATCTGCAATATTTATTGCAATATTAGCTTGTTCCCTCATTCCTACTTGAATTATATCTTCTGATTTTGGTTCTATTCCACCTGTATCAATTAATGTAAAATCTCTACCACGCCAATTCGTATCTGCATAAATTCTATCTCTAGTAACACCTGGTATGTCTTCTACTATTGATAGCCTTTGTCCTACTATATAATTGAAAAAAGTAGATTTACCTACGTTTGGTTTTCCTATTATTGCTACCATTGGTTTTGGCATTATATATCACCTTCTTTCTACTATTCCCCAACTATTGATTTTGCAGCCTTTTTCCCTGTTGCAATTGCTCTGCAAACAGATGATTTACTTTCTACTAAATCTCCGCCGGCGTATACTTTGTCTATATTTGTCATATAATTTTCATCTACACATACTAAGCCGTTTTCTGTTTTTATGCCCGAGTTATTTAATAATTGCTCATTTGCTTTAGAACCTATTGCAAAAATAACAGTATCAACTTTCATCATATAGTTAGAGCCTTCTATATCTACTGCCTTTTCATTCTCTATCTTAGTTTTAATACATTCTATTTCGTTTATATTTCCATTAACTACATTAGCACCAATTACTTTTGTTTGAAATACCATTTTAACACCATCTTCAATAGCTTCTTTTAATTCTATCTTTCTAGCTGGCATTAGTTCTTCATTTCTTCTATATAGTATATATACTTCTTTGGCCCCCATTCTTAAAGCCGTTCTTGCAGAATCAAAAGCAACATTGCCTCCACCGATTACAACTGTAACTCCTAAGTTTTCTATATGTTTTCCTATATTATATTTCTTCAAGAATTCATCTGACTTGAATACTCCATGGGCTTGTTCCTTTGTTAAAGAATATGTAGTTTGATTCTCTGCACCCATTCCTAAAAATATATATTCATAGCCTTCTTTTCGTAAGCTTTTTATATCTATATCTTTTCCAAACTCAACACCAGTTTTAATTTTTACTCCTAAAGATTGTACTTTATCAATTAAATTTTTGATAGTATCTTTAGACAATCTAAAGTCTGGTATACCATATTCTAAAATGCCACCACATTTATCTTCTTTTTCAAATATTGTAACATCTGCTCCTGCTTTCTTAAGTTCTATACTACATGCAAGTCCAGCGGGACCAGCTCCTATGACAGCCACTTTTTTATTTAAACTTTTTCTGCATTTTATATCATATTTTATATTATTTTCTTTTGCCCAATCATTTATGAATCTTTCTAAGTAATTTATTTGAACAGGTTCACCTTTTATTCCCCTTACACAACTACCCATACATTGTCTCTCTACAGGACATACTGTACTACAAATTTCACTCATTAAATTATTTTCTTGTAATATATTATATGCCTCTAAGTAATTATTTTCTTTAATTTTAGATATGAATGCTGGAATATTAGTTGCAATAGGGCAACCTTTTCTGCACATTGGGTTTTTACAATTTAAACATTTACTTGCTTTATTTAAAACATCATCTAAATTTTCCAATTGTATTAAAATCCTTTCTTGTCAATTTTTTACATATATATTATATATTCTTTTATATACAAAAATCAAGATATTTTGAAAAATATCTTGATTTATAGTTACCTTATATACAACTTATTTTTTTGTATATATAAAAATACTTTTTCATTTATCCAATCTGTTACATCTTCTCTATTTTGCAATTTGTGTCTTATACCTGTAGATGAAACATCTTCCTTCTGTTTGTTATGAAAGTATACTACATTTGCTAAATTACATGGGATTTCATGTTTTAATCTTTCTATTACTATAAACTTATATTTTTTAATTATTTCCTCATAATTTTTCCATGATGGCATTTTTTGAAAATTATCTGAACCCATTATAAAGTATATATCTGCAGTATTACTATATTTCTTTTGTATAAGTTCAAAAGTATCTGTTGCATATAACATCCCTTTATGGGTACTTGCAATATCTTCAACTTCTAAATTTTTATAATTTTCACATGAAAGTTGTAGCATATTATATCTATGTATTGCAGGTACCAAATTTTGTTTTTTATAGTAGTCTCCTACTGGTACAAATATTACTTTATCTATAACACTATTTTGTACTAATTTATTTGCTATGTCTATATGTGTATTTATTGGAGGATTGAAGCATCCACCAAAAAAACCTATTTTTTCTTTATCCATATATAAATTCCTTTGCTTTCTGTTTTAAATCTTCTAAACTTCCAGAGTTTTCTATTTTATAGTCATACTCATATTTATATACATTTGCATCTGAACTATTACTTGTAATTAAAGCTACTCTTGGATTTAACACTAATAATGTTTTTGCATTTAAAAGTTTTTTTATTTTTTCTATTTCTTCTATTTCTCTTATATGTATAAATAGATATTGTGAATCATTTTTTTCAAAAATTTTGTACTGTTCTTGTATATATTTAGTTGGATAGTCATTATATTTTATACTTAGTTGTTTTAAATCCACAAGTAATTTTCTCGCTTTTTCATTTTTTTCTCCATTCCATCCTACTAAAATTTTAGCTGCTTCTTTTACTTTATCCACTGAAGAAATATTTGTAACTTTTGCAAATTCTGAGCAAAATCTTACAAAAGTATCTTTTCCTGAACCACCTGTTCCATTAATTATTATAACTTGTTTATTCATTGTAATTAAATGTTCCTTTCTTATCTGAAAATTAAAGTGGAACAACTATAACCTTGTCCCACTCATATGTTTTAAATTTTATTCCAAAACCAATCTAAGCTGTTATCAATGCTTTTCTTTTTGTAGAATTTGCTTGTTATGTCGTCTACCCATAGATATGCAAAGAATGATATAAATATCATTATACAGTCAATTGCTATACATCTTATTAGTAAATGATAATATAATTCGTGTAATTCTTGTGTTAAGTTAGCTAATTGTACACTATGAACTACTACAAGTATTAAATATGCAACTAGTGCAAATGCTGGTATGTAACTTTTTTTAACTTCTTTACCTAAGAATATTAACAATACTGTAGCAGCAGTAAGTAGTAATAGCGTAATAGGTTCAGATATATTAACAACAAACATCTCTCTCTCCTCCTTTTCTTTTGTGGGATTATCACCCTAAATTAATTTAATTTTGTATTAATTAAACTTATTAACTTTTTAGATAATTCTTCAAGTTTGTTTTGTTCAGGGCCTTCTAGCATCACTCTAATAAGTGGTTCTGTTCCAGATGGTCTTATTATAACTCTACCATTTTCTTTAAGTTCTGCCTTTATTGTTTCTATTTCTTTTTGTATTTCATTGTCTTCAAGATATAACATTTTTTTGTCATTTGCAACTTTTACATTTATTAATAATTGAGGATATTTGCTAACTTTTTTGCATAGTTCAGATGCTATAATATTTTTTTCTAATAATATCTGAATTAGCATTAATGATGTTAATATTCCATCACCTGTAGGATTATAGTCTAACATTATTATATGCCCAGATTGTTCTCCACCTAAGTTATACTCATTTTTTAGCATTTCTTCTAGTACATATCTGTCTCCTACTTTTGTCTGTTTTAGGTCTATATTATGGCTTTCTGCAAATTTATTTAATCCTAAATTACTCATTATTGTTGCAACGATGGTATTATTTTTTAATTTTCCTTTTTCATTTAGATAGTCACCAAATATTGCTAATAATACATCTCCATCTATTTCATTACCTTTTTCGTCGATAGCTAAACATCTATCACCATCACCATCATAAGCAATTCCTAGGCTCATATTATTATCTATAACGAATTTTTTAAGTCCTTCTAAATGTGTTGAACCACAATTATTATTTATATTAATTCCATCTGGTGAATTATTAATTATTTTATAATTTATACCTAATTTTGTAAATACTTTTTCTGCTACTTTATATGTTGCACCATTAGCAACGTCTAGTGCCACACAAAAATCTGGCTTTAAATTTTTCTCTATGTTTTCTTCAAAAGTTTTTCTTAATAAATATATGTATTCATCTGTTAAATCTTCCCTATATTCTGAACAACCTATTTTACTTGGATGTGCTGTTAATTTTTCAAAATCTCCAGACTCTAAAATTTCTTCTATTTCTTCTTCTATTTCATCTGGTATTTTCATACCCTTATTGCTAAAATATTTGATTCCATTAAATTCATATGTATTATGTGATGCTGAAATTACAACTCCTGCATCTGCTTTTAATTTTTTTGTTAAATATGCTACTCCTGGTGTTGGAATAACTCCTAATAATTTTACATTTGCACCATAACTTAAAAATCCAGCTGTCATTGCACTTTCTATTAGTGTTCCTGAAATTCTTGTATCTCTTCCTATTAAAATTGTAGGTGTATGTTCTGCATGTTTAGATAAAACATATGCACCTGCTTTTGCTACTTTATATACCAATTCTGGTGTAAGCTCTGTATTAGCTATTCTTCTAATTCCATCTGTCCCGAAATATTTTCTCATGGTAATTTACTTTCCTTTCTTGCACGTGATTAGTTATCACTTTCTTTTCTGTTTATAAATATATTATATATTTTTTTATATATAAATTGCAATACATTTTGGAAAAATTTTTAATTTTTTTTGTCGTTGTATAGGAAATTTTGTTACCATTTGTAACTAGCCATTATAATGTAATTATTTTTTCCCAAGGTAATTTATCTTTTCCAAAATGTCCATAGTTTGTTGTTTCAGTATATTTTATGTTCTTTAAGTCTAAATAGTTAATTATTCCCTCTGGAGTCAAATCAAATTTTTCTCTAATAAGTTGCACTAAATCATTATCTGTTCTTTTACTTGTTCCAAATGTATTAACATTTATTGAAATTGGTTCTTTCAAACCTATTGCATATGAAATTTGTATTTCACACTTATCTGCATATCCATTTGCAACTATATTTTTTGCTATGTGTCGTAACATATATGCTGCTGACCTATCCACTTTACTAGGGTCTTTACCTGAAAATGCTCCTCCTCCATGGCGACTATATCCTCCATAAGTATCTACTATTATTTTTCTTCCCGTTAATCCTGTATCTCCTAAAGGTCCTCCTATTACAAATCTTCCTGTTGGATTAATGTATATTTTAGTATTTTCATCTATCATATTGTGGTCCACTATTTGGTTTATAACTTTTTCTATAACGTCTTTTTTTAGTTGTGTAATATCGGCATTTTCTGTATGTTGCGTAGATATTAATATTGTTTCTATTCTTATTGGTTTATCATCTTCATATTCTACTGTTACTTGAGTTTTACCATCTGGTCTTAAATATGAAAGTTCTCCATTTCTGCGCACCTCAGTTAATCTTTGAGATAATCTATGTGCCACGCTTATTGCATATGGCATGTAATTTTCGGTTTCATTTGAAGCATAACCAAACATCATTCCTTGGTCTCCTGCTCCACCTGTATCTACACCTAAAGCTATATCGGAACTTTGTTTTGTAATATTTGTATAAATATTACAAGTTCTATAATCTATATCTGTTTTAGCATTATCATATCCTATTTTTTTTATTATTTCTCTTGTTAATTTTTCTATGTTAAATTCCGAATTTGAAGTTATTTGCCCTGCAATTGTTATATTGTCTTTAGAAGCAAATGTTTCTACTGCAACTCTGGAATTTTTATCTTGTTTTAAACATTCATCTAAAATACTGTCTGAAATATAGTCACACAATTTATCTGGATGGCCCTCTGTTACACTTTCTGATGTAAAATAATATCTCATAAAATCATCATTCCTTTCATCATTAAAGCAAAAAAATAGAATAAAAGATTAAACTATAATCTTTTATTCCAAATATTTGGGGTGATATTTTGGGTATTTACTTGTTGTTTATGTTACATATTATATAGTTTAATTCTTAAAAAAATATTAAAATAAAAAATATTTTGTAAAAACTTCATATTATTTTTGGCAGATATTTAATATCTGCCAATATGTTTTTAATAATTTCTTAATTAAGTACTTTTATTATTCTTCTTCTGGAGCACTTACTGGGCATACACCGGCACATGTACCACATCCTATGCATGCATTTTTATCTATAACATAAGTAGATTCTCCTTGTGATATGCAAGATACTGGACATTCTGCAGCACAAGCTCCACAACTTATACATTTATCAGTTATTCTATATGCCATTTTCATTCCCTCCTTTACAATATATATTTTTACAAGGTTTTGTCCCTGTTAATATTAATAACATATATTAAGAATTCTTATTTTCATTTTTGTCTAATTCTTCCATTTTCTTTAATTCTTTTAAGTCTTCTTCATCTATTACTTCTTGATCTTGTTCTTTTTCTATATTTTTTATTATTTTTATGTCTTTTGCATTATATTTTCTAAAGAAAGTTTCATCTCCATCTTTCAACTTTACTTTTACTATTTCCTTTAATGTTTCTAGCCCACAAACTTCTCCTTCTCCATCAGCAGTTTTTACTATTGCCCCAATCTTTGGAAGTCTTTTTAGTTTGTCCTCATATGCATTTTGCTCATATTGCAAACAACACATTAGTCTACCACAATTGCCAGATACTTTAGAAGGATTTAAAGATACGTTTTGTTCTTTTGCCATTTTTATTGAAACTGTTGCGAAATTTCCCAAGAAAGAACAACAACATAATTCTCTACCACAAACTCCATTTCCTCCTAAACGTCTTACTTCATCTCTTACACCTATCTGCCTTAACTCTATTCTTGTTTTATAAATAGCTGCTAAATCTCTTACTAGTTCTCTGAAGTCTATTCTGTTATCTGCTGTAAAGAAAAATAGTATTTTGCTTTTATCAAATTTAAATTCTACATCCATTAGCTTCATTGGTAAATTATGCTCTTTTATTTTTTTCTCGCATAATTTAAAAGCTTCCTTTTCTTGTTTTTTATTTTCTGTATTTTGTTTGGCATCTTGTTTTGTTGCTACTCTTATTATTTTCTTTAATGGTGCCACAATTTTTTCTTGTGGCAGTTGTCTATTTGCTATAACTACTTCTCCATATTCCATTCCCATTGATATTTCTACTATTACATGTTCTCCAGCTTCAACTTGCTTTCCATCTGGATCAAAGAAATATATTTTGCCTGCTTTTTTAAATCGAACTCCTATTATATTAGCCATTTGTTTCTAATCTCCTCTCAATTGCAAATAAGCAATTATCAATTGCCATATCATAATTATTATTTTTCTTCAATCTTAGCTTTGTATCTTCAATTATTTTTATACAATCTTCAAATTTTTTAACATCATAAATATTTTTTATTATTTTATCATAAAATATTGTATTTATGTAATCTAAAATATATAAAACATCTTCTTTATCTTTAAAAATAGTATCTTTAATATTTAATATTTGTAACTCATTCATGTTTTCTATATTCTTAAATATTTCATCTATTTGTGCAAATATTTTCTTTTTATCTTTCAATATTAATGCTTTTTCTATGCTACCTCCAAAAGCATTTATCATGTTGTTATCTATTGTTTCTGAATTGATTGTAAAATATTGTTTCATTTCATCATCAGATAATTTATTAAAAGTAATTGTTATACATCTTGATTTTATAGTATTTAGCAATAAGTTTTCATTATTTGTTATAAGAATTATTATTATGTATGCTGGTGGCTCTTCTAAAGTCTTGAGCAGACTGTTTTGAGCTTCTTTTGTCATATTTTCACTATTATTTATAATATATATTTTTTTATCTCCTTGAATAGGTTTTTCTAAAACATCATTGGTTAATTCTTTTATTTGTTCAGTTTTTATACTATTTTCTTTTTCATCTATAATTATAACATCTGGATTGTTTGAATTATCAAAACTTTCACATGATTTACAATTGTTACAAGGTCTTTCTTTTTTTTCTGTACATAAAATTGCTTTTGCAAATTCTTTCGCAAACATAAATTTACCAATACCAGATATTCCAGAAAATATATAACTATGTGAGATATTATTATTTTCTACAATATTTTTTAAAATTTCTTTATTAGCTTCATTTCCTATTATATTATTAAACATAAATCTACTCTATCTTTCCAAATTTATTTAATGGCCAAAATCTAAAGGCTACTTTACTTTCTACTTTACTTATTGGTATACAGCCAAAATCTCTGCTGTCTGTACTATGTTCTCTATTATCGCCCATAACAAATACACAGTCTTCTGGAACTACAATATCTGAATATGTTTTATTTTTTGTAACAGTTCCTTCAGGCAAATAATCTTCTTGTAGCTCTTCTCCATTTCTATATACTTTTCCATCTTCAATTTTTATATGGTCACCTGCTACCCCTATAACTCGTTTTATATAGCTGGTTTTTGTTGTTTCTAGAACATAATATGCAAATTTGCTTATTAAACCTTTTGGTTCATTTTCATATTTTGCAACAGGATAATCAAAATTAATTTCCATAAGAGATGGATATGTGTCACTTGGAGCCTCAAAAGTAATTATATCTCCAACTTCATATTTTCCATTAACAGTTCTATGCCATCTGTTTAACCAAAGTCTCTCGCCTTCTTGCAGAGTATTATTCATTGATGTTTGCTTAACTACAGTGGGTGTTCCTATAAAATATTTTACTGCTAATGCAATTACTATAGCAATTACTATGCAATATGTCCATTCTAATGCATTTTTTAGCTTTGGATTCATTTATATTCCTTCTTTCTTACGTTTCTGTTTTTAAAGTAGTAGGTATTGTAATAACAACTTCAGTTCCTTTGCCTACTTTACTCTTTATATCAATTCTTCCACTATTTTTATCTAGTATTTCTTTTGCTATAGATAAGCCTAATCCTGTCCCTCCCATTTTTCGTGTACGTGCTTTATCTACCCTATAAAATCTTTCAAATATTCTTTCTAGGTCTTTTTCTGGTATTCCTATCCCATTGTCTATTATTTTTATATATGCGTCATTATAAACAAAACCTACATATATTTTTATTGTACCTCCCTCTTCAGTATATTTAATACTATTTGTTAAAATGTTTAATACTACTCTTTCTATTCCATCTTTGTCTGCATAAACAGTTGGTACATTGGCAGTTACAAAACATTCTACATGTTGTTTTTTTCTATCTATTTCTATTTGTAAGTTTTCTTGACATGATTTTACTAAATCACCTAAATTAAATTCAACTTTTTCCCATTTTGTTTCTTCATTATCATATTTTGAAAGTGTTAATAAATCATTTACAAGTTTTGTCATTCTTACAGATTCAGAAGTTATAACTTTCAAAAATTTTTCTTGCATTTCTGGGTCATATGTTGAATTTGATAGCGTTTCTGCATATCCTAATATAGATGTTAGTGGTGTTTTTAATTCGTGTGATACATCAGCAATAAATTCTTTTCGCATATTGTCTAGTTTCACATGTTCAGTTATATCTTGTATTAATACTATAACACCTGCTGGTCTATCTAATTCATTTTTAAATGATGCAAAAAATATTTTTAAGTATTTATCTTGGATGTTAATTTTCTTTTCGGAAGTTGTCCAATTTTCTAAATATACTATCTTTTCTAAGTTTATGTCTGTATCAATATTTTTAAATATATCATTAAAAGTTTTTTTATTTTCGGTTATTTCTAATAACTTTATTGCTGCTGGATTAATGTGTATTATTTTTCCATCCAAATTAAAAGCAATAATTCCATCTGTCATATGTTGTAATATTGTTTCTATTTGCTTTTTTTGTCTTGTAACTTCATTTAAATTTTCTTTTAATCCTCTTGTCATTGTTTCAAAAGCATTTATAAGCTCATCAATTTCACTATTTCTTTTTGTATTTGCAAATTGTGTAGGAGGTTTTTGTTCATCATTTTCAGTAATTTTTTCAGCACTTTTAATTAACTTATATATTGGTCTAGTAATTATTTTAGAAGTAAACCATATTATTATTGCTGAAATTATTATAAAAGAAATAGTTGTTATTACTAAAACAACTATATTCTGCTTTATTAAATCTCTTGATGCAGAAGTTTGTTGTATTGCTTGTATTGAAAATATTCCATATCCTAATAGCATTATAATTGCTAATACCATTATAATAAGTATTATTTTTATTTGTACACTTCTAAACATTTTTTTAAATGTCCTTTCTTTTAGTCATCAGATTGTTCTGTTTTTATATAATAACCAATCCCTCTCTTGGTTGCAAGTATTTTAGGTGCTGAAGTATCTTTTTCAATTTTTCCTCTTATTCTTCTTACTGTTACATCTACTGTTCTTATATCGCCATAATACTCATATCCCCAAACTGTTTCTAATAGTTTTTCTCTTGTTACTACTTGTCCATTTTGCAAAGCTAAATATTTTAACACTTCAAATTCCCTTAATGTTAAATCTATAACTTTTCCATCCACTCTAGCTTCAATTTTATCTAAATCTAAAGTTAAATCTCCAGCAACAATTATTTTATTTGTAGAGTTATTTTTTTGAGTATTATATTGTTCTGCTTTTATTTCATACTTACGTAAATTTGCTTTAATTCTTGCCATTAATTCACGAACACTAAAAGGTTTAGTAATATAATCATCTGCTCCTAATTCAAGTCCTAGTATTTTATCAATTTCTTCATCTTTTGCTGTTAACATTAGAATAGGTATATTATATTTACTTCTAATCTTTTTGCAAACTGTTAATCCATCCATTTTAGGCAACATAATGTCTAGTAAGATTAAATCTGGTTTATTATTTAATGCCATATCCACTGCTGTTACTCCATCATTTGCTTCTAAAGTATTATATCCTTCTTTTTTTAGATTATATACCAAAATATCTACAATTGGCTGTTCGTCATCTACTATTAAAATAGTTCTTTGATTATTAGCTTCAACACTTTCCATAAGGACATTTCCTCCCCAAAAAAAATTAAATGTTTCTTAAAACAAATTCAATAATTTGCCTACATTAATTTATATCATATATGTCGAATTTATACAAGTTATTTTTGAAATTTTTAATACATTCATTGCTAAGACACAAATTTACTACTATAAAATCCGCCCAATCTCGTCGGAGTTTTATATTTAGACATAAATTGAGCCCACGACTGAGACGCCTGCGAAGTGTTTCGGGGGTCCTCAATTTATTCTAAATATAAAACTCCTGCGTTGGGCTAGATTGTACTATTAATTAATTTAATCTGAATGGTAACACTTTTAAGTTTCATAATAATATGAAGCATCAATTCCTTTAAAAAAAGCTTCTAAGCTTAAATCATCAGTCAAATTATTTTCTATTAAAGTCTTAATTTCTAAAGTATTAATTGGGCTTCTCTCCATTGCTTGTAAATATAGTTTCTTGTCTATATTTTCCCAATTAACAATTTTATTTAAATTCTTTTTTAATATTAAATCTAACCAAATTCTAGTACTTCTACCATTTCCTTCTAAAAAAGGATGAGCTATATTCATTTCCACATATTTATCAATAATTTCATCTAAAGTAGCTTCTCCCATTGTCTCTATTTTTTTTAGTATATCTTCTAAATATAATGCATTTGCAAATCTAAAATTACCTTTTGAAATATTCTCTTTTCTAATGTTACCAGCAAAATCATATAAATTATCAAACAAGTACTTATGAATTTGCTGTAATCCTTTAACTGTTCCTACTTCAATATTATCAATTTGCTTACTTGAAAATAATCTTTTTGCATTTTCTAAACTTTTCTTATCAAGTTCAGTCATCAAAATCACCTCATTTATATAAAAACCCAAATATTATAAACATTTGGGTTTAGATTTCATTTTTTAACACCACTTATGCAACTTTTTCAGTATAATTAATTACTGTAATTTCTGTAATTGCATTCTTTACTGTATTTACTAGTTTTTCTAAATGACTAGCAATTTCATCTTCATATACTACTTCACCACATTGTTTGCATACAAGTGAAGGAACATTTTTTATAATTATAATCGTATTATTTAATTCTACCATAAATGTAGTATTTTTCTTTTCCATTGTACCTTTACACATAAAACAATTTTCCACTATTTTATCTCCTTTCTTTTCTTAAAATCATTTTCCCACTCCATATCATTTGGGTAATATGCTGTTATTATCCATAAATTATCTCCATCATATCCTACAACTGTATGCAATATTTTATCACCTTTTACTATACCATATACTAAACAACTTGGATATGGATAACTTTTCCCATACATTTCTATTATCTCTCCTTTTTGTAAACATTCCTTTATGTCTGATTGAGATATATCTCTTTGCAACAATCTTACAATTACATGTCTAGTCCATCGTAATTTGTTTTCTTTAACTAACCTTCTAATATTATCTATATTCAATTTTTCCATATTTTCCTCTTTTCTATTATACCATATTTAATAATTTATTAAAAGTCTATTTGTAAAATTAATATATCATAACAAGTCAAAATTGTAAATATATTCTAAAAAAATTTCTAGCTGTCTTGTTACCATTCAGACTTAAAAACATATATTCCAAGAGCTATCAAATTTTTAAAAGCAAATACTAACAAAAAAATGAATATAAACACACTCCAAAGAAATTTCCAAAACATTATTCACTATTCA
>ERZ1643249.2346-NODE-2346-length-17804-cov-5.991211_pt1 | contig 17804 bp, 19 predicted proteins | sample MGYA00579263_ERZ1643249 | MGnify/ENA primary metagenome ERZ1643249 (study PRJEB29033, sample SAMEA4952264) | chicken gut metagenome | biome: Broiler Chicken; feature: Gastrointestinal Tract; material: Caecum | place: Ireland | collected 2018 | study: Broiler... | reverse complement strand
CCTGCGACCTCTCGGCCCCCAGCCGAGCGCGCTACCAAGCTACGCCATACTCCGACGACTCACGTGCGAATATTATTTTATTCGATATGACACGTTTTGTCAAGAAGTTTTTTTATTGGCGGACAGGTTTTAGAGGCTGTTTTTCAATTCTCTTATGAATTCCGGCGTCGTGCCGCAGCAGCCGCCGAGGATCGAAGCGCCTGCCTTCTGCAGGGTCTTCATGTGACGGGCGAATTCTTCCGGTCCCATATGGTATACGGCCTCGCCGGTCTCGCTGATGGTGGGCATACCCGCATTGGGCTTGGCAATGACGGGGACGGACACGCGGCTGCGGATACCGGAGATGACGGACTCCAGCTGATCCGGGCCGGTGGAGCAGTTGCAGCCCACAGCGGCCGCGCCCAGGGCCTCCAGTTCTTCGACGGCGTCGAAGATATTTCCGCCGAAAAACAGGCTTCCGTCGGCTTCCATGGTCAGGGTGCAGAAGACCGGCAGATCGCAGACGGAGGCAGCCGCGTCGAGAATTACCATGGTTTCGTTGGAAGCCAGCATGGTTTCCGCCACAAGAAGGTCTGCTCCGGCCTCCGCAAGATAGGTAATCTGCTCCCGGTAGGCGTCGTAGAGCGTTTCATAGGACATGGGTCCCAGAGGCTCCATCATTTTACCGGTGGTGGTCAGATCCCCCGCCACCAGTGCCCGGCCGCCGGAAGCTGTCCTGCTTAAGGATAGCAGAGTTTTGTTCAGAGACTCCGTTTCGTCTGCCAGTCCGTGTTCCCGGAGACTGACGCGGTTTGCCATAAAGGTGGGAGCGTAGATGATGTCAGAACCTGCTTCCACATAGTCCTGCTGCAGTTTTATCAGTATGTCCGGATGATCAGCCACCCATTTTTCCGTGCAGATTCCCTTTGGCATTCCTGCCTTCATCAGATTGGAGCCTGTGGCGCCGTCGAGAATCAGAGGGCCTTTTTTCAACCGGTCGAGAAGTTCCTGTCTGGTCATGTCGTTTCCTCGCTTTTCTTTCGTGAATCTCCGCAGAGGGGAGAGCATCGGGGGGACTGCAGGCGGAAATGTGGTTTTGCGCCCGCAGGAAGCCATATCATATTCCTCAGCGCCGGCGTATCAGGGCTGTAATTCTGTATTGTCCTCTGGTATGCCGACGCTATCAGTATAGTATAAAAACAGCGGCACGTAAAGGGCAGAAGAAAATTCAAAAGGGCAGCCCCATAAGTCAGAAAAAGATTCGGGCGGACAGACAGAAAACAGAAAAAAATAGGGTTTGTCAGGAAAGGCTTGACGGGAGTGATAAAATCAGGTTAAAATTTGCCGGTAATAAAGAAAGCTTTCTAATCAGAAAAATCTATCAGGATAAATTTTATCAGGAAACAGATTGAGACAGACAAAGAGGTCGCGAGAGCCTTTTTTGTCTGTTTTTTTATGATTTGAAAGGAGGAGTATCATGCGGCTGAATCCAAAGGAAAAAGAGAAACTGCTCCTGCATCTTGCCGGAAATCTGGCTAAGGAACGCAGGGAAAGAGGCCTGAAGCTGAATTATCCGGAGGCGCTGGCCTATATAAGCTCGGAGCTGATGGAGCTTGCAAGGGATGGAAAGACCGTTGTGGAGCTGATGCAGCTCGGCACTAAAATTCTGGCCAGAGAGGACGTCATGGAGGGAGTGGCAGACATGATCGATGAGGTTCAGGTGGAGGCTACTTTCCCGGACGGCACAAAGCTGGTGACGGTTCATAATCCCATACAGTAAGCCCTGCGGCAGAAAGGAGAATGTTTATGAAAATCGGAGAAATCATGCCCCTCGACCGGGATATCATTTTAAATGAAGGGAAAGAGACGGTGGCTCTTCTTGTGGCGAATACAGGAGACCGGCCGATCCAGGTAGGGTCCCATTATCATTTTTTCGAGGTGAACAGAAGACTTTCCTTTGACAGAGAGAAAGCATATGGGTATCACCTGGATATCCCGTCAGGGACCTCGGTGCGTTTTGAGCCGGGTGAGGAAAAGGAAGTGCAGCTTACGCGGATGGGCGGACGGCGCCGGGTATTCGGCCTGAATGATCTGACCTGCGCGCAGACAGGAGAGGATACGCTGGATATATCTATGGAACGCGCGAAGCTGAAGGGATTTCTGTAAGGAGGCGAAAGACAGTGAGTGTAAAAATATCTGGCAGTAAATATGCGGCCATGTACGGCCCCACTGTGGGCGATAAGGTGCGTCTGGCCGACACAAGCCTTGTAATAGAAGTAGAGAAGGATTATACCACCTATGGAGACGAAGTAAAATTCGGCGGCGGAAAGACCATCCGTGATGGTATGGGACAGTCTGTGAAGACGAAAAGCGCGGACGGAGATCTGGATCTGGTGATTACCAATGCGCTGATCGTGGATGTAAATGGTATCGTTAAGGCGGATATCGGAATCAAGGACGGAAAAATCAAAGGAATCGGAAAAGCGGGAAATCCGGACATTATGGACGGCGTGACGCCCGGCATGACGGTGGGAGCGTCTACGGAGGCCCTAGCAGGAGAAAATCTTATCGTGACAGCGGGCGGAATCGATACGCATATCCATTTTATCAGCCCCCAGCAGATTGACTGCGCGCTGTACAGCGGCGTAACCACAATGATCGGAGGAGGCACAGGGCCTGCGGATGGAACCAATGCGACCACCTGTACCCCTGGCCCCTGGAATCTGAAGATGATGCTGAAGGCGGCAGAGGAATATCCGATGAATCTCGGTTTCCTCGGGAAAGGCAACTGCTCCGACGAGCAGCCGCTGATCGAGCAGATCAAAGCCGGAGCCATGGGACTCAAGATTCACGAGGACTGGGGCTCCACTCCGGCTGTCATCGACCACTGCCTGAACGTGGCGGATGATTATGACGTGCAGGTAGCGATTCATACGGACACCCTGAATGAAGGCGGCTGCGTGGAGGACACGCTGGCGGCTATCGGAGGACGGACCATTCACACCTATCATACAGAGGGAGCGGGCGGCGGCCACGCGCCGGATATCATCCGCGCGGCGGCGGCCCCCAATGTGCTCCCATCCTCCACGAATCCGACCATGCCGTACACGGTCAATACCATCGACGAGCACCTGGACATGCTGATGGTCTGCCATCATCTGGACAAACGGATTCCGGAGGATATCGCCTTCGCGGATTCCCGCATCCGCCCGGAGACCATCGCGGCGGAGGACGTGCTTCATGACATGGGCATTTTCAGCATGATGAGCTCTGATTCCCAGGCCATGGGCCGCGTGGGCGAGGTCATCGCCCGGACCTGGCAGACGGCCAGCAAGATGAAGGACGAAAGAGGAGCGCTCCCGGAGGACGAAGGCCATGGCAACGACAACTTCCGTGTAAAACGGTACATAGCGAAATACACGATTAACCCGGCTGTCACTCACGGAATCTCTCAGTATGTGGGCTCTGTGGAAGAAGGAAAGCTGGCGGATCTGGTTCTGTGGAATCCGGCCTTCTTCGGAATAAAGCCGGATATGATTATCAAGGGCGGCATGATTCTCGCTTCCAAGATGGGAGACGCCAACGCGTCTATTCCCACCACGCAGCCGGTGTTCTATCAGCCCATGTTCGCCGCCCATGGCAAGGCGAAATACGAAGCCTGCCTGACCTTTGTCTCCAGGGCGGCCATGGAAGAGAACGTGAAAGAAAAATATGGTCTGGAAAAGACCGTTGTTCCCGTGTCCGGCTGCCGCAGCATCGGAAAGAAGGATATGGCGTACAACAGCAGCACACCGGAACTGACCGTTGATCCCGAGACCTATAAGGTTACGGTGGACGGAGAAGAGATTACCTCAAAGCCGGCGGAAAAGCTGCCGCTGACCCAGCTCTACAGCCTGTTCTGACAAGGCGGCGGAAACGGAAAGCCGGGCGGCTGCAGGGCATCCTGCGGCCGCCCGTGAAAAACCGGGGAGTGCCGGGACGAATAGACGCGGCCGGTTTCCGGGAGAGAGGAGATTATGAAATAAATGTTAGGAGTTTGTCTGTTATTTGTAGGAATTGTACTGATAAACAATGGGATGTGCGCCCTGTACAAGGTGGACGGAAAATCTGCGGCTGTCATGAACATCCTGACCGGCACACTTTCTCTGTTTATCAATTTTGTAAATCTGGTAAACGGGGATTATTACGCGGCCGGAACGGGTCTTTTGTTCTGCTTTACCTACCTTTTTGTGGCTTTCAGCAGACTGCTGAACCTAAGCCCGGTTCCTTTTGCCTGGTTCTCCACGTTCGTGGCTGTCAATGCTCTGGTGTTCGGAACCATTGAGGGTGTGACCGGAAGCGAGGCCCTTGGCATCACCGCGGATATCCGCTGGGCGGGCATCTGGTACCTGTGGGCCATCCTCTGGGGAACCTCTTTTGTGGAGGACATCCTGGGGAAAAAGCTTGGACGCTTTGTGCCGCTGCTGCAGATCTTCGAGGGCGTGGTGACGGCCTGGATTCCGGGCGTTATGATGCTGCTGCAGGTCTGGTAGAGACAGACGGAAGAAAAGGCGGAAGAAAAGACAGAAGGAGAAAACGATGCTGTGCGAACAGATTTACGGGAAATTAAGTGAGACAGATACGGCCGGAAAGACTGTGGAATATGTGGATATGGAATGGCATGAGGCTTTTAAGAAAATACACCGCAAGACTACGGACAAAGGCCGGGAGATCGGAATCCGCATGGATGATTCCGTGCTAAGCCGGGGCCTGCTTCAGGACGATGTGATTTATGTGGACGATGAACTGGTGATTGCTGTGAATACGCCGCCCTGCGAGGTGATAGAGATATCCTTTGAGAAAGGGTATGCGTTTATGGCGGCAAAGGTCTGCTATGAGATTGGAAACCGGCATGCGCCGCTGTTCTGGGGAGACACATACGACACGTTTACGGCAGTTTATGATGAGCCGATGCTTGCGATGCTCTCAAAGCTTCACGGGGTAAAGACAGCCAGAGCCGTAAAAAAGCTGGATTTTGGCCGGAGAATTTCTGCTTCTGTTTCTCATCATCACGCTCACGGCGTATGAAAACAGTACAGAATGAGGCGGCAGTTATGAAAGAACGGGATTATTACCTGCTTCAGGTCAATGACGCATTGTTTCCCATAGGAGGCTATTCCCATTCCCAGGGGCTGGAGACCTATATCCAGAAGGGATTGGTCCATGATGAGAAAAGCGCGGAAGAATATATCAGAAACAGGCTCCGCTGGAGCCTGGCATATACGGACCTGCTGGCAGTCCGGCTGGCTTACGAATATGCGAAGCAGGAAGAACTGGAAAAGCTGGAGGAGCTGGAGGAGCTGCTGGAGGCGTCGAGAATTCCGGCGGAGCAGCGGGAAGCAGCCCGGAAAATGGGCTCCCGTTTTGCGAAAACCATAGAAAAGCTGGAGCTTTCTGTCTGCGGGACAGGAATCTTTCCGGAATTTCTGGAAAAGCGAAAGGGGAAGACAGTGAGCCACTGCTGTATCTATGGCGTATTCTGCGCCTGTCTGGATACAGGGGAAGAGGAATGTCTGTCCCATTATCTGTATGCGCAGACCTCTGCCATGGTAACGAACTGCGTGAAAACCGTTCCCCTGAGCCAGAGCGCGGGGCAGAAGCTGCTGGCAGGCTTTTTCCCGGAATTTGAAGAAATTCTGGAAGAAGTAAGGGCCTGCGGCGAGGCAGACCTGTGCCTCTCGGCTCCGGGCTTCGACCTGCGGGGAATTCAGCATGAGAGACTGTATTCCAGGCTGTACATGTCATAAAGCTATATGTCAAAAAACTGTACATGTCATAAGGCTGTATACGTCAAAAAGCCGCATGCGTCACAAAGACAAGGAGGAAAAGCAATGTCATATGTGAAAATCGGCGTGGCAGGCCCGGTTGGTTCCGGGAAAACCGCGCTTATCGAGATACTGTCACGGAAGATGGCAGGCGAGTACAGTATCGCTGTCATTACCAATGATATCTATACGAAGGAGGATGCGCAGTTTCTGGCTCGGAACAGCGTGCTGCCCGAGGAACGCATTATCGGCGTGGAGACCGGAGGCTGCCCTCATACCGCCATCCGTGAGGACGCTTCCATGAATATAGAAGCTGTGGATGAGATGCTGGAGCGTTTTCCGGATGTGGAAATTCTTTTCATTGAAAGCGGCGGGGACAATCTGTCAGCCACCTTCAGCCCGGAGCTTGTGGACGCGACGATTTTTGTCATTGATGTGGCGGAAGGAGAAAAGATTCCGAGAAAGGGAGGCCCCGGAATCACCCGTTCCGATCTGCTGGTTATCAACAAGATTGACCTGGCGCCTTATGTGGGAGCAGATCTTGGAGTGATGGAGCGGGATTCACGCAAAATGAGGGGCGGGCGTCCCTTTATCTTCACTAATATCCGTGGAGATGAACATGTGGATGACGTGGCAGCATGGATCAGGAAAAATGTGCTGCTGGAGGATATGTGAGAGGAAGAGCAGAAGAAATGACAGAGAGACAGCAGGTCAATCAGTTCGGAAAAGTATCAAGGTTCGCAGTCCGCGCGGAAAAACGGGAAGGACACACCATTCTTTCTGACGCAGCCTTTACGGCACCTTACAAGTTGATGGCGCCTTTTGAAAGGCCGGACGGAGGAATTCAGATCATGCCTCTCTGCGCTTCCGCAGGCATCATGCGGGGCGACAGGCAGGAATTTTCCTATGAAGCAGGGGAAGGAGCAGACCTGGAGGTCCTTTCCCAGTCCTTTGAAAAGATTCACAGGATGGACGGCGGTTCCGCTTACCGTCATATCCGGGCCAGGGCGGAAAAAGGCGCTTCTCTTTACTGCTGTCCGCAGCCGGTGATTCCCTTTGGGGGTTCGGCCTATGACAGTGAGACGGAGATTTATCTGGCGGATCGAAGCTCCAGGCTGTTCTGGCTGGAAATTATCTGTTCCGGCAGAGTCGCCCATGAGGAGCAGTTTGCCTTCCGGCGCTTTTCTTCGCTGGTGCGGATCTACCGGGAGGGGAAACTGATCTGCCGGGACAATACCCGCTATGAGCCGGACAGGATGCCCATGAGGGGGCTCGGCATGTATGAGGGCTATACGCATCTGGCGAATATCTTTCTTTCCGCGTCCTTTGGAGATCTGCGGGAGCCAGTCTGGGATATGCTGGAAAGAGAAACGGAATGCGAGGGAGGCGTAACGCTGCTTCCCGGAGGCGATCTGGCGGTACGGATCTTTGGAAACCGGGCACAGATACTTGAGGAAGCTGCTGAGCGAATCAAAGGGCTTGCCAGAAAAGGCGCCGCGTGATAGAATGAAGACTCGGGAGCGCAGGTAAGGCAGGTGTTCGCGGCTGACAGGCCGAAAGGCGTCAGGTGAGGAAAGTCCGGGCTCCGCAGGGCAGGACGCCGGATAACGTCCGGTAGAGGCAACTCTAAGGAAAGTGCAACAGAAATGTACCGCCAGGAAACTGGTAAGGGTGGAAGGGCAGTGTAAGAGACTACCGCCCGCCTGGTAACAGGCGGGGCATATGTAAACCCCGTCCGGAGCAAGACCGAAACGAGACATAAGCCGGCCCGGCTGTCTCAGGTAGGTTGCTGGACTCTGCCGGCGACGGCAGAGCTAGATAGATGAACACCCACGACATAACCCGGCTTATCGCTTTGCCTGCGCAAAAAAGGCGGGACGCATCATGCCGTATGGCACGATGCGTCCCGCCTGATTTTTTTACAACAGAAATCCAGGTCTAATCCCTGGGCTCGTCCTCTTCCAGATCGACATCGCGGTCTGCGCCGATATCCTGCGTATTCAGTGTGCGCCGTTTCAGCCGCTGTTCCTCGGACCGCTCCAGAATAAAATCCTTGATGGTTTTGGCGTTTTTGATATGGGCAAGCTCCAGTCTCGGATGAGTTGTGTCTCCGGTGCTGCAGACGACAGTTCCCAGGCCGAATATCCGCTCCATGAGACTGGTATTCAGGGTTACGTCCTGAATCTTGTACATATAACAGTCATTTTCTTTCCGGTTCAGAAGCCCCTCGTCTATCGTTACAAGATCCTCTTTTACCGTGTAAGTGGTAAAGGTAAAGGGGAGGCCTAAAAATACCCAGCGTTTTCTCTCTTTGAACTCCATGTCAGACTCCTTTCCGCAGGCTTTTCCGCCCCGGACCCGGGGCTGCGGCTCTCTGCAGTGTATCTATAGAGAAGTATACCGGAAAAAAGCGAGATTTGCAAAATATATTTATTGAAATTAAAAAGGTTTTGATGTAACATAGTACAGGAAAAGTTCCGGCCTGAATACATGGCGTATTCGGGTGGATAGACATCTTATAGATAGAAAAAGTGGGAGGTAATTATGAGACATCTTATGAGCCCGCTGGATTTTTCTGTGGAGGAGTTGGATCAGCTGCTTGATCTGGCCGGAGATATTGAGAAGAATCCTGCAAAATATGCACATGCCTGTGACGGAAAGGTTTTGGCGACTCTGTTTTATGAGCCGAGTACAAGAACGCGATTGAGCTTTGAATCCGCTATGATTCATCTTGGCGGCCAGGTCTTAGGTTTCTCCAGCGCAGCTTCCAGTTCTGCATCCAAAGGAGAAAGTGTTTCCGATACGATTCGTATGATTTCCTGTTATGCTGATATCTGTGCCATGCGTCATCCGAAAGAAGGCGCGCCTATGGTAGCGACAGCCGTATCCTCGATTCCTGTGATCAACGCAGGCGACGGCGGACATCAGCACCCCACGCAGACTCTGACAGACCTGATGACGATCCGGTCCCTGAAAGGCCGCCTGGATCATCTGACCATCGGTCTGTGCGGCGATCTGAAATTCGGACGTACGGTGCATTCGCTGATTAAGGCGCTGGTGCGGTATGAGAATATTGATTTTGTATGTATTTCCCCGGAGGAGCTGAAGATTCCGGATTATATCCGGGAAGATGTGTTGGAAGCAAACGGCAAAAAGTATCAGGAGGTAGAGCGTCTGGAAGATGTTATCGGAAACCTTGATCTGCTTTACATGACAAGAGTGCAGAGAGAGCGTTTCTTCAATGAAGAGGATTACGTGCGTCTGAAGGATTTCTATATTCTGGACAAGAAAAAAATGAAACTGGCCCGGCCGGATATGCTGGTGCTTCATCCGCTTCCCAGAGTAAATGAGATTTCTGTAGAAGTGGACAGCGATCCCCGCGCCGCGTATTTCAAACAGGTTCAGTACGGCGTATACGTCCGCATGGCCCTGATTCTCACACTGCTGGAGGTGAATGTGTAATGGGAAAGAGCGTATTGAATGTAGGCCGGATTTCTGAGGGGTTTGTACTGGATCATATCCAGGCCGGCAAGAGCATGGAGATTTACAAATATCTGAACCTTGACAAGCTGGACTGTACGGTGGCGATTATCAAAAATGCCCGCAGCGCCAAGATGGGAGTCAAGGACATTATGAAAATTGAGTGCCCCATTGATTACATTGATCTGGATGTGCTGGGCTTTATCGATCACAATATTACAGTAAATATTGTAAAGGACGATGAAGTGGTAGAAAAGTCTACACTGACCCTTCCGAAAGAAATCCGCAATATTATCAAATGTAAGAATCCCCGCTGCATTACCTCCATTGAGCAGGAGCTGGATCAGGTATTTATTCTGACCGATCCCCGCAAGGAAGTGTACCGCTGCAAATACTGCGAAGAGAAGTACGAGAGAAAATAGACAGGAAACAAACAGAACATAAATATAGATGAGCAGGAAAGACAGCTGACAGGAGAGTATCCCGAAGGTCTGAAAAGACCGGAGGGATGCTTTTTTGCTGAATGGCTGTCTGACAGCCATTATATAGGCAAGGTCGTGAGCGCGCTGTGAAGGAAGAGCGGTTTTATTTTTAAATACCCGGGAGGAGCAGAAAACTGTTATTCATAGAGGGATAATAAAAAGCAGGGCGCCCGGTTGTGATAAGGCGTTCCTGCGTTGATTTCGAGGGAGTGGGGCTTCCTCACGGAAGCCCCTGAGTGTTATGAATGAAATACTGATATGTGTTCCTGCTACGATTATTACTATACCAGAGAATTAAGGCCAAATTGTGTCCAGTCTATAAAAAAAGTATAATCAGAATTAAGAAATTCTTAGGAATCCGGGAAGAAATGCAAAAGATGCTTCACTGATTCCGAAGATGCAGCCGACAGAGCAGCTCGTTCGTGATGGTACCGGCCTTTTCGGCCATCTCCTCTGCCCGCAGAGTCTGATTTCCATCAGAGCCCAGGAAGGTGACGACATCGCCGGGACGGGCCTCCGGAATGCCGGTGACATCGATGATGAGCTGGTCCATGCAGATATTTCCGATGACATGGGCTCTGCGGCCCCGCACCAGCACCGGCAGCTCTGTGCCGGACAGGCTGCGGGGCAGGCCGTCGGCGTAGCCGATGGTGACGGTGGCGGCCCGCATGGGAACCTCTGCCCGGAAATGGCGTCCGTAGCTGACAGTTTCTCCGGGATGTAAGTCGCGCACTGTGGCAATTCGCGCGTGAAGGGAAAGGACAGGCCGCAGGGGCACGCGCTCCAGAAGGCGCGAATCCGGACTGCTTAGGACTCCGTACATGGCGATGCCGAAGCGGGCGTAATCCATAGGGAGTCCCGGGTAATTCAGGACGCCATAGCTGCTCTGAAGATGGAGCTTCCCCGGATCGCAGCCCTTTTCCCGCAGGATTTCCACTGTTCGGAGAAAGGAGGAAATCTGCACCCGGGTAAAGAGAATATCGTCAATTTCCTGGCTGTCTGCCGCGCACAGGTGGGAATACATGCCGAGAATCCTCAGGCGGGGCAGGGAAAACAGGGAGGCCAGGGCGTCGATGTGCTCTGCCCGCTCTCCCAGGCGGCGCATGCCGGTGTCGATTTTCAGATGTACTTTTACCGGATAGGGAGCGGCGGCGTTCAGAGCTCTTGCGTGGGCGCAGTCGGCCGCAGTCTGAATCAGATCGTTGGCGGTGAGAAGGCAGGCGTCCTGAGGGGGTGTATAGCCCATAATCAGAATTTCACCCTGGATGCCGGCTTTTCGAAGCGCGATGCCTTCCTGAAGAGTAGCTACGGCAAAGGCACGCACGCCGATCCGGTTCAGGTAAGAGGAAACAGGCAGAGCTCCGTGGCCGTAAGCGTCGGCTTTTACGACTGCCATAAAAGCGCAGTGTTCAGGAAGATGCTCTTTCAGCTTCTCCACGTTCCATTTCAGGTTTTCATAGTTCAGCTCCTTCCAGGCCCGCTGCTCGGGCATGAGCCGGAAAATCATGGCGTCAGAACTGATTTTCGTAATCATTTTATTCCCTCCTCCTGATAATTTTTATGCCCCGCCAGCTTACCGCGGGGAATGCGGCTTCCACGGAATCTTCCGGGAAAACGTCCGGACAGCCCGGGCAGAATACGGGCTTTGGCAAGAGCCCAGAGTATGGCGAGAATCCAGGAACCCGCAAAGGATGCCGCAGCTACCGCAAGAAAATGTACGACGCTGTTTTCAGTGAAAACGGTAAGGCCGGTGACGCCGGCAAATCCTCTTACCAGAATCAGAAACAGCGGATGCAGCAAGTATACGAGAAGCGGCAGATCTCCGGGAAGGCGTTTCATGGGGTCCGGGCCTTTCACATCCAGCAGGATGCAGAATAAAAAGTACATCAGCGGCACCAGAGCCAGGTACATGCTGTCATGACGCTGCACATCCAGAATCTTCAGCGTGATGCCTTCCGCAAGGAACAGGGCGGAGCAGATGCCGAAGCCTGCGAGAGCCAGCGAAAAAGACGGGGGGCAGCGCAGAGCTTCCCGGGCTGATTTTCCCCGGGGCGATCTGAAAGATTTTCCCGCAGCTTTGCCAGGATTTTTTTCCGCGGTCCCCTGGCGGTACTGCAGAGAAATCACGTATCCCAGCATCAGGAAGACCGGAGCATAGAAGAGGCCGTTCCGCGTATAGCTGGACACGTGGAAGATCCCCTCGTAAACTGTGTAAATGACAGAGCCCTCTTTCAGAAATCCGTAGTAGCTGTCTCCGGGAAGTCCTGTCAGATACAGAAATACGGAGATGAGAAAGACGGCCTTTGCAGGCAGGTACGCAAGTCCTGCCCATACAAGGGCGAAGCCCAGCAGCAGGGCCGGCAGATACCAGAGATGGTAAAAGGTTCCGTCGGTCAGGATCATTTTCAGGAGCCCTCCCAAGCCTGCGCCATTGAAATGATCTGCGTACAGGTTGACGGGCAGATACAGGAGCATCGACGCCAGATAGATAAGCCCGATACGTCTCAGGTAGCGCAGGCCCCGGCGGGTATCTCCGAGGGCTTTGGGCAGCACGAAGAAGCCGGTTACCATAAAGAAAAAGGGAACGGCCGTGCGGGCAATGATCCGGGTCAGCACGAAATCCGCCTCCGGACTTACAGAAGTCAGAGGCGAGGTGTGAATCATGATGACAAACAGTGCGGCCAGAAGCTTGAAGCAGTTGATGCCGGGATAGATATGTTTTTGTGCCATAGGTTTCTCGGTCATGGTTACCTCCAGAGTGTGACGACGCAGCCGTCTGTATTTGTGCCGGATACCTGGAAAGGCAGAGTGGATGGCAGCGACAGGAGTACAGAACCGTCAGAAGCCTCTGCTTTCTGGTAAAAGATTTCAAAGCTTTTGTTCTGGATAGTGATTTCCAGATGAGGGCCTTCTGCCGGAAAATGGCTCAGATAATCGAGGTATTCTTCCAGGCAGAAGCCGTGCAGCTTCATGATGGCGGCGTGGGGCAGGCCTACGTACCGGAAATGCCAGGGCTCCGCCGCAATGCCGGTGATATCTTCTTTTCCTTCCGGATACCGCTCGATAAAGCCATAGGAAATCATTTTTTCCCGGAAGAGGCCGCAGATCCCGTCTTCTGGGAAGCTGGGGCGGATGAAATCGATGGGCTCCCGGTTCAGAGCCAGGTCAATGGCAAGGCCGGTCTGGTGTTCGCTGCAGTCCGGCAGGGCCACGTATTTACGGGTAAATTCCTCACCGTTTTCCGCCAGCGAGGAGGCGTAGATCTGTTTCTGTTCTGCGAGGGTGCGGTAGCCGCTGACAGGAATCAGGGAGGCGCCGCAGCCGATAGCGGTAAACAGATTTTCCAGAACAAGGGCGGTACGGCGTTCCAGAAGGACGCCGGAGCCGAAGAAGGGTGTCAGCCTTTCCGGAGCCACACTCTCGGGAAGAGGATGACGGGCGTTTACCAGTAGCAGACTTCCCCGGTTCAGATCGCTCCGGGTCAGAAGGAGTGTTTTCATGGTTCCACCGCCAGCCGGATCAGGGCGTCTACGATTTCTTCAAAGGTCATTCCGATGCCCTTCAGCATGCTGGGATAGCGGCTGTGTGTGGTAAAGCCGGGGATGGTATTCACTTCGTTGAAGACGATTCGGTTGTCCGGTGTCAGGAACATGTCCACCCGGGCAAAACCTCTGCATGACAGAATCCGATAGATGCGGGCTGCCGTCTCACGGATGCGCTCCGCTGTCTCGGTATCAATGCGCGCAGGACAGTGAATCCGGGAGGTCTTCAGCGTATATTTTTCCGTGTAGTCAAAAAAGCCTTCGGACAGTTCGATTTCGTCTACCTCTCCCATGATCAGGCTGTTGTTGCCGAGAACGGCGCAACCCACCTCAAAACCGGGGATGGCTTCCTCCACCAGAACCGAGTCGTCGTGGGAAAACGCAAGCGTCATGGCTTCTTCCAGCTCCGCCGGAGTTTCGATGCGGGTGATGCCGAAGGAAGAGCCGGCCTTCACAGGCTTGACAAAAAGCGGATACTGAAGGTGTTCTGTCATGGAAAATTGTTCAGCTTCTGTGGGCATTCTGCGGAAAAGGACGGAGTTGGGCACCTCGATGCCGTCCAGGCTTACCAGTGTGTGGGCCAGATGCTTGTCCATGCCCAGGACCGAAGCCTTCATGCCGCAGCCTACCACAGGCAGACCGGCCAGTTCGCACAATCCCTGTACAGTGCCGTCTTCTCCGTTTTTTCCGTGAAGCACCGGAAAGACTGCGTCCAGACGGATGAGCTCCAGGCCGCCTGTGCGCGCAATCAGAAGACCATGGTCCGTGCGGTTCGGGGAAAGCATGGCCGGGAGACAGTCGGCGGAAGCCCAGGTGTCTGCCGGAATCCGGTCAATATCGCCCTCATAGCACAGCCAGGTGCCTTCCCGGGTGATGCCGATCAGATGAGCCTCATATTTTTCCTGATTCAGATGGGTAATAACAGAATAGGCAGACTGCAGGGAGACCTCGTACTCCGTAGAGCAGCCGCCAAAAAGAATCGCAATCACGGTTTTATTTTTTGTTGTGTTCATTTCCATAAATGATGACTTCCTTTCTCTGGATACCAGTCTGTCCGGTATCTGTGTAATACTCCGGTCGGTCTTCGTTTATCACAGTTTCAGTATAAGACAGACCGGTGACAGGACCGTGACTTTTGTGTGACAGATTCGTCACAGTCCACGGGCGGGCCCTCCGGCAATGCCGGAAGGCCCGCCCGGTGTCTTTATTGTAGCGGTTCAGAAAAAGGGAAATCTATAGATTCCGTGATGAGAGCCTTAAGAAATCCTTGCGATATATTTAGTTATTTCGAAACCTGTTTTTCCTGCCGGGACCTGCCTGGTTTCGGCTTCTGCCCTGGAGAAATGCCGGAAGAAGCAGTGGCAGAAGTACTTGAAGATGTACTGGAAGAAGAGCCGGAAGAAGTATCTGGCTCCGTTTTTATAAAAGCGGGCAGATCAATGGTAAATATGGTGCCCTCCTCACTGCTCTGGGCGGAAATAGTGCCCTGGTGCGCGGTGACGATTTCCTTTGCGATAGCAAGTCCCAGTCCGGCGCCGCCGGTGGCGGAAGAACGGGCCGAATCCAGGCGGTAGAATTTTTCGAAGATGGCATTCAGCTGTCCGGGCGGAATCTGAGGTCCCTGATTGGTGAAGGTGATGCGGATCAGATTATCCTCCTGCCGTGCCCGGATCTCAATGACCGTATCCGGGTAACTGTAGGCTGCCGCGTTTTTCAGAATGTTGTTGAAGACGCGGGCCAGCTTGTCAGGATCGCCGGGCAGGATCAGGTCCTCAGGCACGTCCAGATGAACAGATTTTCCTCCAGGCGCCAGGATAGGATAGAATTCTTCCGCCATCTGCATCAGCATGTAGGACAGACGGATATTTTCCCGGTTCAGCGGAATGGACTGCAGATTGAAACGGGTGATTTCAAAAAATTCATTGATCAGCTGTTCCAGGCGGTAGGCCTTATCCAGTGTGATGGAAAGGTATTTGGCCCGCTGCTCCAGGGGAAGATCGGGCGCTTCCTTTAAAAGCTCCAGGTATCCGATGACCGAGGTCAAAGGAGTGCGGATATCGTGGGCCAGGTAAACCACCAGATCATTTTTCCGCTGCTCTGCCTCCCGGGCGTCCTGTTCTCTCTTTTCCAGAATGGTCTTGGATTCATTCAGCTTCAGTTCCAGAAATCCCATCTCCGGCGACAGGGTGATGAGCTCTGTCTTTTTATCCAGAAGGGCGTCACAGCCGGAAGAGATCTCATCAAAATATTCCGTCACCCAGCGGATGGAATAACGGAATACGATAATCAGGGCAATAATGATGGCAGCCGCGATAATACTGTCCAGGTTGTTGCGGAAGGTGGCTTCATAGATATAGAGGGCATCGGAGTAATCCAGGTGGAATACGCCGGTCAGAAAGGCCACAACCGAATCTCCGAAGCGTCCGCGGATCAGCTCCCGCAGCAGAAAGACGGCCCCGATGGAAATCAGGACCAGCGACAGCATTTTCCGGGTCATCTTCCGTTCAAACAGTACATAGCTGCTTTTTCTTACGTTCCTTTTACTCAATTTTATATCCCACTCCCCATACGGTCTTGATGTACTTCGGTTTCTCGCTGGAATCATGCATCTTTTCCCGCAGATGCCGGATGTGCACCATGATTGTGTTGTTATTGCTGCTGTAGTATTTTTCTCCCCATACGTCGTAAAACAGCCGGTCAGAACTTACGACCTCGCCCCGGTTTTTGCAGAGGCTCCAGAGAATGGAGAATTCCGTGGGAGTCAGGGCCAGCGGCTTTTCATCCAGCGTGCAGGTGTGATCCCGCCGGTTGATCACCAGGCCGGAGATGGAGATGCAGTCCTGATCCTCCTCCTTGGCCGCAGTGTTGTATTTGGTAAAACGGCGGAGCTGGGCCTTGACCCGGGCAATCAGCTCCAGAGGCCGGAAGGGCTTCGTCATATAGTCGTCCGCGCCCAGAGTCAGGCCGGTGATTTTATCGATCTCCTCATCTTTGGCTGTCAGCATGATAATCGGGAAATTCTGAGTCTCCCGGATTTTCTGACAGATGGTAAAGCCGCTCATGTCCGGCAGCATCACATCCAGCACAGCCAGGTCCGGCGTCTCGCTCTCAAGCCAGGCAAGCGCGTCTGTGCCGTTGTAAAATTTGCGTACTTCATAAGCTTCATTGGTCAGGTATAGTTCAATCAGATCAGCGATTTCTTTTTCGTCATCCACTACTAAGATTTTTGCCTCTGCCATTGTAATCCCCCGTTTCTGTATCTGGTATGGCGGAAGAGTCTTTTCCCGCCATTATAAGTATCTTTTACATTCCAACACCAGTATATCAGAAAACGCAGGAGAAAAATTTAAAAGTTTTGTGTCCAAATTCTTAAGAAGAAATGAAATTTGTCTTTCAAATCAGTTTTTCGGCAGAGATTCCGGAGCAGTCTGCTGCGTGAGCGCTCTGCCATACAGAATCCTTTCGTACAGAAGGCCGGTCAGGAACCATACGGGAGCATAGTCCAGCCGGATGATACCGTGGATATTGAAGCGTGCCCGGCTGTAGTCCCAGGGGCACATATCGCGTTTTTTCAGAAAGCTTCCGGTCAGGTATTCCGTGAGGAAAATGGCGCAGGTATAGACGGCGCCGCGTACCCAGAAGCATTTTTTCCGCAGCAGCCGGGCGATGGGAGCCAGAAAGGCAGCCATCCCGTATATGGGAAACATCCATATGGAAGAGCGGCCTTCCAGTTTCATCTGGCGCCGCTGAAAGGATTTGAGGCCGGTCCAGAAAATCTCCAGACACCAGCCGATCAGCCCGCATAGAATAAACTTGTTCTTCATCATAAGGAAAGTATGGACAGCAAATGCGGAGGTTATGCACGGAAAATGCGGCCGCTCTGCGCTGTCTCCGGCGCAGAACGGCCGGTTTTGTAAGGCGGTCCGGGTGATTTCTGCTTGACGGTCCGCGCCTGCCTGTTGTACAATAGTTTTCGTATTTAAGCGGATATGGCGGAATTGGCAGACGCGATAGATTTAGGTTCTATTGGGAACACCCGTGCAGGTTCAAGTCCTGTTATCCGCACCAGATAATGATAATCCGAACCCGGTTCCAATCGGGGACGGCTTCGGATTTTTAGTATATTTTGAGTGCTAAAGCAAAAACGTCGGTATCGTGAGTGATACCGCCGTTTTTGTCATACGCTCCTTTCTTTTCCTTTCCTTTTCTACCTCCTTTGCTCTCTGTGCTTTCCATTCTTCAAATTCTTTCTGTCCCTCCGGGTTTTCAAAGAATTTTTGACAGGCATGTGTTGCGTGCTGAATTCTTTTGGCGAAATCACGCTTCATTGGTACATTGACTGCATATGAAGAAAATCTCGGTACTCATAGCAAAAATGTGACTATCATAACATTGGTTCCTCTTTGCTATAATGTCGAGTGATGAATTCAAGAATTAGATAAATTTTATCGTAACAGAGGTTGACATTTCTCATTTTGGCGCATATACTGAATACATCAAAATAATTTGATGTGAGG
>ERZ1643249.2339-NODE-2339-length-17831-cov-5.786960_pt1 | contig 17831 bp, 8 predicted proteins | sample MGYA00579263_ERZ1643249 | MGnify/ENA primary metagenome ERZ1643249 (study PRJEB29033, sample SAMEA4952264) | chicken gut metagenome | biome: Broiler Chicken; feature: Gastrointestinal Tract; material: Caecum | place: Ireland | collected 2018 | study: Broiler... | reverse complement strand
TTTCGCGGGGTGCGCCGCGCCTGCGGAAGAAGAGCAGCCCGGAACGCCGGAAACGCCGGAAACGCCCGAAACGCCGGAAACGCCCGAGCCCGAGCCGGAGGCAAACCCCTTCGAGGGGTATACCGTCGTATACGAGGCGGACAACGCCTCCGCCGAATCCGCCGCGAGGAGCATCGCGCAGGCGGCGGGGGATCTGACCGTCGCGTCCGACGCCGCGTCGGCGGGGGATAAAGAGATCCTCGTCGGCGAAGTCGGCGGGCGGGAGTACAGCGACTATCTTTCTCTTTTCCCGCGCGAGGGCGGCTGGGACATCAGCGCCATCGACGGCGACGTCTACGTCACGGCAGACGGCGCTTACGAACAGGCGGCGGAAGCCTTCGCGGAAATTGCCTCCGAAGGCCTCGCGGAAGATGCGTCCGTCGTTTCGGAGAACGACTATCTGACGGATTCCGCGCGCATCGGCAACGTCCCGCTGTGTTGCTATACCATTACATATACGTCGGGCGACGCCGCATCGGGCGCGGCCGCTTATCTGCAGGAATGGTTCGAAGAGAACACGGGCTATTCCCTCCCCCTTGCGGAAGCGGGCGGCGAGGAGGAATACACCCTGCTCGTCGGCGGCACGCAGGCGGAGCTGGGCGAGCAGGACTGCGCCGTAGAGCTCACTGCGGGCGGCGCCGCGATCTGCGCGGGCGCAGCCGACGAAGTGCGGCACTCCGCGGAGAGTTTCGTCGCGCATTTCTTCCGCAGCGGCGAAACGGACGTGCGCATCACCTCCGAAGGCGGGCTTTCCTATAAATGCTGGGAGTACCTCGATACAGACTACGTCCGTACGCAGACGTATGAGACGCAGACGATAGCCGAGGGCGTCACCTATGAAAAGTACGGCATGGAGAACGCCGACGGCGATCCCATGCTCGTCTATGTGCTGGAAGCGAAGGCGGGCAGCGGCTGGCAGGTTCGTTCCGCCGTACATCCCGACTACACGCAGAAGAGGCCGAAACTTTCCACCGTCCTCGACACCGCGCAGCTCACGGAGAGCTGGAACACCGAGGTGCTCTTCGCCTGCAATTCCGGCTTCTTTTTCATGAACACCGCCATCAACAGGCCGGAGGGCGTGCTCATCGTGGACGGAGAGATGCTCTCTTCCGCGGGGCAGAACAACCTCGGCGACAGCCGCTTCAACTTCTTCGGCGTCACCTATGACGGCGAACCCGTCATCGGCGACTATACCGAATTGAGCGCAACGTATCAGGATCTTCGGTATGCGGTCGCGGGCAGGGGAGAACTGCTGCGCGGCGGCGAGCTGCACGACATCAGCTACGGCTGGAGCGACTCGCTGGGCGAAAACACGCATCCCCGCACGGCGATCGGCTACCGCGAGAACGGCGACATCGTCATCATCGTCGTAGACGGGCGGTACGTCGCCGAAGGGGCAGGCCCCGGCGCCAACCTGTGCGACCTCGCGCTGCTCTTTAAGAGCTACGGGTGCGTCTCCGCGCTCAACTGCGACGGCGGCGGCTCCTCCACCTTTGTCGTCCGCGGGGAAGACGGCACGCTCGCCGTCAAGAACAATCCCAGCGACGGACATCTCCGTTCGGTGGGCGACTGTATCGTCATCGTGCGGGAAAGACAGGCATAAAACGCGGTTTCTGCGCAAAAGTTTTCGTTAACCGTCTCAATATCATTGTTAAATACCTGAAAATCTGTTATACTTAAATAAATTATGCATCGGCAATGCAGGAGAGACATATGGATCCGAGGTTCAGGCGAGGCAATCTCGTCAGCATCGTAAAGTACATTTCCGACCGCGTGCAGGTCTCCAACAGCGAGATCGCGGGCGATCTGCATATGAGTATGCCCACCGTGCTGCAACACATCAAAACGCTGCAGACGAAGGGCATCGTGGAGGAGACGGGCAAGCACCGTTCGAGCGGCGGCAGGCGCGCTTCCCTCTTCACGCTGAAAAAAGACCTTGCCTATGCCGTCGGGCTGGACATCAAGCGCGACAGGCAGATCTTCCTCATCGCCGATATGCTGGGGAAAACGGTGTACAGCTGCACCTGCGAAGTCCCGTACGAAGATTCCTTCGCCTATTTTGAAAAGATACGCCGCAATCTCGATGCCGCCCTCACGGCATCGGGGTTGCAGCGGAGCAAGGTCGTCGGCGTCGGCATCTCTCTTCCCGGCATCGTCGACGTGAGCAGGAACCTTCTCCTGCAATCGCACGCGCTCGGCGTCTCCAACGTGAGTTTCCAGGGCGTGGAACGCCTGATCGGTTTCCCCGTAAAGATAGAGAACGACGCGAACTGCGCCGCCTGTGCGGAACTGCGCAGCTATAAGGGGAACGCCGTCTACCTGTCTTTAAGCGACACGGTGGGCGGTGCGGTGTTCGTCGCGGGGGCGCTCCACAAGGGCGACTGTTTCAAGAGCGGCGAGTTCGGCCACATGGTCATCGACAAAGACGGCGAGCAGTGCTACTGCGGCAAGCGCGGCTGCGTCGATGCCTACTGTTCCGCGCGGGTGCTCAAAGCAGCGGGCGGCGGCGATCTCAACACCTTTTTCGCGCGCCTGAAACGCGGCGAAGAGAACGCCGCGAACGTCTGGCGGCGGTATGCCGACTATCTCGCCCTCTCCATTTCCAACCTGCGCATGATGTTCGACTGCGACGTGATCATCGGCGGCGAGGTCGGCGGCTATCTGAAGGATTACCAGATCCGCCTGATGGAGCTTCTCGGTCAGTACAACAAATTCGAGTACGACAACGGATATATAAAGATCGGCAAGTTCAAAGACGACGGCTCCGCATACGGCGCCTCGCTCCTGTTCAGGGAAGAGTTTATCGAAAATCTCTTTGTCCGCCCGGAGAGGGTCGCCGATTACAGCGTGATGTGATCGTTGTCATTATAGTACTTATATTATAGACGGAAGCCTTCGGCGCGCCCCTTGCGGGGCGCGTTTTTTTGCGCTTTCTGCGCCTTTTTCCGTACAATTCCCGCGCAGTTTTCCCTGCCCCGTTACAAATGCAAATTTTTTGTAAAAAAAGTGAAGAAGTTTGAAAATTGATATTGACATTTGGCGAATATGTGATATAATATAGATATAAACTTTTATAAAAGCATTTATAAAAGTTACAACGTTACGATCAGCGAGGAATTATGAAAGCGGCTGTCATGTTAGGTATCGGCAAGATGGGTTTCGAGGAGCGTCCCGTTCCCGTTCCCAAAGACGACGAAGCGCTCGTAAAGGTAGAGTATGTGGGCGTGTGCGGGTCGGATCTGCATTATTATGAGAACGGTGCGATCGGCAGGTATGTCGTCGAACCGCCCTTCGTGCTCGGGCACGAGTGCGGCGGCACGGTGGTGAAGGTGGGCAGGAACGTGCAGAACGTGAAGCCCGGAGACCGGGTCGCCCTCGAGCCGGGCAAGACCTGCGGCCACTGCGACTTCTGCAAAGAGGGGCTGTACAACCTCTGCCCCGAGGTCGAGTTCTTCGCCACGCCGCCCATAGACGGGGTGTTCCAGGAATATGTGGCGCACCGCGCAGACCTGTGCTTCAGGCTCCCCGACAACGTGTCCACGATGGAAGGGGCGCTCATCGAGCCGCTCGCCGTCGGTTTTCACGCGGCGATACAGGGCGACGCGCACTTCGGGCAGACGGCGCTCGTCACGGGTGCGGGCTGCATCGGGCTCGTGTCCATGCTGGCGCTGAAGGCGCGCGGCGTTACCGATATATATGTGGCGGACGTGCTCTCTTCCCGCCTGCATAAGGCGAAGGAGCTGGGCGCCACGGAAGTCATCGACTCGGGCAAGGAAGACCTCGTCGCCCGCCTGAACGAACTCACGGGCGGCAGGGGGACAGACATCATCGTCGAAACCTCCGGCTGCGAGGCGGTCGCCCGCCAGGCGATCGGCGCGGCGCGCAGGGGCTCCACCGTCGTATGGGTCGGTTACAGCGCGAGCGGCAACATGACGCTGCCGATGAGCGAAGTGCTCGATAAAGAGCTCACCTTCAGAACGGTGTTCCGTTACAGGAACATCTACCCGCTCGCCATCCGCGCGGTAGAGGAGGGCAAGGTAGACCTCAAGGGCATCGTCACCAATATTTTTGAATTCGACGACATCCAGCGCGCGATGGATATGAGCGTTTCCGACAAGGAAAACATCGTCAAGTCTGTCATCAGGATAGGCTGACGTTTATATATCGGCGGAAAAAGGGGTACCCCTTTTTGGTTTCGCACACGAAACCAAACCGCATTGAACAGCATGGTAAGAAAAAGGCAAGGGCGGCATCGCCCGAAACACCGGAACTGTAAGAAAAATCTTATTCTATCGGAGGAAAATTGACTATGACGAAGAGATTGTTTTCAAAACTTGCCTGCGGCGCGCTCGCAATAGCGATGACGCTCGCCGGCGCCGCAGGTTTTGCCGGCTGCAACCGCACCGGAACGGCTCCCGGAGGTATAGACCAGGAAGTCGACCCTACGAGGACGCAGCTGTACGTCGCCAACCACGACGGCGGATTCGGCCACGAATGGGTGCAGGCTGCCGCAAGGCGCTTCGAAGAGCTGTATAAAGACGTCCCTTTCGAAGAGGGCAAGACCGGCGTGCAGATCATGTTCGACAGGACGGGCGGCATCGGCTCGCAGATCATGGCGAAGATCCCTCTCTCCCGTAACGCGGTGTATTTCACCGAGAGCGTTTACTACTACGATTACCTGAACGCGCAGAACGGCGCCGTCTTCGCGGACATCACCGATATCGTCAGCGGAGAAGATTCCGATCTCTCCGAGTTCGGCGACACGGGCACCATCGAGGATAAGCTCACCGATCAGCAGAAGGAATTCTACCAGACGGATGACGGCAAATACTATGGTATCCCGCATTATCAGGCGTTCCAGGGCATCATCTACGACAAAGACTTCTTCGAGCAGGATATGCTCTACTTCTCCGACAACGAGAACAACGGCAACGGCGGCTTCATCACCAGCCGCACCGAGAAGAGATCCCCGGGCAAAGACGGCATATACTGCGAGACCTGCGCCGCAAACGGGTACGATTATTCGGATCATTACTGCGACGACGGCCTGCCCGCGACCTATGACGAGTTCGCGCGCCTGCTCGAGTACATAGCCGATTCCGGCGAAACGCCCATGGTCTGGTCGGGCCAGGTGCATCAGAACTACCTCGATAAGTTCATGTCTTCCCTCGCCGCCGACTATGAGGGGCTTGACGACTTCATGCTCAACTATACCTTTAAAGGCACGGCGCATCATCTCGTGCAGGGCATCGACGCGAACACCGGCGAAGTGACCCTGCGCGGCGCTACCGAGATCATGCCCAAAAACGGCTACGAGATGTATACGTCGGCGGGCAGATACTATGCGATGGAGTTCATGCAGGAGGCCGTTTCCGATTCCCGCTATTACTATTACCTCTCCTTCAACGGCACTCATTCGCATACCAACGCCCAGGATGACTTCCTGCGCAGCAAAGACAGGTCTTCGCGCATCGCCATGCTCATCGACGGCAGCTATTGGGAGAACGAGGCGGACGATACTTTCGAGTATATGTCCAACAATAACGTCAACGACCCCGACTCCCGTTACAGCCGCAAGTTCGGCTTCATGCCCCTTCCCAAACCCACCGAAGAAGACGGCACCGAAAACACGCTGTTCGACTTCCTGTATTCCCTCGGCTTCATCAACGCGAACATCGAAGACGACCCCGTTCTCTTCCCCCTCGCGAAGAAGTTCCTCAAATTCGTGAACACCGAGCAGTCCCTGCGCGAGTTCACCGTCATCACCGGCTCGCCGAAGGCGCTCGAGTATGACCTCACCGAAGACGACCTCTCCCAGATGTCCTTCTACGGCAGGAGCCTGTGGAACCTCAAGGCGAATTCAGACGTCGTGTATCCTTACAGCACCGGGGCGATCTTCCTGAACAACCAGAGCGACTTCGTCTTTGCCAACAGCTTTGCAGACAGCGGCGTGAGCGACGTCAGCAAGACGCTGCGCGACGGCGCGAGCACGCCTCTGCAGCTGTTCAACAACATCGGCAATACCAAGTCGCAGGCTGCATGGAATTCCAATTACAGCAACTATTTCAGTTAAGTCGGAGCGGTCTGTCAGATGAAAGACGATAAGCAACTTACATCAGACGGCGAGATCTTCGTCGACGGCGGCGCGGAAGCCGCCGCCGCGGAGGAATTGCCGCGCAAAAAACATATGTCGGTGAACAGGAGCAAGCTGAACGACCTCGTCTTTTACTGCCTGCTCATGGCGTTCCCCGTGGCGCAGTTCTGCGTGTTCTGGATCGGCGTCAACGGGAACTCCATCCTGCTCGCCTTTCAGAACATCGACGGGCTCACCGGCGAAGTCACATGGGTGGGGCTGAACAACCTCAAAACCGCCCTCATCGACATCGTCACCGATCCCAGCCTCGTCACGGGTATCAAAAATTCATTGATCCTGTATGTGTGCGGCACGGCGATAGGCGTGTCTCTGGCGCTGCTGTTCAGCTACTACATAACCAAAAAGTACCCGTTGAACGGCCTGTTCAAGATCATGCTGTTCATGCCCTCCATCATCTCGGCGATCGCGATGACGGTCATGTACAACTATATCGTCGAGCGCGCCATCCCCGAACTCATCTCCATGATCACGGGCGTGCACGAAGACGGCCTGCTGACCAGGCAGAGCACGGCGCTCGCAACGCTCATCTTCTATGCGATCTGGTTCAGTTTCGGCACGAGCGTTCTCATGTATCTCGGCGCCATGAGCGGCGTGTCCGAGTCGGTGATAGAGGCGGCGCAGGTCGACGGAGCAAGCCCCACGCGGGAGTTCTTCTCCATTATCCTGCCCTCCATCTGGCCTACATTGAGCACCTTCCTCGTCACGGGCAGCATAGGCATCTTCACCAACCAGATGAACCTGTTCACCTTTTACGGCACGCACGCACCGGAAAATCTCGTTACCCTCGGCTATCTGCTGTACGCATGGACGCAGGGGGGCTCGCGCGCGGAATACCCGTATCTGAGCAGTATCGGTATCATCTTCACCTGTGTCGCCGTACCGCTTACGATGATCGTGCGCAAACTGCTCGAAAAATTCGGGCCGAGCACGGACTGACGGAGGTATACCGATGGAAGAAAAATTTGTTCCGGCGGCAGAACCCGCCGCCGTGCAGCCCGCGCCCGCAGCGCCTCTGCCTGTGCAGCCTACGGGCAAAAAGAGCGGCAATTTCAGCGTCCTGATGCTCATCGTGGGCATCATCCTCGGCATCTACGTCATCTCCCTCATTATCCCCTTCATCTGGAGCCTTCTCACCTCCCTGAAGGGGCGCTATGAGTTCGACGACAATATTTTCGGCCTTCCGCAGACGTGGACGATCGAAAATTTCGTGACGGTATTCAATGCCTTCGCGGTGCGCGTGGAGTCCGGGGCGGGGTTCCGCACCGTGTTCCTCGAGGAGATGTTCCTGTACTCCATCCTCTATGCGGTGGGGTGCGCCATCGCCGGCACGACGACGCAGATGGTCGTCGCCTACCTGTGCGCGAAGTACCGCTATAAGTTCTCCAAAGTCATCTATACGATCGTCATCGTCGTCATGGTACTGCCCATCGTCGGAAGCCTGCCTTCCGAACTGCAGATGGCAAACCGCCTCGGCATCTACGATACCATCTGGGGCATGTACATCATGAAGGCGAACTTCCTCGGGATGTACTTCCTGGTGTTCTACGCCAACTTCAAGGCGCTCTCCAACGAATATGCGGATGCCGCCCGCGTAGACGGCGCAGGCAACTTCCGCGTCATGATCAGCATCATCTTCCCCCTCGTGCGCAACACCTACTTCACGATATTCCTGCTCAACTTTATCGGCTTCTGGAACGATTACCAGACCCCGCTCATCTACATCCCCAACTGGCCCACGGTGGCATACGGGCTGTATTCGACCTTCCAGTCCACGAGCGGCGATCTCTCCAATGTCCCGGTAAAACTTGCGGCGTGCCTGATGATGCTCATCCCCATCTTGATCATCTTCCTCATCTTCCACAACCGTCTGATGGGCAACATCACCGTCGGCGGGCTGAAAGAATGACCTCAAACCAACCAACAGGAGACTGAAATGAAAGAAAAGACGAAATACAGGGTGCGTATCCTCGTCGTCGCGCTTGCGGCGGCGCTGGCGCTCGGCTGCTTCGCCACGGCGCTGCTCTCCCGCTTCCTCGGCGTTCCCGCCGCGGCGGACGAAGGCGGCTCCTTTGAAAGCAGCTATATGCTGGATACGCAGCTCGCCGTCCCCGCCATGACGATCACGGTGAACGGGCAAAGCTACGACGCCGAGGTCATCGTGCATTATCCGAGCGGACTGGCGTATAATTCCTCCTCCGTGACCCTTTCCGAAGCGGGCAGGTACCGCGTCGAAAAGCGTGCGCAGGTCGGCGGACGCATGTATTCCGAATACGAAACCTTCAACGTGTACAGCCCGCTGTACGAAGTTACGGGCGGCATGACTTCTTCCGCCAAATACGAGCCTTCGTATGTGGCGCCTTCCGTAAACGGCATCAACGTTCAGCTCGAATCGGGCGCGGTATTTCATTATAACCGCATCATCGACCTCGCCGAGCTGGGGGCGGGCAACACCTTCATCGAAACGATCATTGCCCCGCAGACGCTGAACGAGCAGGACGTCCTGACCCTCTGGATCGTCCTGACCGACGCGCACGATCCCGACAACGAGATCCGCATCAAGTGCTCCGCCTCGCGCGACGGCATCGGGCACGGCGTAACCTACATTCAGGCGGGCGCCACCGATCAGCCCACGGTGGGCGGTGAGTGGAACCTTGATAAGGTTCATGAAAACAACATTTACGGCTTCCCCGTCAGCTGTTCCTTCTACGGCGCGCCGCAGTCCGGCATCGCGATGGAGAACAACGGCATCTCCCTGCGCTTCGACGTAACGACCAATCAGCTTCTTGCCACGCAGCAGGCGGGCGGCAGGTACGACATCGTCGACTTCGACGATCCGCAGTATTTCGACGAAGTCTGGGGCGGTTTCACCACGGGCGAAGTGTACCTTTCCCTGTACGCCACCGACTACCAGAAGACGATGTTCGGCATCGAGATCAAGTCCATTGCCGGGCAGGATCTCTCCGGCACCATTCTCGAAGATCAGACCAAGCCCGTCATCACCGTCGATTACGGCGCCTATGAAGAGGCCTCTCTTCCCGTCGGGCTTGCCGGCAACCCGTACCCGCTCTTTGCGGCGAGCGCGACCGACGACTATTCCGACCCGACCCTCGACGTCAACGTCTATTCCGACTATACGGGCAGGAAGATCAGCTGCTACGTCGAAGACGGCGTGTTCTATCCCGACCGCGCCGGCACCTATACCATCGAATATTCCGCGACGGATGCCTTCGGCAACCCCGCCACCGAAACGGTGGAGATCGAGATCGCCGCGAGCGTTCCCGCCCTCACCCTCACGGTAGAGGAGAGCGGCCGCGTCACGAGCGGTTATATCGGCACGGAGATCGAAGTCAGCGATGCCTCCGCCTCCGGCGGCGTCGGAGAGACGGGCGTTCGCATCGTTGCCGTCGCGCCCGACGGCTCCGAAACGGTAGTGGAGGGCGGTTCCTTCATTCCCCGTTCCACAGGGAAGTATACCATCCTCTATACCGCTTACGACTTCGTGTCGCAGCAGCAGACGGACGAATACACGCTGGAAGTCGGCTACGGCGCCGATCCCGTCTTTGAAGGGGATGTGGAGCTTCCGCGCTACTTCCTCACGGGCTTCGAGTACACGCTGCCTTCCTTCCCCGCCCTGAACTACACCGAAAACGGCGTGTTCGAGATCGCTTCCGCCATCCGCGTTTCCGTCGCGGGAGAAGAAACGACGCTCGGCTCCGCCGGGAAGATCACCTTCTCGTCTTCTTCCGCGGTGAGCGAAGTCATCGTCACCTATTACGCGCAGACCTCCACCGGCACGGCGAGAAAGCCTTACACCGTTCCGCTGTACAACGTGCGCAGCGATACTTTCCATATGGAAAACTATTTCGCCCTCGAAGGCAACATGACGCGTTCGGTGACGGAGGACTATGTCGCCGTGACGACCGCCTCCGAAGGCGCGCGCACGACTTTCGTCAACCCGCTGCTCGCGTACGATTTCAGCCTCACCTTCTCGGTGAGCACCGCCCGCAACAACTTCTCGCGCGTCAACATCTATCTCGCCGATTCCGAAAGCGGCGAAACGCTCAAATTCAGCTATGCCGCGAACGGCAGAACGTCGTACTTCTACATCAACGACGGAGATATCGGGTATCCGGTAGCGTCCTCTTTTGCTACGGGCAGCGAGTTCCAGTTCCGCTTCGACAATTCGCTCTCCCGCGTGCTCGCCTCCTCCGATACGAGCTACATCTCGGTGGGCAGCACTCTGGACGCCGCCGCCTTCTCCGGCTTTGAGAGCGGGCTGGTCTATCTCACCGTCGAGTTTGAAAACGTTACGGGGCAGAGCGAACTGCAGTTCATCAACATCAATTCGCAGACGCTGTCCTCCACGCCCATCGACAGGGTCACGCCGCGCGTCGCCATCATCGGCGATTACGGCGGCGCGGTAGACTACGGCTCATCCGTCACGCTCAATCCCGTGGCGTATGCAGACGTCCTCGACCCGTTCCCGACCATTTCGATGGCAGTGTACGCGCCCGACGGCACCGCCGTCACCGCGCAGGACGGCACCCTTCTCGAAGGCATCTTCCCCGGCGAGTATGTGTTTACGGCGTCGCAGTACGGCACCTACCGCGTCGAATACAGCGTATCCGATTCCAGCGGGCGTTCGCGCACGTTGAGCTATGACATCCTCGTCGACGATACCGTCGCCCCGGAGATCACCGTAGACGGCACCATTCCTTCCGAATGCGCGCAGGGCGATACAATCGTCATCCCTTCCGTCACCGCGACGGATAACCACTCCGCGGCGGAGGTTCTCACCGTATATATCGACGTCATCCTTCCCACCGGCAGGATCATGCACCTGCCGCAGGGCTCCAACTCCTTCGTGGCGAGCGAGGCGGGCACCTACACCGTGCGCATCACCGTTTACGACGAAGCGGGCAACATGGCGGCGGCGGAATACTCCGTCACCGCAAGGGAGGTAACAAACAATGAAGGTTAAAAAGATCATCGCTGCCGCCTGCGGCGTATGTATGCTGTTCACCGTCGCCGCGTGCGGCGGCCGCGGCGGAGAGACCGGGGGCGGCGGAACGACCCCCGCCGATACGCAGACGTATTCCTCCTACGAGCAGTACACGGGCGGCACGCACATCTACAATTACACCGAAACGGGCAGGTACATCGTCAGCGGCGGCACCAGCGAATACACCATCGTGTATCCCGCGGGCGTCAGCGGAGACATCGTCACCGCCACCACCGAGTTAAGCAGCTGGATCGAAAACGCCACCGGCGTGGATATCGGCATCACCACCGACGAGGGGCTTTCCTATACCTCTTCCTCGAAGTATATCTCTCTCGGCGACACGGCCGTCGCCGCGGCGGCGCAGGTCGCGCTGGACGAGGACGTCGACGTCGGTTTCTCCGGTTTCCAGATCAAGACGCAGGGCGAGAGCGTGTTCGTCCTCGGCGAAACGGGCAGCGGCGTGCTGTTCGGCACCTACGAACTTCTCTACCGCCTCATCGGCTTCGTCACATACAGCGGCGACGAGATCTACTACGAAAGCAAGACGCAGGTGCCTCTGTACGACTTCGACATCACCGACATCCCCGATTTCGAGTACCGCGTCACGGCGTACGGGCTTTCCACCTACAACGCCGCGCTCGCAAACCGCCTGCGCTATAACCAGCAGGAAGACGTGTGGATCCCCGTCGACGGCTACAACTGGCACAACACCTTCAAGTATCTGCCGCCCGACGACTACAAGGAAGCGCACCCGCTCTGGTACGACAACAAGGATAACCCGCAGCAGCTTTGCTTCCTCGCCCACGGCGATACAGAGGAGGCGGATGCCCTCTACGAAACGCTGCTTAACGAACTGATCGGCTATCTCGATCAGTATCCCGAGCGCAACAACATCACCATCACGCAGGAAGACGTGAACGTCTGGTGCGAATGCGAGGCGTGCAACAAGCAGCAGGAGAAGTACGGCACCGACGCCGCCACCATCGTGCAGTTCTGCAACCGCATCTCCGAAGGCGTCGAGGCGCACTATGCCGAGCTGGGTCAGACGCGCGACATCAACATCTGCTTCTTCGCCTATCATAAGACGGAGAGCGCGCCCGTCACGCTGGTGGACGGCGAATACGTCCCCGTCGACGATTCCGTCATCTGCCGCGACAACGTCGTCGTGTTCTACGCGCCCATCTTCGCCGATTACAGCCATTCGTTCTACGACACCGAAAACCAGATCTACGCCGAAACGCTCGACGGCTGGCGCGTATTGAGCGACAGGCTGTACCTGTGGATCTACAGCACCAATTTCAGCTACTATTTCTATCCCTACAACAGCTTCAACAGCATGCAGGGCAACTATTGGTTCGCGCTCAACCACGGCGGCAGCTATATGTTCGACCAGGGCCAGTGGAACAACTACAACTCCACCGGCTGGGGCACTCTCAAAACTTACCTCAACAGCCGCCTGCAATGGGACAGCTCGCTGAACATGAACGACCTCATCGACGATTTCTTTGACGTCTACTTCAAAGACGCGGCGGAGCCGATGAAGGAACTCTTCTCCATGTACCGCGCGCATTTCTCGCACATGGAAAACGATCTCGGCGCGGGCGGCGGCATCGGCGGGCGCTTCTACACCTCCGAATACTGGCCGCTCGGCACGCTCGACTCCTTCCTTGCCAAGACAGACGAGGCGTACGCCGCCATCGCGCCTCTGCAGGTCTCCGACCCGCAGCTGTACAGCGACCTGTACGACCGCATCTGCCTCGAAAGCCTCGCATACCGCTGGATGAAGATCATCAACTATCCTTCCCGCTTCACCAACACCGCTCTCGTCGCCGAGCAGGAAGCCTTCAAGGCAGACTGCGAGCGCCTGAACGTCAACAAGGATGCCGAATCCAGCGACGCGACCAACCTCTGGGCGACCTGGGGCATTTCGTAACCGTCCCCGCCGCGGCGCAGCTGCGCCGCGGCGGAAGAGAGGCTCTCCGCAGGGGAGCATACAGGGAGAAATAACATGAAAAAGAAAAGGTTTTTAACGCTCGTTCTCTGCCTCGCGCTCGCGGCGCTCGCGCTCGGCGCCTTTGCCGCCTGCAACGACGGGGGAGAAGAACTGCCGCCGGAGCCGACCGCCGTCGTCACGCTCGATTCGTCCGTGCTCACCGTAGACCTCTATGACGGCGCGCAGCTCTCCGCCGAAACGGAGAACACCGAGGAAGCCGTCGTCTGGGCGACTTCCGACGCCTCCGTCGTCACCGTCGAAAACGGCTATGTATTCGGCGTCAGGGAGGGCACCGCCACCGTCACCGCGTCCGCGGGCGGCGCGTCTGCCACCTGCACCGTAACGGTCGCCTCGTCCGGCGCCGTCCCCGCGCTCGCGGGCGTGCCCGAGGCCCTCACCGTGCTCGTCGGCAGCCCCGTAAAGGTGCAGCCCCGCGCATTGTATAAGGGCAATGAAATTTCCGTCACCTTCGAATACAGCAGCGAAAACGCGCAGACCGCAACTTTTGAGAACGGCACGCTCACCGGCGTCGCCGCGGGCACGGTGGAAGTCATCGTCCGCGCGCAGTATTACGATTATATCCTCGAACAGTCCATACAGGTAACAGTCGTCTCCGCAGAATAAGGGGGAGGCGCGGCCTGCCGCCCGCAGGGGCGGCACATCGGTAAGTTAAATGCGGGGCAGGGGAAACCCGCGCACCCGTAAATAAATAGGAGGAAAGTATATGAAGCAAAAGTGGAAAGTTTTTCTGTCGCTCATCTGCGCGCTTGTCATGTCATGCAGTATATTGGCAGCGTGCGATAACGGCGGCGAAACTCAAAGCGAAGTCACCGTTACGCTTTCCGAAGAAACGCTCACGCTCGACTTGTACGAGCCTGCGACTTTGGAAGCGACCGTAACGGGGACGGATGAAGACCCCGTCTGGTCATCGAGCAACGAAGCCGTTGCCACGGTGAGCGAAACGGGAGAGATCGTCGGCCTTTCAAACGGCCAGGCAACGATCACGGCAACAGTGGGGGATGTGAGCGACAGTTGCGCCGTAACCGTTCAGTCGACGGGCGCAACGCCGATGATTACAGGCCTTCCCACGCAGGTAACGATGGCTGTGGACGACACCCGTACACTCACGCCTGCCGCGGAATACAAGGGGAACGCGCTCTCTCTGACCTATGCGTATGAGAGCAGCGACGCGGCCGTGGCATCCGTCACTTCCGCGGGCGTCATCACGGCGGAGGGCAGGGGCACTGCGACCGTCTCCGTCACGGCTTCCTACTACACCTTTAATTTGGAAGAGGAAATCGAAGTCACCGTTACGGATAACGTCTCCATCGCACTCGATGCGGATTCGCTCTCTCTGAACGTGAACGATACCCGTCAGCTCGAAGCGACGATCACCGTCAACGGCGAAGCGTACACCTCAACCGAGGGCATCGCCTGGAGCAGCTCCGACTCCGCAGCGGTCGAAGTCAGCGCCGCGGGCCTTGTCACCGCCAAAGCGGAAACGCAGATGCCCGTTACCGTCACCCTCACCTTCACCTATGAGGGGCAGCCCTTCACGGCTGACTGCACCGTTTCCGTCGCGCGCGAGACCGTCGACCTCACCGACGAGGCCGTCACCGAGGTTGAGATCTATGCGGACGATGCGGCTGACACCGTCACCCTCCCGCTCTCCATGATCCCTTCGAGCTATGCGGTCACCGCGGCAGACGTCACTTCCGTGCGCGATACCGCCTACAATGCGGCGATCCCGTTTGAAAACGACGGCGACACCCTCGAACTCGTCAAGTTCACGGGAGACAGCACCGTCGGCAACATCTATTCGGGCGAAACCACCTACGAGGTCGGCACGGCGGAATATGTGTTCGAGATCCCCGTTCTGATGATCTCCAAAGTCCTCAAAACCGCGGACGACATCGACGATATGCAGGAATACTGCATGATGGATCCTGCCACCGTTTACAGTCCGTCCGATAAGCAGTTCTATTATGTAGCCTACTTCACCCTCGGCGACGATATCGACTACGACGGAAACACCATCGGCGACTGGGCGTCTTACGACTCTATCGGCCAATGGAGCAACGGTACGCAGGGCTTCATGGGCACCTTCGACGGCCGCAACCACACCATCAGCAACATGGCTGTCGATAACAACAACAACGGCTTTATCGGCACGCTGGGTATGGACGGCGTCATGAAGAACGTCGCCTTCCTCAACGCGCAGCTCAAGCGCGGTCAGTGCGCGGTCGCGGTCGGCCTGCTCGGCGGCAAGCTGGACAACGTCATCGTCCACGGCACCCGTCTGGCTGCCAGCGCAAGCTGGGGCAATTCCGGCCTCCTCGCGATGAAGATGTGCAACGCCGCGGCGAGCATCTCCAACGTCCTTGTCTTCTACGAAGATTTCGACTTCTCTTCCGCCGCCTATGACGGAGTGATCATCGGCAGCAACGATTCCGGCTCCGCAGTCTCCATGACCAACGCCTATGCGGTCTGCAATACCGAAACGGAAAAACTTTGGGTCAAGGATACCAATGTCAACAGCTTTGTCGCTTACGGCTTTACCACCATTGGCGAACTCCTCGCCGGCGGCAACTATGATGATACGGGTTTCGTCGGCTGGGGCACGGAAGCCTATGACGAATACGGCGTCGTTCTCCCTTCGTCGTTTGTCGACAGCGACGCCACCGATGCGAACTTCCTGTACAGCGTCCGCATCACCAACACGGTGCTCAACGCCTATCCCGGCGACACCGACGTCAATATCATAAACAGGACAGATGCAGCCGTGACCTTCTCCATCAAGGAAACGGATATCGCCGGCGTCACCATCAATGCTTCCACCGGCGTCATCACCGTCGATCCGGAAACCGCGACCAACGGGCAGACGTTCACCGTCGTCGCCTCTATTGGAGACGGCAAGTATCAGTCGCACGAAGTGCAGTTCACCGTCGCCAACAAGCTGAACCTTTCGGGCAGCCTCGTCATCGACCTCGATCTCGGCGTTTCCGACGATGCGGGCATCGATGCTGCGCTCTTCCCCGAGTCCTATCCCGGTTTCAGCTTTGACGACGTGAAGAGCGTCCTCAACAACGATACGCAGGCTGCCATCGAATTTGAAGTATCCGAAGGCGAGCTCTTCCTCAAAGGCCTTGCTGCGGGCGAGTATTCCATCCTCGTCAGCACCGACGCCGCAGACTTCAACCTCGAAGTCATCGTCGCCACCATGACCATCGGCAGCGCCGCCGATCTCATCGCTTTTGAAGGGAAATTGGTCGGCACGACCGATGCGGCTCCTCTGGGCGGCTACTATCTGCTCACTGCCGATGTTGACCTCGAAAAGAGCGATTACGTCTTCGGCAACGTCGATAACAGCGTAAACAGGTATTTCGCAGGTACTTTCAACGGCAACGGCTATGCCATTAAGAACATGACCACCGGCGACCGCGGTCTGTTCAGCAATGTAACAAAGGCGGGCGTCGTCAAAAATCTCGCCTTCATCGACGCCTATGCGCAGGGCAAATATGACGATAACCCTGTAAATATCCATACTTCTAACATCATCGGCGAAGTGTTCAGCGGTACGCTCGAAAACGTGTTCGTCGGCGGCATGGTCGGCGGCTCGGAAACGGGCGGCGGTTATTCCGGTATCGTAGAGCGCTTCAACGGCGGTTCTATCCTCCGCAACGTTATCGTCAGCGTCGAACTCACGCAGGGCGGGCAGGAATGGGATTATTCCTCTGTGATCGGTATTGCGTTTACCAGCACCGTTTTGGAGAATGTTGTCGTCGTCACCTCTTCCGAAAAGGTCGTTTCTGTCGGCGGCGCAGAGCCCTCCAACGCTCTCAACGGCATCACCGTTTACAAATCGGATATCGAGGCCGTCACGGGCACCGATCTTTCCGCCGCGGGCTTTGATGCCGCATATTGGAAGAAGGATGCCGAGGGCATCTGGTACGGAGACGAACTCGTCCTCTCCGTCCGCGTCCGCGTTGCGGAGCAGACGCTCGTAGATCTCTCCGCGGCAAGCGACGGCACGGTCGCGCTCGACCTTACCAACATCAAGGCAACGGATAGCGCCTTCACGGCGGATGCAGTCACCGATGTGTATCTCTACAACGGCGCAGAAGCGGGCGCAGACATTGCCCACAGCGCGAGCGAGGGCAATCTCCTCCTCTCCGGTCTTGCTACCGGCAGGTATGATATCGTCATCGTCACCGCCTCCGCGGAGTACCGCGTACCCGTCTGGGTCGTCACGATGGTCATCGACAGCGAAGAAGACCTCATCGCCTTCGAAGATGCGATTTTTGCAAGTGAAGGGAATGACCCCGTTTCGGGCTACTATATCCTCGGCGCGGATATCGACCTTTCCGAAAGCGAGCACGTCTTCGGCGGCACGGTCAAGGGCGGCAACTTCGCCGGCACCTTTGACGGGCAGGGCTATGCCATCAAGGGCATGACCACCGGCGACCGCGGCCTGTTCAACACGATCGATGCAGACGGCGTCGTCAAGAACGTTGCCTTTATCGATGCGTACTCCAATACGCATCAGGTTGCTGATGCCAATGTCCCTAACGGTTCCAAAGTCATCGCACACTACTCCTACGGCACGCTCGACAACGTATTTGTAAGCGCTTCTGTCGGCTGGG
>ERZ1643249.2337-NODE-2337-length-17836-cov-5.297734_pt1 | contig 17836 bp, 16 predicted proteins | sample MGYA00579263_ERZ1643249 | MGnify/ENA primary metagenome ERZ1643249 (study PRJEB29033, sample SAMEA4952264) | chicken gut metagenome | biome: Broiler Chicken; feature: Gastrointestinal Tract; material: Caecum | place: Ireland | collected 2018 | study: Broiler... | reverse complement strand
GGTGGACGTGTATATGACCAAGCTGAGAAACAAGCTGTCCGGCTGCGACGGATTTAAGCTTGTGACAGTGCGGGGCCTGGGATATAAGGCGGTGCTTTTATGAGAAGAGAGGAAAAAACAGGACAGCGGACGGTGAAAAACAGCCTGTTCCCACTGTCCCTTTTCGGCATTTTTCTGGGAGTTCTTTTTCTGATGTCGGGGATTCATGTGGGCCTGGTGGTGCTGATGAATTCCCTGGGATGGAATGAACTGCTTCAGACCCTGGTGCCCATGACGTACTGGGGCCTGGTGGCGATGGGGCTTACCTTTTTTACCAGAAAGAAGATGCGGGATACCTATGAGGAGCCGCTTCACAGGCTGGCTGAGGGTACCCGGAAGGTGGCGGAGGGGGATTTCTCCGTCTATGTGCCCACAGTTCATACTTCCAGCAGGCTGGATTATCTGGATGTGATGATTCTGGATTTCAATAAGATGGTGGAGGAACTGGGAAGCGTGGAAACGCTGAAGACGGACTTTGTTTCCAACGTGTCCCACGAGATGAAAACGCCCATCGCGGTGATAAAGAATTACGCGGAGTTGCTGCAGACGGACAGAGGGACGGAGGAGGAGCGCCGGGAATATGCCCGGAATATCGAGGAAGCCGCCGTCCGTCTGTCCACGCTGATCAGCAATATCCTGAAGCTGAACAAGCTGGAAAATCAGAGCATCGACCCGGATATTGAAGATTATGATCTGAGCGGACAGCTGGAAATGTGTATTCTTCAGTATGAAGAGCTGTGGGATGAAAAGGAACTGGAGCTGGAAGTGGATATCGCAGAGAGGGTGAACGTGCGGGCGGACAGAAGCCTCATGGAGCTGGTATGGAACAATCTGCTTTCCAACGCGGTAAAATTTACGGAACCCGGGGGAACGGTGACCATACGGCAGCGGACGGCAGAGGGGCAGGTGGAAGTGTCCGTGACAGATACCGGCTGCGGGATGAGCCAGGAGAGCATCCGGCATATTTTTGACAAGTTCTATCAGGGTGATACGTCCCACGCCAGGGAAGGAAACGGCCTGGGGCTTGCCCTGGTGAAGCGGATCATTGATCTGATGAACGGGGAGATTACCGTCGTCAGCCGCCCGGGACAGGGAAGTACTTTTACGGTAAGGCTGCCTGCGGCAGATGAGAGAGAATGATTGGGAGGGAAGCAAATTGCAGAATGGGGAAAAAAGAGTCAGGGATTTTATTGCCTACGAGTATAAAGAGGTAACGGCCGATCCGGGCTGGGTGTCCTTTTTTATAGACGGATACGAAAATTTCGGATGGAAAGTAGACGAGAATGTCCGGCAGGATTATCCGGAGCCCGCAGCGCCTGGGGCTGTGCGGAAAAAGAATGTGATCCGCCTGAAAAGGGACCGGAAAATCATCAATAAAACGGAGCTTACCAGGCTGCAGCGGAATTTTGAGGCCTGTGTGGCGGAAATCGGGCATCTGGAGAAAGAAAAGACTTCCCTTCCAACTATCGCGGCGGTTTCCGTGGGGATTGCGGGAACTGCTTTCATGGCCGCATCCACCTTCGCGGTGACGGCATCGCCGCCCCATATCATTCTGTGCGTGATTCTGGCGGTGCCGGGATTTCTGGGATGGATTCTGCCGTATTTTCTGTACAGAAAAGGTGTGCGCAGGCAGACCCGGAAGCTGGCGCCGATGATCGAGGAAAAATATGATGAAATCTGTGAAATCTGTGAGAAGGGAAGTAAACTGCTGAATTAACACAGCAGAAAAATAAGCATGATATTCAGAATCCTGTCGCGTTCTGAATATCATGCTTATTTTATAACAGGCTAACGCACGCTGCACGGAGCGGCAATTGCTATTCCACTGTTACCCGGCTGTTGAATTTGTCCAGAAGCAGGGCAATGACGATACCCACAGCGATGCAGATGATGTTGACCACCGCCGTTCCCGCCTCCGCGAATCCGGAAACCGGGATGATCATGATGGTGGCTGCCACCACGATACCGATGATGCCGTGGAAAGCGAAAGAGTAAAAATGATCAAACAGTGCGTTGATGGCTTTCGCCAGGCAGATCACCGTCACCAGCGCGCCGATTCCGCCCGGGATCAGGACGCTGAGATCAAAATGTCCGATGCCGTCCACAAAGGGGGTGTAGAGTCCCAGAGGCATCAGCAGGGTGGAAAAGCTCATGCCCGGAGCGATGACGCTCAGCGCCAGGCAGAATCCGCAGAACAGGTACCAGAAAAAGTTAGGGGTAACCTCCACGGAAGTGAGCTTCAGCCCGAACAGGATCAGGAAAATGGCACACATACATACCAGCAGAGAGATCCAGGATCCGGTGCTTCGTCCCTGTTCTCCGGCTTCCCTGAACAGAGAGGGCAGCATACCTGCAATCAGGCCGATAAACAGGCAGACGGAGGGATCCGGATACTTCTCCAGAAAGAAGGACAGCAGGTTTGCCACTCCCAGGAAGCCGATGACACCGCCGATGAACACCGGAATCAGCTTCGGAACGTGGGTTTTAAAATTGGCAAAGGGATTCGACAGCAGCTCCATGATGGGCTTGTAAATGCCGAAAATCACGCTGAGAACGCCTCCGGAGATTCCGGGAAGCACAGCGCCCAGTCCAATCAGTGCCCCCTGCAGGATACGGTATACGAACTGCAGAGGCGTGGTTTTGCTTTTCTGATTTTGACTCATAAATTCTTGAATCCTTTCTTTGTACAATGCAATTCTCCCTGATTATACTCCCTTTACCCGTGGTTTTCAAGCGTAACTGTGGGCCGCCGCAGATTGTAAAAGCCAGCCGTTTATTGTATCATGAAGGTAAAAGAAGCGTTTGCAGGAGGTGAGAAGATGTCCCGGAAACGAAAATTGGCGCAGACTGCGGTCTGTTGCCTGGCGTTGCTGCTGATCATAATTCTCGCGGTGGTCTTTTACTGCCGCGCAAATCCGCGTCCGGCGCCGTCCGCCCGGGCCGTTGGCGCCGTTTCCGGGGCGGCGGCCGGGCAGATTGCGGAAAATACCAGGGCAGACCGGGAGGAATTTCTTTCGGAAACTCTGAACCTTTCCGTCAGCCCCCAGGGGGAAAACCGCTATCTTCTCACCTGGAACGAGACGGTGGGAGACGGATATGAGGTGCAGCGGATGGCGGAAGATGGCGTCTGGGAGACGGTAGAACGGCTGGAGAAAACAGCCGCCCGTCAGTACCTGACGGAAACCCTGAAATCCGGCCGCACGGTCTGCTACCGGGTGGCGGCCGCGGGCAGCGTGCCGGATACCGCCGCGGCCACAGCGGAAATCCGGACGGAGATTTCTCCCAGGTACTGTACCGTGTGGCCGGTGAGAAACCTTCCGGTATCCGCCCCGCAGACCATGGAGGATACGGGCAGGAGTGTGCCGTCCGGCGCCGCGCTCTGTTTTCTGGAAGAAAAGGACGGGATGTTTCTGGTATGGGACGGGGAAGCGGAGGGCTATATCGACAGCCGGTACTGTATGATCAATCTGCCGGAATATCTGGGGGATCTCTGCGGGTATGACATTGTCAACAGCTATGGAGCCCTTTACCGGATGCACGGCTATGAGATCCCTCAGGTGACGGGAACCGTGATTTCCGGCTATGAGAAGGTACAGCTGGCAGACGGGCAGTTCCTGGTTCCCTATCTGTATCCCTGCTGTGAAAAACTGATCGCCGCCGCCCGGGCTGCCGGGGAGGACGGCTGGCGGCTGAAAATCTACGACGCCTACCGTCCCCACCTGGCTACAGAGCAGATCTACCAGGCGGCCTGGCAGATTCTCGACCAGCCGCTTCCTTCCGGGGAAACTGCCGCCGCGGCATCCGCGGGAAATGAGCGGACGTATCGGGATCTGGTGGAAATGGGCCCCTACCACCTGTCCAGTTTTCTGGCCAGAACCGGCTCCTCCCACAATATGGGCATTGCCCTGGATCTGACACTGGTGTCCGACACAGGAGAAGAACCCGCCATGCAGACGGAGATGCACGACCTGAGCTGGTATTCCGTTACGGACAGGAACACCGGGACGGCAGATCTGCTCCGGGACTACATGACGGGAGCCGGATACCACACGCTGGTTTCCGAGTGGTGGCATTTTCAGGATAATGAAACCCGGGATGCCCTGGGACTGGGGTATTTTCAGCCGGGCGTATCCATCGAGGGATGGAAAGCGGATGATAACGGCCGGCGCTATCAGAATGAGGATGGAACCTTTGCTACCCAATCAGATTCTGAATGAAATCCCACTGGATCAGGTTGGCGAAGAACAGGCTGTACAGCAGCAGGCACCAGGGCTTCAGCGCCAGGATGATGACGCAGAATTTCTTTGTGGAAATAGCGGTAAGCCCTGCCAGAAAGCAGATCAGGTCGTCCGGCGCCACCGGAAGAAAAATGGTAAGGATCAGAAACCAGAGAAATCCCTTTTTCTGTGTCCAGTGAAAGTATTTATCATAGGCGGCGGAAGACACATGCCGTTGTACAAAAGCGGCTCCATACCTTCGGGCCAGATAGAAGGCCAGCAGAGAGCCGATGCTGATGCCGATGTAATTGCAGAAAAATCCCCCTGCCCAGCCGAACAGCACCGCTCCGGCCGCATAACCCACCACAGCGGGGAGAATGGGAAGCACCACCTGAGCCAGCTGGACAAAAATCAGAATAAGCGGACCGAACATGCCGAAGCTGCCGATATATTCCTGAAAGCTTTCTATGGAGTTGAAATGGCCGTCCAGGAAGCTTTTCACCAGCGCGGCGGCCAGTAAAATCAGAAATGCCAGGATTCCATACTGGCAGAGCTTCCGCCAGGGAATACATCTTTTTTGTTTGCCTGTGTTAAGGATTGTATCAGAACCTGTCATGACATAACCTCCAAATATAAGAATAAAAGTTCCGGCGGAATACCCTGTCCGGGAAAACTATCAGGTAAAGTATGTCCATCAGGACTTTTGATGATGCCATTATAGACGGTATCTGTTGAAATTTCCGTAATGAAATTCTTAAAATTTCGTTAATTTGAAGCGGATGCACGGAAAATGCCTTATGGGAACAAAGATATGGACAGGATAGGATCCGGATCGGTTGAACTGGATTGCCGGGGGAGGTATAATAGAAAAAAGTCTGGCTGCAGATATTGAGGAAGAGGATGAGGTGAAGGAAATAAATGGAAGATACAAAGAAGACAGAGCTTTTTGAGAATACCCCGATTCCCAGAGCGGTGATGACGCTGGCGGTTCCCACCGTTCTCAGCTCTCTGGTGATGGTACTTTATAATCTGGCGGATACCTATTTTGTAGGCATGCTCAACGATCCCATTCAGAACGCGGCGGTGACCCTGGCGGCGCCGGTGCTTCTGGCATTCAACGCGGTGAATAACCTGTTTGGCGTGGGAAGCTCCAGCATGATGAGCCGGGCCATGGGACGCAGGGATTACGAGACGGTATACCGAAGTTCCGCCTTTGGTTTTTACTGCGCTGTTTTCAGTGGAATCCTGTTTTCCCTCCTTTGTGCGGTATTTCAGCAGCCGTTGCTGAATCTTCTGGGCGTCAGCAGCGAAACCTCCGGCGCTACAGCCGCGTATCTGAAATGGACAGTCCTGTGGGGAGCTACCCCCGCCATTCTGAATGTGGTAATGGCATATCTGGTGCGGGCGGAGGGATCGGCCCTCCATGCCAGTGTAGGAACCATGAGCGGCTGTCTGCTGAATATTGTGCTGGATCCTGTTTTCGTGCTACCCTGGGGATTGAATATGGGGGCGGAGGGCGCCGGACTGGCTACCTTCCTGTCCAACTGCGTGGCATGTATCTATTTCTTTGTGCTGCTGTTTGTGAAACGGGGAAAGACGTATGTGTGCATCAGGCCCAGGATGTTCAGCCTGAAAAAAGAGATTGTCACCGGCGTCTGCGGGGTGGGAATTCCCGCCTCCATTCAGAACCTGCTGAATGTCACCGGCATGACGGTGCTGAACAATTTTACTTCCGGATTTGGCTCCGACGCGGTGGCTGCCATGGGAATCAGCCAGAAGATCAATACGGTGCCCATGAACATCAGCATGGGACTTTCCCAGGGGATCATGCCTCTGATCAGCTACAATTACGGCAGCAGAAACGTTCCCCGCATGAAAAAGACTCTGTTTTTCGCACTGAAAATTGCCCTGACCTTTATTCTGGTGGTGGCGGCAGGCTACTATGTGTTCGCGCCTCAGCTGGTGGGAATGTTTATGGCACAGGATACGATCATTGCCTACGGAACCCGGTTCCTCCGGGGCTTCTGCCTGGGTTTGCCGTTTCTGTGCATGGATTTCATGGCAGTGGGCGTATTTCAGGCGACAGGAAAAGGAAGAGAAGCCTTTCTTTTTGCCATTCTGCGTAAGATCGTGCTGGAGATTCCGGCGCTGTTTATCCTGAATACACTGTTTCCGCTGTACGGTCTTGCCTACGCCCAGTTTACGGCGGAGATTATCCTGGCGGCCGCAGCGGTGATGGTGCTGGCCAGAATCTTCAGGAACCTGGAGAAGGAGATGTCTGACGGGAATACTTTACATTCCTGAACAGTCACGATATAATATGGCCGACAAGTATAACCGGAAGGAACAAAAATCGTATGAATTACATTGTCTTTGATCTGGAATGGAACCAGTGCCCTTACGGGAAGGATCAGGAGAATGAGAGGATTCCTTTTGAAATTCTGGAGATCGGCGCGGTGAAGCTGAACGAAAACCGGGAGATGACGGATCAGTATCATGTACTGATTCAGCCCCGGGTGTACCGGAAGCTTCACCACCGGACAAAGGAGATTATCCGGCTGGATATGAAGGAGCTGGAGCAGGGAGTCCCTTTTTATAAAGCAGTGCGGCAGTTTTTGTCCTGGTGTGGCCAGGACTGCCGGTTCTGTACCTGGGGAAACTCAGATCTGACGGAGCTCCAGCGGAATATGAAATATTACGGCATCCTGCAGCTTCTGGCAGGGCCGGTGATTTTCTGCGATGTACAGAAGCTGTTCAGCCTGGACAAGGAGGACGGGGAAAGCAGGAAATCCCTGGAATACGCGGTGGACGCCCTGGGGCTGGAGAAGCAGCGGGATTTTCACCGGGCGCTGTCGGATGCCTGGTATACGGCCAGGATTTTTGCAGCCATTGATCCGGAGATCGCGGACACCTTCACATCCATCGACTGTTTCCAGAACCCCAGAGGGAAAAAGGATGAGATTCATGTGATATATCCCGGATACGAAAAGCATATATCCCGGGAATTTGATACCAGGGAGGAAATCCTGGAGGACCGGGAGATCGCGGCCAGCCGCTGCTTTCTCTGCGGGAAGAATATGAGAAAGAAGATCCGCTGGTTTGCCAGCGGCGGAAAAAATTATTACTGTCTGGCCAGGTGCCCCCGCCACGGGTGGCTGAAAGGGAAAATCCGCGTGAAGCGGACCGATCAGGGAAAGTTTTTTGCCGTAAAGACCATGAAGCTGGTGGAAGAGGAGGAAGCCCAGCAGGTCCGGGACAGAAAAGAAGAGCTGAAAAAGAAACGGCGGGAAAAGCGCAGACAGGAAAGAAAAAGAGAAAAAGAACGGGCCGGAAGGTGATCCCCAAAGGGAGCCTTCCGGCCTGTGTCATTCATGACAATGGAAAGTTCGCACAGCGTGCTTTCCATTGTTTATGGCAGGAGAACATGCCTGTCATCGTTTCAGAAATCCACTTCCGTTCCGTAATATGTACAGGTGAGCAGTTTCGCCATGGTTTCGGGATCGATGGCGCGGGGATTGGAGCCTGTGCAGGCGTCGCCCACGGCCAGCTCGGCGATGTTGGCCAGCTTCTCCTTGAACTCCGTCTCATCGATGCCGAACTCTTTCAGGGTTGCGGGAATATTCAGTTTCCGGTTGAACTCCTGGATCTTCTCTCTCAGGCTGTTGATGAGCGCTTTCTCGGAGGTTCCTGACAGGCCCATTCTTCTGGCAATCTCAGCGTAACGGCTGGCCGCCACCGGGTCTTTGGCATTGTATGCGATAACGTAAGGAAGATAAATGGCATTGGCGCAGCCGTGCGGAATATGTCCGGTGGAGAAAGCGGCGCCGGTCTTGTGAGCCATGGAGTGTACGATGCCCAGCAGCGCGTTGGAGAAGGCCATTCCTGCCAGGCACTGTGCGTAATGCATCTGCTCTCTGGCTTCCATGTTGCCGTTGTAGGAGGCCGGCAGATAATCCAGCACCATCTCAATGGCCTGCAGTGCCAGCGGATCAGTGAACGGTCCGTTCAGGGTGGACACATACGCCTCAATGGCATGAGTCAGAGCGTCCATACCGGTGTAAGCCACCTGTTTTGCGGGCAGTCCTGCCACCAGATCCGGATCCACAATTGCCACATCCGGAGTGATGTTGAAGTCAGCCAGCGGATATTTCACACCGGTCTGATAGTTGGTGATAACGGAGAAAGCGGTCACCTCGGTGGCTGTTCCGGAGGTGGAGGGGATAGCCGCGAATTTTGCTTTCTGTCTCAGTTCAGGGAAGTTAAACGGTGTGCAAAGATCCTCGAAAGAGGTGTCCGGGTACTCATAGAACGCCCACATGGCTTTGGCCGCGTCGATGGGAGAGCCGCCGCCCATGGCAACGATCCAGTCAGGCTCGAATTCCTGCATGGCTTTGGCGCCTTTCATGACGGTTTCCACAGAGGGATCCGGCTCAACGCCTTCGAATACCTGAACCTCCATGCCTGCTTCCTTCAGATAGCCAACGGCTCTGTCAAGAAATCCCTGACGCTTCATGGAACCGCCGCCTACCACCAGAATGGATTTTTTGCCTTTCAGATTTTTCAACTCTTCCAGGCATCCTTTTCCATGATAAATATCTCTGGGTAAACAAAATCTGCTCATTACACATCTTCCTTTCTCTGGATTGTTATTTTTTTAACACAACTTATTATAGTCCTGATCCCTGTGAATTGCAAGCATGATTTTGTTAAAATTTTCACGTATCACACATTGATCATCATCAGCGCCACAGCCCCGAATACAGCGTAGGCCAGATTTACCGCCAGACAGATTTTCATTACCGGATTTCTGACTTTCAGTTCCCCGTAGCAGATGCCGGAGAAGATGCCGCCCAGGATCATTGTGACGGCGTACAGAATGATAATAATGCGGGCCGCCGGCATTTCCAGAGCCCACTGCTGCGTTCTCAGGGGGAAGATGGTCCAGGGCAGGGGCAGAAAAACCGCGCAGATGACGGTGCAGAGGAGTTGTTTCGCGTTTTTCATATCTTGCAGCCTCCTTGTCTGTTATACTTCTTTTTTGCCGAACCGCGCGCAGGATACCGCCAGGCAGATCAGCGTGATGGCAGCGGCGGATAAAAGCCAGGACACCATCGGAATCTCATTAGTGGTCATGGAAGCTGCCATGCCGCTGTATTCGTGAACCAGATAGTAAAACGGATAGCAGACCGGATACAGGAACCAGACCTTTGTATTGATGATCAGCACAGAGGGCACGATGAGGGCCAGACCGGCAGCGGCGGAAAATACTGAGGTGTGGATGCAGGTTGCCAGCATCCAGAACAGGGCGGCCATGGGGATGCAGGTTACCCAGAGAAGGAAGGCAAACCGGATCACATACATAGGACTGATCATGAAATTATAGTCGTTGAGCCGGGACGCGGCGAAGGCTGCGGCAAAGTAGCATACCACGGAGAAGAAAATCTGCATGGCGGAAAGCGCCAGAAGCAGCAGAAATTTTGTGAGGCTCAGGGCAGCGGTATTTGCCGGCAGCGACAGCATTTTCACGATTCCCCGGCCGCTTCTTTCGGTCTGCCACAGCAGTACCGTCAGCACCACCAGGAAGGCCGGATACAGAAACCAGGCCAGTCCCATGAACCCCTGGATCATAAAACTGTTTTCAGGGGAAATTCCGATGTCATCCATCTGAAAATTCAGGCTGGCGTTCATCACGTTGGGCACCCAGAGGATGACGGCGGGAAGTATCAGCAGAAGCAGTATTTTGGAGCGGCGGATTTTGGTAAGCTCCACCTGAAAAAGTGTTGTCCATTTCATTCGGCAATCCTCCTTACACGAGGGGACTGGAGTATCCAGGCAGCCAGTCCCAGAATCAGCAGTTCTCCGGCGGCAGCGCCCAGACAGATCCGGATTTCGGAGCCGGACAGCGCGGAAAGCGTCTGAAAGGGCAGAGAAAAGGGAAGCAGCCGGAGGGCAAAGCTTCCGGAGCGCAGTATGGTTTCCGCGAACACCAGAAGTACACCCACGCCCAGAGGTGTCCACATATTGGAATACCAGGAGGCGATCAGCAGCATCAGTACCACAAAAGGCAGCATCAGTACCATGGAAAATCCTCCCTGCAGGAGAATTTCTTTTACCGGAAGCGTCCGCTCCGGAAACCAGCAAAGGCTTACCGCCAGGAAGGAGAGACATCCGGTCAGGATAGAGGCTGCCCCGAAAAGTTCCAGCAGCAGGCATTTCGCAAAGAACATGGAGATGCCGGAGACCGGAAGGGAAGCCATTTTCAGCAGTGCCCGGCCGCTGTATTCGGTATGGTAGATGACGCAGGCGCCCATCACGGAAAAAAGAACGTACAGCATGGTCATGATTTCCCAGTTGGCGTCCAGCAGGATGTTTCCCGGGGAGCCGGGGAGGGCGGTGAAGGTTTCCGGGCGCGCTCCGGTGTTGACTGCCGGAATCAGCGCGGCGAAGAAGGCACAGCCCAGAAATACGGGGAAGAAGCCGGTTCGTCTCAGCTTTTTCAGTTCCAGTGAGAGAGTCATTTCAGTACACCCCGCTTTCTGTTGTCATCGTCCACCAGGGCCAGGAAGGTGTCCTCCAGATTGTCGGTGGGATATCCCATCTGGGCGGCCTGGCCGCGAAGCTCCTCCAGGGGCCCTTCAAACAGCAGGCGGCCCCGGTTGAGGATTCCCACATCATCGGCCATCAGCTCGATTTCCGACAGCAGATGGGAGGAGACCAGCACCGTGCAGTCGTACCGCTGGGGAAGGGAACGGATCAGGGAGCGGATTTCGTGGATGCCCACCGGATCCAGACCGTTGGTGGGTTCGTCCAGAATCAGCAGGGGCGGCCGGCCGATCAGCGCTTCCGCCAGTCCCAGCCGCTGCTTCATTCCCAGGGAATACTTTTTGGTCAGTTTCTTCCGGTGTTCGGTAAGGCCCACCGTTTCCAGGGCCTGATCCACGGAGGAAGCCGGCAGTCCCAGAATTCTGCGGATGATGTCCAGGTTCTCTTCACCTGTGAGGTTGCCGTAAAAGGAAGGGGACTCGATGAGGGAGCCGATACTTCCCAGAAGCTCCTTGCGGTTGGCCAGAAAGGACTTTCCCCCGATGGTAAAGGTGCCGCCGGAAGGGGCAGTCAGTCCCAGAAACATTTTCATGGTTGTGGATTTTCCTGCCCCGTTGGGGCCCAGAAATCCATAGACGCTTCCTCTCTTTATGTGGAGATTCAGCCGGGATACGGCCACGAAATCGCCGTATGCTTTTGTGAGATCCCTCGTTTCAATCATATTTGACATAATAAACTCCTTTCTGCTGTCTGGCCGAATGGCCATAAAGGTATCCCCGCAGGGGGCTTCCTGACTACTGTTATGGGCCGGGCGGCCTTCGTCCGGGGCACCCTGCTCTATGGGTAAAAGTATAAAGGCGGATGCTTACATCAACCTTCCCGCTGCCTTACATTTACCTTACTTTTGGCCCGTCCCTTTTTCCACCGGCAAATTCTGTGATACAATGAGCGAAAGCGAGTCGAAGAAAGCGAAGCTTGCTTCGGACGAGCGGCGAATGCCGTTCGCGGGCCAGGCCAGCGAAACAATGAGCGAAAGTGGAGCTTGCTTCAGGCGAGCGGCGAATGTACGGACAGGAGGACAAGAAAAATGGATCATCAGTTTCTGAAAAATAAACGGATTCTTCTGGTGGATGATGAACCCGAGCTTCTGCAGATGGTGCAGACAATTCTGCGCCAGGAGGGATATACCAATGTATATCCGGCTTCCTGCGTCCGGGAAGCGCTGGAGACGGCCCGGCAGGTGCATCCTGAGATGGCGGTGCTGGACGTCATGCTTCCGGACGGGGATGGATTTTCACTGATGAAAAAGCTCAGGGAGCAGGAGGATTATCCGATCCTGTTTCTCACCGCCCGGGGCGAGGAGGAAGACAAATTCACCGGATTCGGCCTGGGAGCCGACGACTATCTGGTGAAGCCGTTTCTGCCCCGGGAGCTGCTGTTCCGCATCGGGGCCATTCTTTACCGCAGCTATAAAGGGGAAAATCCGCTGGTACAACTGGCGGCCAGCCAGGTGGATTTTGACCGGGCGCTGGTGATCCGGGATGGTGAGAGTATACCGCTGACTGCCAAGGAATATGAGCTTCTGTCCGCCCTATACAGAAACGAAGGGCGGATCGTCACCATCGACGCTCTGTGCGAGGCGGCCTGGGGAGACAATCCCTTCGGCTATGAAAACTCCCTGATGGCCCATATCCGCCGGATCCGGGAAAAGATCGAGGAAAATCCTTCCCGCCCCAAATCGCTTCTGACGGTAAAAGGACTGGGCTATAAGCTGGTGACGGAGGACAAGCGATGAAAACAGTTCCCAAACTGATCCGGAGATTTGTGGAGACCCTGATTTTAAGTACGGTGGTTCTGGTGGCCGTCAATATATTCCTCCTCCTTTTTATGCTATCCCGGATTGAGTCCAACGCGCATCCATATTCCGCTGCGGAGGATGTGGCGGCGGCGCTGACCCGGCAGGGAGACACGTACGTTCTGACCGAAAAAGGTGTGCAGATTCTGGAGGAAAATGATGCCTGGGCTATTTTGATTGCCGATGGCAGCGGGCAGGTGATCTGGAGCCAGGGGCCTTTGCCGGAGAAGATTCCCCAGACCTTTTCACTGGCGCAGGTGTCTTCTCTTACCAGAGGCTATCTGGAGGATTATCCCACCTATCCGGCAGCGGCGGAGGGAGGACTGCTGGTGCTGGGATTTCCTTCCGGAAGCTACTGGAAACATCAGTGGCCCAGCTGGAATACGGAACTGATTGCGTCCGTACCGGGAAATCTGGCCAGTTGGGCAATCTGCAATGTGCTGGTAATTTTTCTTATCTATCTGGCCGCCAACGGAAGAATTGTAAAATCCGTAGGCCCGCTGGTGTCCGGCATCCAGGCGCTGGCCAAGGGGGAGCAGGTGCATGTGCCGGAACGGGGGCTGCTCTCCGAAATTGCCGCCAGCGTCAACCGGACTTCGGATATCCTTCTTTCAAAAAACCGGGAAATCCGCCGTAAGGACATGGCCAGGGCCAACTGGATTGCCGGTGTGTCTCATGATATCCGGACGCCGCTTTCCATGGTGATGGGATACGCGGCCGGTATGGAGCAGCAGGAGAGCATCCCTCCCAGGTTCCGGAAACAGGCGGCGGCCATACGGCGGCAGAGCCAGCGGATGCAGAACCTGATTAATGACCTGAACCTGGCTTCAAAAATGGAGTACAGCATGCAGCAGGTAAAAACGGAGCCGGTGAACGCTGTGGCGCTTCTGCGGAAGTCAGTGGTGGATTTTATCAATACCGATCCCGAAGAAAAGTATCCTGTGGAATGGGAAACTCCGGAAGAACTTACGGCCTGCACGGTTATGGGAGACAGGGATCTTCTGTCCCGCGCCATTTTCAATCTGATACAGAACTGCGTCAACCATAATGAGCAGGGATGTACCATTTTCGTGGGGGTGGAAACCAGAGACGGAACCTGCCGGATACACATCGATGACAACGGAGTGGGGGCCAGCCCTGAAGAGCAGGAACGTCTGGCCAGGGTTCCTCACTATATGGTGTGTGATCAGAATACCAGGGAGCAGCGCCATGGGCTGGGGCTGCTGATTGTGCGGCAGATTGCCATGGCCCATCAGGGAACCGTGGAAATAGGCAGCAGTATTCACGGAGGTTTTTCCGTCACCATTGTGCTGCCCCTGTAACGGGCCGTAAGCCCGCCGGGCGCATCACGCAAAATCCCCGGTGCCTGCATTGCTGCCCGGCATCGGGGAGAGTGTTCATTTCTTTCTTTTCCTTTTCTTTCTGCGCTTTCTTCTGGCGGCCAGAACCAGCTCCATGATGATCAGAGCCACCAGCAGAACCGCCAGAAGGTATGCCACCGGCGGTACAGACTGAAGCAGAGAGGCAGTGTTCTGTACAGCGGGCGCTTCGGAGATCTGCGACAGCAGGGAAGCCGAATACGTTCCCGAGGAAATGCCTGCTTCCCGGGGCGAACTGGTCAGCAGCGTTTTTATGGCATCCGTGGACAGCTGTTCCGTACCAACGGTGTAGCCGGAAAACTGATAAGCCTTTGTCAGCTGATGCTCCTCCTGGGATACGGTGCTGGTCAGCTGAGACAGATCCGTATTCAGAGGTACCGTGACTGTACAGGCAGAGCGCAGCCTGTCCGGCGTACAGGCCTGTCCGAAGTAAAGGGACGGATAGAGAAAATGCGCCGCCGCGCAGGAAGCGGGGGAGTACACGGTCACATTCTGGAAATTCTGGAAGCCGTAATCCAGCATGGCAGCGGTATCCGCGTAAATCTGCGGTCCATTGGTGCGCAGGGAGACGCATACCAGCCTCCGTCCGTCCCGCTCCGCGAAGGTCACCAGAGTATTCAGCGCGGCCTGGGTGAATCCGGTTTTCCCTCCTGTACATCCATCGTAGGCATAGGCACCTTCCGGAAGCATTTTGTGGTGGTTATTGAGCCAGCGCTCCTCTCCGCACATGTTGGTTTTGGGGATCACATAGGTCTGCGTCTGGCATATCTGGCTGAACAGAGGATGGCTGTAGGCTGCCTGGGCGATCAGCGCCATATCATGGGCCGTGGTATAATGATTCTCGTCCGGCAGCCCGTTGGGGTTGGTGAAATGGGTGTTGGTGCAGCCAAGCTGTGCGGCCCGCTGATTCATCAGCTCCACAAAAGCGTCTACACTGCCGCTGATGTGTTCTGCCACTGCCAGGCAGACCTCATTGGCGGACTCCAGCATCATGCCGTAAAGACATTCCTCCATGGAAAGGATTTCCCCCACCCGGATACCGATGTGGGAACTGTCCCTTTCAATGCCGTAAATGGCGTTTTCCGAGAATGTTACCCGCTCATCCAGGGAAGAATTTTCTATGGCAAGAAGGGTGGTCATCACTTTGGTGATGCTGGCGGGGTATTTAACCGCGTCCATGTTTTTTGAGTAAAGGATAGTCTGACTGTCCAGATCCATCACCACAGCCGATTCAGCCCATACTGCGGGACCCTGGGGCCAGCCTGTCACTTCATTGGTCTGAACCGGTTCAAAATAAGCGTCCGGCTCCAGCCGTTCTTCCTCTGCCGCGTCCCCATCCGCGGCCGCGTCACCGGAATCTGTCTGCGCGGCTTCCCCGTCCGCTGAAGCTTCCGGGGATTCTTCGGTCAGCGTCTGAGCCGGATCAGCCTCGGCGGCCCCGGCTCTCAGAGGCATGCCTGCCAGAAAAAATGCCGCGCAAAAAATGCACAGCAGCCTGCGCAGGATCGATTTTCCATTCATGATAGATAGATCTCCTTTTTAATAGGTTTTTGCCTATTATATCATAACCTGACAAAAAAAGACAATAATTCGAAATCCCGAATTCGGCTCCGCTGAATTCATCCTGAACTTGACGGGCATAATTCCTTGAAAACCATCTGCCGCTGTGGTATCATCAGAAAAGATTTTACAATACTGATTGCAGGGAGGAACGGAAATGGGCAAAATCATTCTGACAGGGGACCGTCCCACCGGACGGCTTCATGTGGGACATTATGTGGGATCTCTGCGGCGGAGAGTGGAGCTGCAGAATTCAGGAGAATATGAGAAAATTTTTATCATGATCGCCGACGCGCAGGCGCTGACGGATAATTTTGAAAACCCGGAGAAGGTACGGCAGAACATCATTGAGGTGGCGCTGGATTACCTGTCCGTGGGTCTGGATCCGGCAAAATCCAATCTGTTTATTCAGTCGCAGATTCCGGAGCTGACGGAGCTGACTTTCTACTATATGAATCTGGTGACCCTCTCCAGACTGGAGAGAAACCCCACGGTGAAGACGGAGATCAAGCTGCGGAACTTCGAGACCAGCATCCCGGTGGGATTCCTCTGCTATCCCATCAGCCAGGCGGCGGACATCACCGCTTTCAAGGCAACCACCGTTCCGGTGGGTGAGGATCAGCTGCCCATGCTGGAGCAGACCAAGGAGATTGTGCGCAAATTCAACTCCATCTACGACGATGTGCTGGTGGAGCCGGAGGTGCTTCTGCCGGATAACGCTGCCTGCCTGCGTCTGCCGGGAACCGATGGTAAGGCCAAGATGAGCAAATCCCTGGGCAACTGTATCTATCTGGCGGACGATCCCAAGGAAGTACAGAAAAAGATCATGAGCATGTACACCGATCCGCTGCATCTTCGGATCGAGGATCCCGGCCATCTGGAGGGAAATGCGGTGTTCACTTACCTGGACGCTTTCTGCAAGCCGGAGCATTTTGAGCGGTATCTGCCGGAGTACGCGGGACTGGATGAGCTGAAGGCCCATTACCAGAGAGGCGGCCTGGGCGACGTGAAGATCAAGAAATTCCTCAACAAGATCATCCAGGAAGAGCTGGAGCCCATCCGTGCCAGAAGAAAAGAGTACGAGAAGGACATCGCCGCGGTATACGATATCCTGAAAGCCGGTACGGAAGCAGCCAGAGAGACGGCGGCCCAAACCATGGATGAGGTGAAGAAGGCCATGAAGATTGACTATTTCAATGACCGGAGCCTTCTGGAAGGCCAGGAAGAGAAGTATTCCCAGCGGTAACGTGACAGCGGAAGACTGAACTATTACATTTTTTCGGGACTTTATCTTGACAAGCCCCTTCCGTTTTCTTTATAATGTGTGTTGAAAAAGAACAGCTGTTGCTGTATCTGTGAAAAACGAAGACGGAGACAGTAGTCTGCGCTTGAAAGCCCCAGAGAGCCGGGGATGGTGGGAGCCCGGCGCCAGTAGAGGCGGATGAAGATCACTCCTGAGTTGCAATCTGAAGATTTCCGCGGAAAGTTTTCGGAGGACGGAGAGGTCCGGAGAAAGGATACCGGATCCGTCAGCCTTTCTTTTGCGGACCGGCGCCGGAGGGCGCGGGAAGAATTAGTAGGAGAAGCCGGTTTTCCTCCGTTAAAAGGAACGTGTATCGGCCAGGCGGCCCGTACGCTGTAAGAGGTGGTTTTGCGAAGGTAGTACAGCCCTCGTCCTGTTACAGGACGGGGGTTTTTCTGTGTTTATGGAAAGAAAAGGAGGTTATGTGATGTACCAGAAAGTTTCGACAGACCTGAACTTTGTGGAAAGAGAAAAGAATGTAGAGAAGTTCTGGAAAGACAACCAGATCTTCGAGAAGAGCATGGAGCAGCGGAAGGACGGGGAGATTTACACATTCTATGACGGACCGCCCACGGCCAACGGAAAGCCCCATATCGGTCATGTGCTGACCCGTGTTATCAAAGATATGATTCCCCGCTACCGTACCATGAAAGGCTATATGGTGCCCAGAAAGGCAGGATGGGATACCCACGGCCTTCCGGTGGAGCTGGAAGTGGAGAAACTGCTGGGACTGGACGGAAAGGATCAGATCGAGGAATACGGTCTGGAGCCTTTCATCAACAAATGTAAGGAAAGCGTATGGAAATACAAAGGGATGTGGGAGGATTTCTCCGCCACGGTAGGCTTCTGGGCCGATATGGAGCATCCCTATGTGACGTATCATGACGATTATATCGAGTCCGAGTGGTGGGCTCTGAAGCAGATTTGGGACAAGGGACTT
>ERZ1643249.2334-NODE-2334-length-17846-cov-4.471643_pt1 | contig 17846 bp, 15 predicted proteins | sample MGYA00579263_ERZ1643249 | MGnify/ENA primary metagenome ERZ1643249 (study PRJEB29033, sample SAMEA4952264) | chicken gut metagenome | biome: Broiler Chicken; feature: Gastrointestinal Tract; material: Caecum | place: Ireland | collected 2018 | study: Broiler... | reverse complement strand
TTTTCTACAGAGGTATTTCGTTCCTGCTTCGATTTTAAAGACAAGCCGATTTTAGAAATTGGATATCCAAGGAATGATGTATTATTTGCAAAGAACAACGAAGCAGACATTCGGGATTTGAAAATAAAATTAGGGCTTCCCTTGGATAAGAAAATCATTTTATATGCGCCGACGTGGAGAGATAATGAATTTTATCAAAAGGGTGCATACAAATTTGCTACGGAATTAGATTTTGAGCGTATGAGAGAAGAATTTTCCAATGAATATTGTATGATTGTGAAATATCATTATCTTGTTTCTGAGAATATCGATTGGACGCCATTGAAAGGATTTATTTATACGTTTGATGAGACAAAAGATATTGCCTGGCTGTATCTGGTTTCCGACATATTGATCACAGACTATTCTTCTGTTATGTTTGATTACAGCTTATTGAAACGTCCAATGTTCTTCTTTGCTTATGATCTGGAAGATTACAAAGAGAACTTACGGGGATTTTATTTTGATTTTGTCAATGAAATACCGGGACCGATTTCTCAGGATACAGAAACCTTGATTTCTGATATAAAAAATTATCGAAGAGAAGATTGGCAGGAAAAATATAAGGCATATCATGATAAATTTAACAATGTAGATTGCGGAGAAGCTTCAAAGAAGATCATAGAATTAATCGAAGAGAAAACAAAGGAAGCTTAGGAGATTATCCCACGAAATGTGAAATAGGAGGTTGGTGTGTTATGGTAACAATCCTGTTAGCCACGCGAAACGGAGAAAAATATTTGAAAGCCCAGTTAGAATCAATCGCGGACCAGACCTATGAGAATTGGCAGCTGGTTGTTGGAGATGATGGTTCTACGGATCAAACATTAGAGATTTTGAGACAATTTGAGGAACAACACCCCAACCAGGTGACAATTTATGAGAATGATCCTCCGTTTGGAAGTGCCAAAGCAAATTTTATCAACCTGCTTCGCAATTCTTATGGTCCGCATTTTATGTTCTGTGATCAGGATGACGTGTGGAAACGGGATAAAATTTATCTGACACTTCATAAGATGGAATCTCTGGAGACGAGATATGGAGATCGGATTCCGATTCTTGTACATTCTGATTTGTCAGTTGTGGATGAAAATCTGGAGATGATCGCAGAGTCTTTTTTTCAATATGCGAATCTGCCAAAAAGGATGAAATTAAACCGTTTGATGGTACAAAATTCAGTAACAGGATGCACGGTAATGATTAATCGCTGCCTGCAGCAATATTTCTTACGGCAGCTTCCGATTTCTGAAATCATCATGCATGATTATTGGGCGGCTCTGATTGCTAAAGTATTTGGAAAGATTGGATATGTGAATGAGCCGACTCTGTACTATCGGCAGCATGGACATAATTCTGTTGGGGCGAAGATGCTATGAGCTTTAAGTTTCTGTATGGCCGTTTAAAAGAAGGCAAGAATTCTTATCGGAGATCTATGATTGAATCTATGGAGCAGATCCAAGGATTTGTGGAGACCTATGGAGATGAGATTGAAGATCTGGATGAGTATGAGCTTATGAAAGATTACGGTGATTTGTACTATAAAGCGAAGATTCGCCGGCTGAATTTTTATAATCATAATCAGGTATTAAAGGAAGGAAGGATTCGTAAGCTGATGCAGTGGCTTTGGGGATGATTTTATGAAAAACGCAGTGATTCTTATTTTAAAATATTTTATGATGTATGTATCATGTCTTTTTCCAAGAAGCAAGAAGATCTATGTATTCGGAGCCTGGCTTGGGCAGAAATTTGCGGATAATCCCAAATATTTGTTTTTGGAGGCACAGGATCATCCGGATATTCGTCCGGTTTGGATTACGAAGGATTCAGAAGTGTGCAGACAGGTTCGTTCTATGGGGTATGAAGCCTATGAATATCGAAGTTTCAAAGGAATCTGGATTCAGCTTCGAGCTAAATATGCAGTCGTGTGCAATGGCATCAGTGATTTGAATCATACTTTTCTGGGAAGAGCCGTGTTCTTAAATTTGTGGCATGGTGTTCCGCTGAAAAAAGTTGGATATGATGATGATAAATTAAAAAATTGGGATAGTCGTGGGCAGAAGATTCGAAGAGCGATTCAGGAGATTCCTTTGGGAAAAGAATATGTAACAGCAACCAGCGAAAACTATCAGTCAATTTATGAGAGTGCATTCCGCAGAGGCCCAGAGCATATTTTGATTCTTGGACAGCCAAGAAATGATGTATTTTTTGATGAACAGGGGAAATTTCCTATGCAGCATAAGATCAAAAAGGCTGCCAAAGGGAAAAAAATGATTCTGTATGCACCAACCCATCGGAAAGAGGGAAAAGAACCATTTCCGTTAGAGGAAAATTTTGATTTTGAACGGCTGAACCAATGGTGCAAAAAGCATCAGGCGGTGTTTGTTATAAAAAAACATTTTTACCATCAGGAAGAGGCGGCTGATTTCTCAAAATTTTCTAATATTGCAGATATTACCGAACGAGAGATCGATATTCAGGAGTTGTTAATGGATACGGATCTGCTGATTACAGACTACTCCAGTACCTATATCGATTATCTCCTGTTAGATCGTCCGATTATTTTTTATAATTTTGATTATCAGGATTATTTACAAACAGATCGGGGATTATATTATAATTATGAGGATGTGACACCTGGCTATAAGGCAGAGACATTTGATCAGTTGTTAGAAGAATTGGAGCAAATTTTTCAGGGAAAAGATCATTACGGGAAAGAAAGGAGCCGTGTGAAAGATTTCTTTTATTGTCCGGAAGGACAAAAAGCAGTTGGAGAGAAGCTTTTAAAGTTTTTAAAAGAAATTTCATAAGTATTGGCGGTATAATTGTTTGAATTAAAAGTTATAATGAGAATGAAAAGGGGAAGGAGCCTTTAGAAGTGAATACATTTTTGCCAGCAGATATATTAATGCCCCGCGTGGATTCTATGGGGAAATGGGCTGTTGTTGCCTGTGATCAGTATTCTTCTGAGCCGGAGTATTGGGAAAAAGTGAAGGAAAAGGTACAGAATCATCCGTCCGCACTCCATCTGATCCTGCCTGAGGTAGAGCTGGGAAGCGGAGGAGAAAAAGAAAAAATCGAAAAGATACATAGAACGATGAATCGTTATTTGACGAACCGAATGTTTCGTTCCTATCCGCATGCGTTGGTATATGTAGAACGGACATTACAGAATGGAAAGATTCGGAAGGGTGTCGTCGGACGAATCGATCTGGAAGAGTATAGCTATACGCCGGGTCAGGATGCAAAGATCCGGGCGACAGAAAAAACGGTCATGGAACGAATTCCTCCGAGAATGAAAATTCGTTATAATGCATCTGTTGAATTGCCTCATGCTATTCTGCTCTGTGATGATCGCAGGAAAAAGCTGATAGAGCCGATTACAAAAAAGAAGAGAAGTCTGACAAAACTTTATGATTTTGAGCTGATGCAGGGGGGAGGGCATGTGACCGGCTGGCTGATCCAGGGAGAAGATACAGATGCGTTTGTACGCAGGACGGAAGAATATGAGCAGCAGATGCTTGAAAAGTATCGGGAATTCGGAGAGACACCAATGGTCTATGCAGTAGGAGATGGAAATCATTCTCTGGCGACAGCAAAGGCCTGTTATGAAAGATTGAAACAGACACATCCGGAAGAAGATTTTTCTGATCACCCGGCACGATATGCTCTGGTAGAGTTGGAAAATCTCCATGATGAAGCACAGGAATTTGAGCCGATCCATCGAATTGTTACCAGTGTTGATACAGAGGAATTATTGACAGAATTGAAGGAAACTTCCTGCAAAGAAGGTGGTTTTCCGATTACGTGGTACTGCGGAAAGAAGAAGGGAACGATTTCTCTTGATTTAAAGAAGAATCAGCTTCCGGTAGATAAATTACAGACGTTTTTAGATCAGTATTTGGCAGAAAATACAGGTGAGATGGATTATATCCACGGAGATAAAGTGCTGAGGAAATTGGCGAAGCAGGAAAAATCCATTGGATTCTTATTGCCGGCTGTGGAGAAAGACCAGCTGTTCCCAAGTGTTATGACAGATGGAACTTTGCCGAGAAAGACGTTTTCCATGGGGCATGCCTGTGAGAAACGATATTATATCGAGGGGAGAAGAATTAGATTTTAATGGAGAAAGACCTTTTGCCGAAGATGGGATATATCTTCGGCAAAAGGTCTTTTTGGATATGAATTAATATCCGACGCGATAAATGATTTTTTGATTGATCCGGCCTAATTCATCACTGACTTGATAGTTAGATGTACCAAAAAGGTATTTATGAGCGCGGACGGCATTTTCTTCCAGTGTTGACGGGAAACCATAATAGGTGCCGTTATATTTCATTTTTTTTTGATCCCACGGAAATCCTTGCTGATCGGAGATGTCATAGCGAAAAACAGATAGCAGCATCCCAAATAATTCCTGGCGGCTCATATTTGTTTTAATCTGTGGAAGAATATCATCCATAGCAGACATTAATTTCATAGGGCTTCTCTTTGCTTTTTGAAAGATTTTTTCTAATACTTCTCTTTGACGTCCGGCTCTCGCGAGGTCTCCGCCTGCGGTATACCGAATTCTGGAGTAAGCCACTGCCTGGTTTCCATCCAATGTATAAGTGCCTCCGGAAGGGATTTTTGCTGAATTTCCACCGTTGATGCGGTTCATATCACCGATATAGTCGTTTAAATTATTTAAAATATTGGAATCGATCTCCATTTCGATTCCGCCCAGAGAGTCTACGATGTCTGCAAGGATTTTAAAATTCACAGTCGCATATTTTTCAATGTTAAGATCTAAGTTGCGATTGATGGTACTTACGGCAAGTTCTGGACCGCCCCAAGAGTATGCAGCATTAATTTTATTATATTTTCCATTAATGCTTACAAAGGTATCGCGGTAGATAGAAAGAAGTTTTACTTCTTTGGTTTTATTGTGAATGCTGGCAACAATGATGGAATCAGAACGATTGCCGCGGTCAGATATACTTCCTGTCTGTGAATCGATTCCGAATAAAGCATAGTTGGTATAATCCTGCATATTTTGATCTTCATTGACAGTTACCAGCTGGCTTTCATCCATATCAGATGTTTTGATTTTCCCAAGCTTAATATAAATGATGCCAAGAAGGAACAGAAGAAGAAGGATAAAGATCAGCAGGATCAAAGCCAGGCGTCTGAATGGAGAAAGTCCTTTCTTCTTTCTATGTTTTTTCATACTTTTTTTGCTCATAGTATACCTCCTTTTACAGCAAAGGACGGTACGAAGACCGTCCAATCGAGTTAATAGGCATTTTTATTTACGAATCCTTTGAAGACAGTCAAAAATAAGATTTTGATATCTAAACCAAGGGACCAATTCTCAATATAGTAAAGATCGTGTTCTATTCTGCCGCGGATCGAAGTGTCTCCGCGGAATCCATTGACCTGTGCCCAGCCGGTGATCCCCGGACGTACCTGATGTTTGATCATATAGCGAGGGATCTCTTCTTTGAATTTTTCAACGAACAGCGGACGTTCCGGGCGCGGACCGATCAGACTCATATCTCCTTTTAATACGTTCCAAAACTGCGGAAGTTCATCTAAGCTTGTCTTACGTATGATCTTTCCGACCGGAGTTACACGAGCATCGTTCTTCGTTGTCCATTGTTTTGCTTCTTTCTTTGGATCTTGGACGCCCATAGAGCGGAACTTATACATCTTAAATGGTTGATTGCCGAGACCGATACGTTCCTGGGTAAATAAGATTGGACCCGGAGAACTTCTCTTGACCAGTATTGCAACGACCAGCATAATCGGTGAGAAAAGGATTAAGGCAATGATAGATCCGATAATGTCCATTCCTCGTTTAATGATTCGGTTCATGGTATTTGTGAGAGGAACGTTTCGGATATTAATTACCGGCAGTCCGTCTAAGTCTTCTGTATAGGGATTGGTAGAAATAAAGTTATAGTAATCCGGAACAAATTTTGTATGAACACCGGATTTTTCACAGATTGCAACAATTCGTTCAAGTTTGTGATATTCGTTCAGGTTCAAGGTGATAGCAACTTCGTCCAACGAGGTATTCTCCAGATAAGAAGCCAGATCACTGAGTGTTCCGATTCTTTTGACGCCTCGGTATTCGAACTTCTTGCTTACGGTATCATCAAAAATACCATGAACTTCCAGACCCCATTGCGGGTTGGACTTAATGCGGTCAATATAGGCAGCAGCGGAAGTACTAAATCCTACAAATACCGTATGCTTAATGTTATGCCCTCTTTTTCGATTCTCTTTTAGGACCTTGCGGATAATAAATCTGGAAACCAGGCCGAATAAGAAATTGATGAAAAAGAATAACAAATACAAAGATCTCGGAAAATTCTGAATCTGAAAAATTGTAATAATAAAGGCGGCAATGCCAAGTCCAATGACATTGGATTTTAAAAGATTCACGAGTTCTTTGCTGCCGCGCTGATAACGTTTCGGCGTATAGAGACCGAAAGAAGCATATAAAATCAGCAGCATGATCATTGTGCCGATCAGCGGAAATTGATAATATTTAAACGGAAAAGGATAACGATTGTATTCAAATACATATCGGTATACTTCAAAACCGAAGATGCTCAGATTAAATCGAATCTGATAAGCGGCAACTCCCGCAAGATAAATACAGACGGCGTCGATCAAGACATGCAGCCGATTCAAATAAGTTTGATTTTGCTTAATCATGGATAATTCTCCTTTTGTATTTCCTATTATTATAAGGGAAAAAAAACATATGTACAATGGGAAATATCTTAGGTTTTTCTTATTTTAGCTGCTGGTTTTATGACAACACACTGTTCTTTTTTTTATAACAGGAAAAACACATTTTCAACACAATTATTGAGTATATTAAAAATAAATGAACCACATGGATAAAGAAAGGAGAAAATATCATGGCAGATTATGATAATCATATAAATAACAATATGGATAATGATCAATGGAAGACCGCTGAAGAATGGCGGGCAGAAGAAGAGAAAGGAAAGAAAAGAAGATCCTTCCGGAGAAAAGAAGGAGATAAAAAAGGAGGAAAATGGTGGCTTAAAATATGTGCAAGTGCCGTTGTATTTGGTTTAATTGCCGGCATTGCATTTCAGGGAGTCCAGTATGGATTTTCGAAAGCAGGAGTTCAAAGCAGCGGCAACCAGCTGGCAACGACAAAAACTGTCAGCAGTTCATCCGGTTCATCAGGCAGTGGTCTTTCTGAAGTGACAGAAAATGTTATGCCATCTATTGTGTCCATTACAGGAATTTTCCAGACCACGTCTCAGAGCTGGTATGGACAGCAAAGCAGTGAGTCAGAAGGCGTTGGATCAGGAATCATCATTGGGAAAGAAAACGGGAAACTCCTGATTGTTACAAATAATCATGTCGTAGAAGACGCTAAATCTCTTTCGGTCGGATTTGTTGATGATAAAACTGCCAGCGCAAAGATTCGTGGAACCGACAGTGACGCGGATCTTGCGGTAATCGAAGTAAAATTAAGTGATTTAAAGGATTCCACAAAGGAGAAGATCGCAGTTATTACGATGGGTGACTCAGATGATCTGAAAACGGGCGAACAGGCAATTGCCATTGGAAATGCCCTTGGTTATGGACAGTCTGTAACCGGAGGATATATCAGTGCTTTGAATCGAGAAGTACAGTTAACGGATAAGACGATGACGCTGATCCAGACAGACGCGGCGATCAACCCGGGAAACAGCGGCGGAGCCCTGTTAAACAGCAAAGGGGAGCTGATCGGGATCAATACGGTCAAATATGCGGATGAAGACGTAGAAGGAATGGGATATGCAATTCCGATCAACACTGCGAAACCGATTATCAATGAATTAATTGAAAATGGTTCTGTATCAGAAGATGAACAGGCTTATCTTGGAATTTCCGGACAGACGATTGACAGTTCTATGGCTGCTCAGTTTCATATGCCAACGGGGGTATATGTACAGCAGGTAATGAGCAATTCTCCGGCCAAGAGTGCAGGCATGAGTGCAGGTGATATCATCACAGAATTTAATGGAAGCGAGGTGTCTACGATGGATGGACTGCAGGATAAGATTTCCAATATAAAAGCTGGTACAAAGGTAAAGATCGTTGTACAGAGACAAAGCCAGTCAGGCAGTTATGAGTCTAAAACATTGACGGTAACTCTTGGAAAGAAATCAGACGCGCCGTCTACGTCATCTAATAGCAGCAATTCCGGCAGCAGTTCCGAAAGAAATTACTATAGCGGACAGTCTCAGAACGAATCCGGCAGCAGTTACTATGGCAGCTATTAAGAAGAATTTCTCATCCTGACGGTTTCTTAACTTTACAAAAGAAAAAGGAAAAGATACAATAAAGTGGACAGCAGAAAGCTGTCCATTTTTCTTTCATTAGGACAATTCGTTTCTATAAAAGTATGACAGGAGATACATATGATAGCAATTGAGATTGAAAATATAAAAAAATTTATGGCAGGATTTCTCGGTGGGAATTTATTTGATGATTTTTTGATGAATGAAGGCAGGTTATCGATGGATATTGCATATGAATTCAATGGGAAAGTGTTAAAGGAGTTTTATGATACAGAGGAGTGGGAACAATATGGTACATATGCATATATACCCTGGGAGAGAGAAAAGGGAAGGATTTTTTCTTTGATTAAAGGGAAAAAAACACCTTTGGGTTTTCAGTTCGTTTTAATGTTAAAGCCCGAAAAAGTTGAAGAATTTCTTATGAAGTATAATCTTGCATTAGGAGCAGAAGAAGTGGCAGGCTTGTTTGTGAATCTTTTGTATGACAGAAAAAGTTTGAAATGTACTTCAGGAGTATCCAGAAGATCTTTCACCCTGAATCGGGGCTTGGAGGAATACTGGGATCATGAAGTGAAAGAATGCTTGAAGGAGTTTATGTAAATGAAATTATTGAAAGAAATATGCAGAGGTGCGCTGTTGGGAGTGGCGAATATTATGCCCGGTGTGAGCGGGGGAACTTTAGCAATTTCCATGGGAATCTACAATAAGATTATTTATGCAGTCACGCATCTGCGCAAAGATCTGAAAAATAGTGTTCGGATATTGATGCCGATAGGAATTGGTGTTCTTTTGGGCTTTATTGGTTTGTCTTATGTAATTCGGGGGCTGTTTGTTTATTATCCGCTGCAAACGAATTTCCTATTTATTGGATTGGTTCTTGGAGGACTTCCGGAGATTGTAAAACCAATTCGGAGAGAAAGAATAACATGTGCACGTATCTTGATTTTTTTGCTTTTCTTTGTGTTGGTGTCGGGACTTCCTTTATTGAATATCAGTGGGAAAGAAGCAATGATGGACTTGTCTTTCATAACCGGAATAAAAATGTTTGGAATTGGCATTATATCGGCAGCCACAATGGTTATTCCTGGTGTGAGCGGATCTATGATTCTCCTGATCTTTGGTTATTATCAGCCGCTGCTGGATGAGATCACAGGATGCATCAGCGGCCTTCTGATGATGGACGGAGATAAAATCCTTCGCGGAATTGTTCTCCTAGGTCCTGCAGTCCTTGGAGTAGGGATAGGGATCATTGTAATTGCAAAATTAGTGGAATATTTGCTGGGACATCATAAGATTACTTCTTATTGGGCGATCTTTGGATTAATTTTAGCTTCTCCAATTGGCATTTTCTTGGAAATGGAAAATGTTTCATGGGATGTTCTATCGCTCGCAGCAGGAATTCTTGCTTTTCTTGCAGGTTTGTTTGTAACAAATCAATTAGGTGAAAAAGAAGAGTAAGCGTAATACAGCCTTGTCGCAGATTCTGGAATATGATAAAATAAGTGGTAATTAATACTATATCATATGGGAATGATAACCCCTGAATGAAATAATTTTTTTATAAAGGAGAAACAAGGATATGAGCTTTCATATTGTATGCGACAGCTGTACAGATTTAACGGGGGAAGATTTTGCAAAAGGATGTTATACCTGGATTCCTTTGACTCTGTTGGTAGATGGAGAAGAGATTATTGATGATGATACCTTCGATCAGGCTTCTTTTCTGAAAAAAGTATCAGAGAGTACAGGCGAGGTGAAATCGGCCTGTCCGGCTCCGGAGAGTTATATGGAAGCTTATCAGGCCGCAGATGATATTTATGTGGTCACGTTATCGGCAGAATTGAGCGGATCGTATAACAGCGCTGTCTTGGGAAAGAATCTCTATGAAGAGGAATATGGAGAGAAGAATATTCATATTTTTAATTCCAGAGGCGCATCGACGACTCAGCTTTTAATTGCAAGGAAAATCTACGAATATGCGTCAAAAGGTCTGCCGTTTCAGGAGGTCGTAGAGCGAGTAGAAACATATATTTCAACTCAACGTACTTATTTTGTCCTGGAAACTCTGGAAGTGCTTCGTAAGAACGGAAGACTTTCGAAACTAACAGCCACAGTGGCGGAAGTGCTGAATATTAAACCGGTGATGGAAGGGACGAGAGAAGGCGTAATCCAGAAATTAACCCAGGCAAGAGGAACGAAGAAAGCTTTGATGAAGCTGGTGGATGCCGTTGTAAAAGAAGGGAGAGATCTGTCTCAGCGAGTGCTGGCGATTGCCCACTGCAATTGTCCAAAACGGGCAGAATTTGTGAAAAATTTAATTGAAGAGAAACTTACGGTAGGAGAAATTGTTGTGATTGAGACACGAGGCGTTAGTACACTGTATGCTTGTGATGGAGGCATTATTTTGTCATATTAGCCAGTCGGATTTCAGATTGCGCAGATTCTTATTCCCAGATGGAAAGGCAGTGTCTTGTATACAAGATTCTGCCTTGCTTTTTATCTGCTGATTCGATAAGATGAATTATATGAACAATCGTGCATTAATGCGAAACTATAATTACATAAAGGAGGAATTTATGAGTCGTTTAGAATTGCTGACCCCGAATCATGCGCAGCTCGTGGTAGAGGGGCTTTACAAGGATCTGGAGCGTAGGATCGAGTCCAGTCCCCCAGGATTATGTCCTGTAGATATTTCCAGGGCTTTTCTGCCCAAAGCTGTGGAAAATGTGTTCCGTGCAGGGTAGGCCTTGGACAGCTGAAAAATTTGCTGACAGATGTTTTGGATGGCAAGGCGGATATCCGGACTTTGACCGCAATTCGGGAGACTGCCCAGTCTATTATGGAATCTGCAGATTGCGCTATTGGGTATGAGGCGGCAAATATGGTCTATAAGGGAGCCGTGGGATTCAAAGAAGACTATTTGGAACACATTATGTATCATCGATGCTTGAGTACGCTTAATCAGCCAGTGCCTTGTGTGTTCCGATGTCCTGCAAGAGTGGATATTCCAGGGTACATAGCATTGGTAAGAGAAGGCCGGTATGAAGATGCGATCCGTTTGATTCGAAAAGATAATCCATTTCCTACGACATGCGGTTTTATCTGCGAGCATCCTTGTGAAGCATTATGCCGGAGAAATATGATTGATGATGCAGTCAATATTCGAGGTTTGAAAAGAATGGCGGCAGATGCAGCCGGGTATGTAGCGCCGCCTGAATGTGCACCATCAACAGGGAAAAATGTTGCAGTTGTCGGAGGAGGTCCAAGTGGTCTAAGCGCGGCATATTATCTTCAGCTGATGGGACACCAGGTAACGGTATATGAAACGCTGCCGGAGCTGGGAGGAATGCTGAGGTACGGAATTCCAAATTATCGTTTGCCGAAAGAACGGCTAGATCAAGATATTCAGGCAATCTTGGATACAGGGGTAAAAGTAGAATTCGGAAAAGATATTGGAAAAGATATTTCGCTAACAGAATTAAAAGAACAGTATGATGCGGTTCTAATCAGCATCGGCGCCAGCACAGATAAGAAAATGGGACTTCCAGGAGAAGAAGCGGAAGGAGTTATTTCTGCAGTACAGTTTCTGAGAAATGTAGCCCTGGGAAAAGCAGAAAGCCTGGAAGGACAGGAAGTTGCGGTCATTGGAGGAGGAAACGTCTCCATGGACGCGGTGCGAACAGCCATTCGTTTAGGTGCCAAAAAAGTAAGCATTGTTTATCGAAGAAGAGTTGCAGATATGACAGCACTTTCGGATGAGATCGAAGGAGCAGAGGCAGAGGGCGTAGAAATTAAGACATTGATGGCTCCTGCCAGAGTGGAAAAGGGAGAAGATGGCAAGGTCAAAGGCATTTGGGTAACTCCCCAGATGATCAGTGTGATTCGAGGCGGAAGACCGAGCGTTACGCCGTCAGGAGAAGAAGATATCCTGATCCCATGTCAAACGTTAATTGTAGCTATTGGCCAGGATATCGTGTATCAGCATTTTGAAGAATCCGGAGTTCCGGTACAGAGGGGACGGATCAGTGTCGAAAAGTTTGGTGGATTTGAGGATATTCCGGGCGTATTTGCCGGAGGTGATTGTGCTACGGGACCATCCACTGTTATATCTGCAGTCGCCGCAGGAAAGGTAATCGCAGCCAATATTGATGAATATCTTGGATTCCATCATGAGATCACGGTCGATGTGGAAATACCAGAGCCAAGGCTGGAAGATAAAGAGCCTTGCGGCAGAGTCAATATGACGGAGCGAGAAGCAGGAGAACGCATCTGCGATTTTGAAGGAGTAGAAAATTGCATGACCGAAGCTGAGGCATGTCAGGAGGCATCCAGATGCCTGCGCTGTGATCACTTCGGATACGGAGTATTCAAAGGAGGCAGGGATATAAAATGGTAAATATTACGATCGATCATCGGGAAATATCGGTTCCGGAAGGAACGACCATCATGGAAGCAGCAGCATCTATCCGTATCCAGATACCAAAATTATGTTATCTGAAAGATATCAATGAAATCAGTGCCTGCCGCGTCTGTGTCGTAGAAGTAGAAGGACAGAACCGACTGGTAACTGCCTGCAATAATGTGGTAGAAGAGGGGATGGTTATATATACCAATAGTCCCAGAGTTCGCAGAAATCGGCGTCATACAGTCGATATGCTCTTATCTCAGCACGATACGAGCTGTCCGACCTGTGTTCGCAGCGGGAACTGCAGTCTGCAGGCGATTGCCAATGATTTGAATTTGGTAGGCAGTCTGTATAAAAAAGAATTGGTTCTGCAGGAGTGGGATATGAGCTATCCTTTGATACGAGAGACCAATAAATGTGTGAAATGTATGCGGTGTATTCAAATCTGTGATAAAGTGCAGGGAATGAACATTTGGGATGTATCAGGAACCGGATCCAGAACGACTGTCGGAGTATCCGGAAGCAGAGATATTAAGACTGCAGACTGCACGTTATGTGGGCAGTGTATTACCCACTGTCCGACAGGAGCGCTAAGAGAGCGGGATGATACCGCAAAATTCTATCGGGCATTGGAAAAGGAAGATACGATTGTTGTGGCGCAGATTGCGCCTGCAGTGCGGGCTGCATGGGGAGAGTCTCTTGGCTTATCCAGAGAGGAAGCGACGGTCGGGAAAATTGTAGATGGACTGCGTCGTATGGGAGTCGACTATGTATTTGACACATCGTTTTCCGCAGACCTTACCATCATGGAAGAGGGCAATGAATTTGTAGAAAGATATCAAAAAGGTGATTTAGACGAATATCCGATGTTTACATCCTGCTGCCCTGGCTGGGTGCGTTTTATTAAATCTCAGTATCCGCAGATGGTCAGCCGTCTATCCACAGCAAAATCACCGCAGCAAATGTTCGGCGCAGTGATGAAAAGTGCATTTGCAGAAAAATTAGGAGTCGATCCGGAACGTATTTATACGGTTTCAATCATGCCTTGTCTTGCGAAGAAAGCAGAAAGAGAGATGCCGTTATTTTATGGAGAGTTTGCCGGACATGATGTGGACTGCGTATTAACGACTAGAGAGCTAGATCGGATGTTCCGGGCAGATTATATTGATCCAAGGACTTTGCGGGATGTGAAATTTGATCAGCCGTTTGAAGAAAACAGCGGGGCAGGCGTTATCTTTGGAGCCACAGGAGGCGTTATGGAAGCGGCTCTTCGGTCAGCATACGCGATCATAACTGGGAAGAATCCGCCGGCAGATGCATTTCGGGAGATCCGCGGTGTGAAACCCAAAGGCTGGACGGAAGCTGAATTTGACATTGCAGGTCATACGATTGCAATTGCCGTAGTCAGCGGTTTGAAAAATACAAGAGATTTGCTGGAAGCAATTCGAAAGAAAAAAGTACATTATCATTTCGTGGAAGTTATGGCCTGTCCGGGAGGCTGTTCCGGCGGCGGAGGACAGCCGATTCATGATGGATGTGAGCTGGCAGCAGAAAGAGGAGAGAATTTGTATTTTCTGGATCAGAATGCCAAAATCCGTTTTTCTCACGAAAATCCGGATATTAAGAAATTGTATGATGAATATATGGAGGCTCCGGGATCTCACAGAGCGCACCAGCTGCTGCATACCGAGCACCATAGGTAAGAAATGAGAGAATCATCATAGATAAGACAAAAAAGACGCGGTCAGATGGCGAAAAAATATGATTTTGGCAGAGAGAGACTCGTGTCTTTTTTGTGTACATTATTTACATCATTCTGATTTTTCGCTATAATATATCCCAAAAGCCTGAAAAGGCACAGTAATTATAGAAGAACACCATAGGAGGAACAACCATGAGCAAAATTCAGATGACCACCCCGTTAGTCGAGATGGACGGAGATGAGATGACAAGAATTCTTTGGAAGATGATCAAAGATGAGCTGATTCTCCCATTTGTTGATTTAAAGACTGAGTATTATGATCTGGGATTGGAACATAGAAATGAAACCAACGATCAGGTGACATTTGATTCCGCAGAAGCAACGAAGAAATACGGTGTTGCGGTAAAATGTGCGACGATCACACCAAATGCCGCTCGTATGGACGAATATGATTTAAAAGAGATGTGGAAGAGCCCGAACGGAACGATCCGTGCGATCCTTGATGGAACGGTATTCCGTGCTCCGATTACGGTAAAAGGCATCGTTCCGACGGTAAGCAAATGGAAGAAGCCGATTACGATCGCCAGACATGCATATGGAGATGTCTATAAAGGCGTAGAGATCAAGGTGCCTGGAGCAGGAAAAGCAGAACTTGTTTTTACAGGGGAAGACGGACAGGAAATCAGAGAAACGATTCATGAATTTGACGGACCTGGAATTATTCAGGGAATGCATAACGTGGATGCATCCATTGAGAGCTTTGCGAGAAGCTGTTTTACATATGCTCTGGATACAAAACAGGATCTTTGGTTTGCGACCAAAGACACGATTTCTAAAAAATATGATCATAATTTCAAAGATATTTTCCAGGATATCTATGATAAAGAATATGCTGACAAATTTGAAGCGGCAGGAATTGAATATTTCTATACATTGATTGATGATGCAGTTGCAAGAGTCATGAAATCAGAAGGCGGATTCATCTGGGCCTGCAAAAACTATGACGGAGATGTAATGAGCGATATGATATCCTCTGCATTCGGTTCTCTGGCAATGATGACTTCAGTATTGGTATCTCCACAGGGATACTATGAATATGAGGCAGCGCATGGAACCGTACAGCGTCATTATTATAAATACCTGAACGGAGAAGAGACATCAACGAACTCTGTAGCAACCATCTTTGCCTGGACAGGAGCTCTTAGAAAGCGCGGCGAGTTAGACGGCAATACGGAACTTATGGAATTTGCGGATCAGTTGGAAAAAGCAACATTAGATACGATTGAATCCGGAACAATGGCAAAAGATTTGGCTCTTATCACAACGTTAGAAGAAGTAAATGCAGTGAATAGCGAAGATTTTATCAAAGCAATCGCAGCAAGATTAAAATAATTTAAGAATAAAGAAAAAAGGAACTGTTTTTTGGAGATGTCTGGAAATAGTTCCTTTTTTTACATTAAGTTCTAAAACATATTTACATTTCAGTATAAATTTGATATGATAGGAAAATGATGAATTTGCAATAAAACAAAAAAATAAATTAATATACAATAAGATGGCGCAATTTTTGTATAGAAATAAAATTTAACCAAAAAATATGTTTTAAATATATTTTCTGTGTTATAATATTAATAGATAATAATAGAGTGATAACAGGAAGGTGTTTTCTATGAAATTATTAAGAGTGTGCGCATCAAATTATAAAAATTGCGGTAATAATTTTACAATTGATTTTGTGGCAAAATCAAAAAAAACGAGCGAAGATAAGGAATATGAATTACAGGAAATTGCAGATCATCTATATGTATTTAATACAGTGGCTTTTGTTGGAAAAAATGCATCAGGAAAGACTTCTGCAATAGAGTTGTTAAATTGTTGTTATACAATTCTTGGAGAATTCCGTTTGGAGGATAAATATTATAATTATGACAATGTGTCGTTGGAAATTATTTTTTATTATGAGAATGCTATTTATAAATATACAACGATTTTGAAATCCAATGACAATTTGGAAGCAAAGGTTAATTTCACAGAACAGCATATTTATAAAAAAAAGTATTTTAAATCTAAAGTAAAAGACATTTATCTAGATGCTGGATTTGAGGAAATTACAGGGCTAGGTGAGCTTCCAGAAGATACGTCCATTGTTTTTTTTGTACTAAAAAAGAATCGTACTCGTGCAGTATATTTTAATTGCAATGGTGAAGGAGCAGACACATATCGACTAATGTTTAGGGCAATGAAGACTTATAAAATTCCAAAGGAAGTTCTTGGGAAAGTTATAAAAATTTTTGATAATAAAATTCAGAGTTTAAATATGGCAGATGAGAAACATTATAAGCTCGTTTATCAAGATCATACACAGGAGCTTTCTGATTCTGAATTACTTTACATGTTATCCAGCGGTACCACAAAAGGCGTTTTGCTATATATTTTTGTTGTAGCAGCGTTAAAAAATGGATTTGATCTTTTGATAGATGAAGTGGAGAACCATTTCCATAAAACATTAGTTGAAAATATGATAAGTTTGTTTAAAGATAAAAGTGTTAATAAACATTTTTCAACTCTTATCTTTACGACACACTATTGTGAAGTTCTAGATTTGTTTAGTCGTCAGGATAATATTTGGATTGCAAAATCAAATGAAAAAGTATATTTGGATAATATGTATGAGAGTTATAATATTAGGCCAGAACTTTTGAAGAGCCGTCAGTTTTATAATAATGCATTTGATACCTCTGTTAATTATGAAGATCTCATGACCTTAAAAAAGGAGCTGATGAGATGAAATATTTGATTATGTGTGAAGGCCCGAATGAACTGGAAATAATTCGGATGCTATTGGAAAATAATAAACTGATTTTTACAGAAAACGATTTGTTGAATTTGGTTCCATACCATGCAAGACAGATTGGAAAAAGCGCTGCTGTAAAAACAGCTCTCAGTTTATATCAAGGGGAGGTAAAGATATTAAGAATTGGAGATAAATTAGGTGAAAAGCTTACAATTCCTAAACAGTATAAATGGCAGATAAAAGAAGTCGAGAAATATTGTACAAAACCAGAATTAGAAATGCTGCTTATTATTTCAGACAATAAAGAGGCTGCTTTTGAAAAAGTGAAAACTTCTATGTCGCCTAAAATTTTTAGTAAAGAAAATATTAGTTATCATCGTATTCGTTATAATAACAGTACAGCATTTTATCGTGAGTATTATGAAGACCGTATAGATTTACTTGTAGATGCAATAAAACGTTATAAACAGTTAAAGAGAAAACATAAAAAAGATGAATTGTATCTTGCGGATTTGTTGAAATAAAAAAAGGCAGAAGGATGAACCGACCCCCAAAAGTTAGACCAAAAATCTAACGATTGGAGGTCGGTTT
>ERZ1643249.2332-NODE-2332-length-17854-cov-5.001292_pt1 | contig 17854 bp, 15 predicted proteins | sample MGYA00579263_ERZ1643249 | MGnify/ENA primary metagenome ERZ1643249 (study PRJEB29033, sample SAMEA4952264) | chicken gut metagenome | biome: Broiler Chicken; feature: Gastrointestinal Tract; material: Caecum | place: Ireland | collected 2018 | study: Broiler... | reverse complement strand
TGCCACTTTGAAAGTATCCTTTGAGTCTTGTTTCATACATTCCACGCTTTACTTTTTGTGCAAGTTCTGCAGAATAGTATTCAGCCATTCCTTCAAGTAAAGATTCTAGAATTATGCCTTCTGGAGTGTCTGGAATATTCTCCATAGCAGATAATAGTTTAACTCCATTATCTTTGAGAATATTTTTGTATTTTGCTGTTTCGTATTTATTCCTTGAAAATCTATCAATTTTGTAAACAATTACATATTGCCATTCGTGATTTGTGCAATCTTTAATCATTTTTTGAAAGTCTGGACGATTATCATTGGTGCCTGTCATTGCTCTGTCAATATATGTATTGAGAATAACAATATTGTTCCTTTGAGCATATTCTTCGCAAACTCTTAATTGTCCTTCAATACTTTGTTCAGTTTGGCTATCTGAACTGTATCTCGCATATATTACTGCTGTTTTCATATTTTTTCTCCTTTTGTTTTTAAATTTGTCTTTCGACACAAGCGAGAAAAACGAAAACTTCAGTATCTTTTAATTTATTGTCTTTTTGTTTAAGTCAAGAGTTGAGAAATCAATTCACTTTACTCTTGACTAAACATGTTTTCGTTTAGACTTCGCTTGAGAAAGACAGGTTTGACTTGTATCAAGACAAGCACACGTCAGAATCTCATTTCTCATTTTTCTTTTGCTCCTTTAGTTTGATAATATCTTCTAAAAGTATTTGATAAAAATCTTTGCTAAAGACTCGAATGTCTAACTGATTTTTGAATACGACTTTTAATTTCTTCTGCACTTTTTCACTCCTTATGTTTTGAATGTATCACTTTAAAACCTAAATTCCCATGACATTACTTGACATATTCTTGATGTTTGTATGCCTTATTTTTGATTTTGTTTGACAATGTTTGATATTACTTGTATCAATACAAGTGCACGTCTGGGTTGCAATTTAACTTTTACGCTTTTGAATCTATCACTTAAACATTGAAAAGTGAATAAACACACTTAAGAATAAACAATACATTTGGCATACAATTCTTAAACTTATTCAAAATTACTTAACATTTGTTGGTTGTTGCTTAACAAATGCAATATGAGATTAGCATGTAAATTGCTAAATTGTAAGGAAGCGAACAAATAGTATGTAGTTAGTAAATGCCAAACATTTGCCAACTACTTATATGCCTTACACAAAATATTGCAAACAATCAAAACCGCTTGAATGGACTAAAAAAAATATAAATGAGAGAAAAAAAATAGGGCGTTCCACAATAGCTTTAGCCTGTGGACGCCTTTTTTGCGATTATATTTTTTCATTCAAGCAGTGTTAGTTATGCAAAAGTTGTTTTTTCTTGCGTGTGCTTGTCTGCTGGAGCGAAGCGACAGCACTTGTATCAAGACATGCACACGCCAGAATCCCAAATTAATTAAAAATGGCTAAAATTTTAGGTTTCGATTCCTGAATGGTTGACCTTTAATTGCGTAATTGTCAAAAATGTGATATCATATTAAATGTGTTAGAAAATGCAATTTTCTATATTAGTGTACGATATAATTTAAAACTAAGGAGAATGTTTAATATGAAAAATCAATTTGTATTTATTAAAGATAATTATGACAACAGTGAAAAAATCAACCAAAATGAAATAGGTATTTTGATTGAAGAAAAAACAACTACATGCATAGTTAATTTTATAAATCTAAATAAAGATATTGAAATCAACAAAAATCTAGTTGAAAAATTTAATCCATTATATACAGGAGACCAATTCGAGAAAAAAGTATGTAATATATGTAATAGATTACTACCAGTGAATGAATTTGCAAAAAATCAAAATGGTAAAAATAATAGAACGGTAAGACGTCCTTCTTGTAATGATTGTAGAAAAATCATAGACGGAGAAAACATGCTCCTTAAAGATAAGAGAGCTTGGGAAAAAGTTAAACCATGTTTTGAGATATGGGAATGTCCTATATGTAAAAAAAGAACTATTCCAGGATTAACAAGTAAAGTGGTTTTAGACCATGACCATATTACAGGAAAACCAAGAGCATGGATTTGTGATAGTTGTAATACTGGACTAGGCAGGTTTAAAGATGATATAGCAACAATAGAAAATGCTATTAAATATTTAAAAGATAGAAAAACAAAAAGAGACTGACCAGTCTCTTTTTTTATATTTTTAATTTAAGTTGTTTAGTTGAATTTTTTATTCTCATTATTGATATATCTACATATTCTTGTGAAATATCACACCCTATATATTGGCGATTATTAATTGCAGCCATTTTACAAGTCGTTCCACTTCCACACATTGGGTCAAAAATTACATCACCTTCATTTGACCAACTTAATATATGGTCTTCGGCAAGTTTTTCTGGGAAAGTCGCTGGATGTTTAAAAGCGATTTTATCATTTGTAGTTCCACCTAAACCAACAGCATACTCCCATATATTTGTTTTTGTTTTTTCCTTATTTAATTTACCTAATACTTTTTTGTTTATGCCGTCAGCCTTTTTATTGCATACTAGCATTTCTTCGCCATTTCTAACAGTTTTTTCTTTTAATGGATTAAAAGTTTTAGGTGAACCTTTCGTAAAAACAAACATATACTCGAAACAATTTGTGTAGGCATTAGAACGCATAAATGGTGTGTTTTTTTTCTTATATATCATAGTGTCATGGACATTAAAACCTTCTTGTTGAAATATTAAGGCATGTTTAAAACTTGTTAATGTTTTATTGCCTTTTACTATTTTATCTCCAACGACCCAAACAACAACTCCACCTTTTTTTGTGATTCTAAATAGTTCTTTTGCTATTTCTTTGCAATCAAAACTATATCCATTATAATTTCGCAAATTATCATATGGTGGAGATGTTACTGTTAAATCAACGCTTTCATCTTCCATTTTTTTCATTAGATTAACACAATTATCACAATAAATTTTATTTAGTTCCATTTTTATTCTCCAATTCATCTTTTTCAACAATTTTTGTAAATGCTTTTATTACATATTCGTTAAGACTGCATTCATTTTTTACTGATATTAATTTCATTTTTTTATGTAATTCAGCAGGTAATCTAATTAAAAGTGTTTTTGTGTCTTTCATAAAAATGACTCCTTGATATCTAAATATCTTGATATAATGATATCATATTTTAAAATAAATTGCAAATACTTTTCAAATAAAAAAGGCTAAATCGGTTTCGATTTAGTCTTATAGTGGCGCACCAGACGGCGAAATATCGCTGTTTTTTTTCGTTTTGTTGAACGTAAAACTCAATTTATAGGTCATTTCGCCGTTTCCCACTGTGTACCCTCTGGGACACTTGTGGGAATTCTTGATTGTTTTCTCGTCTTTTTTATTGTTTTACAACTTTCAAATATTCACTTTAATTTGACATATCCGCTTATTTATTTTATAATATAAAATGAACATAAAAATTTTAGTGTTCAAATAATGTATTGTTTTATATAATACATAAAGGAGGTTAAATGGAAATTTTAATCAAAGCAAAGCCTAATTTTACTAGCTATGCATATCCATGTAGCGATGACCAATGTGGCGATTGCAAATCTCAAGGTGCAGACGGCTGTTCAACAGACGCAACTTGCTACTCAGATTAATTACAGGTGAAAAATGACAAACATAAAATATGTTGCATCACAATTCAATCTTGTAATTAAAGAAGATGCGGGGAAGGTGTTGGTTTTCAACACCTTTTCTGGCTGCGTCTGCACTCTCGAAAAAGATGTCTTTAATTCAATTTGTAATAACATAATAGATGAAAAATGGCCTTACTTTAACGATTTAATATCGCAAGGAATAATTGTTCTAAAAGAAATTGACCAAGTTGGTATGATTTTACAGCATGAAAACCTTGCAAAATTTTCAAACGATAAGAAAAATTTATCTTTTGTAATTGCCCCTACCTTAAAATGTAATTTAAGATGTTATTATTGTTTTGAGTCTAGCCAAAACGATTGTAAAGTAATGGACGAAGCGACGATGCAAGACGTTTTAAAATTTATTGAAAATTCTTTTGGTCAAGAAACTGAAAGTTTGAGGATAAATTGGTTCGGTGGCGAACCTTTGCTAGCGAAGGATTTTATAATCAAATTTTCAAAAGAAATAAAAAAAATTACTGATAAACATAATGTAAAATATACATCTTCAATGATTACTAATGGTGTCTTTCTAACAAAAGAAACAGCAAAAAACCTTAAACAAATAGGTGAATTACAAAGTGTTCAAATCACCCTTGATGGTTCAAAAGATGAATACTGTAAAAGAAAAGGTACAACACCTTTTGTGTTTGAAAAAGTAATTCAAAATATATGTGACTGTGCTGATATAGTACGTATATCAATCAGATTAAATTGCGATGGTAGCAATTATAATGATATATTAAATATTGTTGATGATTTATTTACAAACCATCATTTAACAAAGAAAATAGGTGTTTACTTAGCTCCTATTACCGATTATAACGGAAATGGTTTTGATGTTTGTAATAACAAAGAATTTAGCAAACTTCTTATTAAATTTAATCAACATTTAAAAACCACCTATCCCGATTATCCTTTGAAATTAGACGAATTGAATGCCAAAAAATGCTATTGCGCATTAAAAAAGTGTATAAATTATGCAATAGGACCTAATGGAGAATTGTATACTTGCGAGCACGACTTTGGTGTAAAAGAATTCATAATCGGAGATGTAAAAAACGGTGAATACTTTACTGATTATCATAGAAAATTTCTTGAGCTAAAACTATCTGAAAAATGTAAAAAATGCAAACTTCTACCACTATGTTTGGGAGGTTGCCCTTCAATGCGATACAATCAAAAGAAAGATGTTTGTTGCATTACAGAGCCATATGTAAAATACATAATTTTGAATAAAATTAACAAATCAAATTAAATATTATAAATAGGAAAAATTATGCAAAATAAGGTAAAAATTTTTAATGAAAATAGGACATGCCACAAAAAGCAAATGCCAACATTTGCTCGTATATTAAACATTCAAAGTGAAATGGGTGAACTTGCAAAGTCTTATTTGAAAAACTCTAAATATGGAACAAAAGATTTTACTTTAAATGATGAATTTAAAGAAGAATTTGGAGACGTATTATACACAATATTATCTCTTGCAAATGAACTAAATTTAGATTGCAATTCATGTTTAGACTTTACATTGAATAAACTCAAAACTCGCATGGAAAATAATGGTTCTATGGAAAATAAAAAATAATATTCTTTAAATACCATTAACAACACCATTTATAATAAAAAGGAAGAGAATTCTCTTCTTTTTTATTCGCGTAATTAAATTTAATTTTTAGTAAATGTATATTCCAAAAGATTTTTAAAACCTTGTGTATTAAGAAAATAATTATTCGGATTGTTATTCAATGCATCAATAATATCCTTTCTTTGCAATTTAATTTTTTGCATTTGACTATTAAATAATCTGTTCGAATATTCTCCATCTAAGAAAGTTATATAATGAATATTTTGATTATCCTCACTAAATTTTATAAAATATGCCACTTCGACAATCTGTTTATTTTGTCCTCCACCACTACCTTTCATTGATTTTAATTCACAAATATAGATTTGTCCATTATGTTTGAAAACAATGTCTGGCAATTTATCTTGTTCTATCTTTCTAGACTGCATTTCAATATTATATTTTCTTAAAAATTTATTAAATAAAATTTTATCCCCTTTGTCTGGCAGAAAATAATAATTATCCTTATCACTATCATTTATATTTGTCAATCTAGTCAAACGATAGGGTGATAACAAAAATAAAATTTTATCAATCGTTGTCTTTGAGTTTCTTTTATGTGAATAATTATCACACATTACTTGAAGTATGATATTTGAATATCCGTGATTTAAATACATTTCATGTCTTTCTTTACAATAACGAATTAGCATTTCATAAATAAAAGAAATTTTTTCATCATGATTTAATCCACAAAAATAACTAAATGTGCTATTATATACCATAAAAAATTGAGAAAAAGCTGAATAATTAATATTCGGTGTTTTCATTAAAATTTCGATTATTGAATTTACTATTTCCTTTACTGCATCATTTTCAAGACCAAATCCTGACTCATGCAATACTTTAAAAGCAGTGATTAACTCAATCAATTTATTGTTGTTTTTGATTAATTGATTGTCGTCATTTTTATCTTTTGGAATTATAACCTTTTTCTTTGCATAAAAACTATCGAACATCTCTTCTGGATGTTTTTTCGAATATTCAAATAATTGTATATTATTCATTTTTACCACCACTTATTTTATTAACAATATTAGAATAAGCCATTTCAATTATCGCTCTACAAGTCTTGAAATCTAACCTTCTTCTTCGTTTTCCATTTTTTGCATTTCCTTTAAATGGACTTAAAATAATATCAGATGTTTTTTCTCTCAATTCATTCAAAATCTTGTTGCACTCAATAATAAACTCATTTTTTCTATTATCTGGCACATCAACGCTGATTAATGTTAATAACCTCGATGAGGCTTTAATATTCTTGTCCCAATCATACTTTATATTATCTTTAAAATCAAATCTAAGTACATCATTTGGATTTGTAGAATCTACACATCTAACTGCAAGCCAGCCATTAATATCATTAAATATCATATCTATTTTTTTTGATGGAAGTAATCTTAAATTTTCAAAATATTCTAAATTATTTATAAGAACGTTATTTTTATAAATTAAAATATCTTTAAAACTTTTTTTTACACCATCAAAACATGCGACTAACACAGGAGAATCAGTATCTAAAAATGGATTCTCTTCTAACACAGTCAAATTACTTAATTTATCTTTATGTTTAAAATTAGAATTTATAAAAGTTTCAGGTAATATAGCCACAACGAACGTTTGAGCTTCCAACATCTTTTCCAAAGCTATTAGATACAAATCACAATAGTCAGACATCTTGAAATATTTTTCAACTTTGTCATACACCTTTTTCCTTGTTGCTGAATAATTCGAAAGATATGGTGGATTTGTAATAATTATAGCATCTTTAATGTGCGGAATTTTGATTAAAGAATCGTTATATTTCCAACCTAAATTCTTATCAATATCAAGTCCAACAAAATTAGAATATCCTAATTTTTCCATTGAATGAAAAATATCACCACAACCAGCGAATGGGTCGTATATAATCGAACAATTAGAAGATTTAATAAAATTTGCAATTTGAGGTTTTAACCAGGACGTTTCTTTGGTGTAAAATTGACCTAAATATCTTTTCTTGTCATTAATCATAACTGACCTCAAAAGAAATTAGATTGTTTCTTTTTAAAAAATCTTCATAATTTTTATATGTTATACACTCAATTATTTTTTTAGAATATCCTAATTTTTTTAGTTCTCTTGCAATTTTTTCTATGTCTTCATACGATTTGATATCTTTCGGTAGATTATTTGTATCTATTCCATAAAAATCTGTACCAAATCCAAAATTCTTATATCCAAACTTTTTAATAAGATAGTCAAATTGCAAAGCGATTGTTTTTGAATCTACTTTCCCCTCCTTGCCCACGAATTTGTCATAAATTGTAAGTCCTAGATATCCTTTTGATTTCACAATCATTTCAATTTGTTTATCCATTAAATTGCGTTTATGTCTTTTCAAGTCATAGATATTGCTATGTGAATTATAGATAGGTTTTTTTGTCAATTTGCAAAATTTCCAAAACGATTTTTTATTCATATGTGCAGTGTCTACAAAAATATTTTCGTTTTCAAGTCTATGTATCACTTCCTCACCAAACTTAGTTATACTTTTCCCCCCTAATGCTCCACCAGCAAGTTGATTATCAAAATTCCAGGTTAAAGTACAACATATAGGTCGCAATTTTATTAATTTCTCAATGTCCGATTCTTTTATAAACCCAATATCTTCAATAGACAATAGAAGTGTTAAATCTTTAAACTTCTTATTTAGTGTTGTTAATTCATTATTAAAATTTGATATATCTGAAATGTTTAATTTTAAGTTGGTCGTAAATATTGCACAACTAATTATTTTTACACCCACCTTTTGACAATGAGAAAGATAACAGTCTTTTTCTTTGGCTGTTATCTTTGTCATAAAATCGTTGTGACTATCTGCAATGTTTATCATATTACATTTTTTATTCTAATCTATCTTTGATTGTTAATACTGATTTTCATCTTCTCCAAAAATTGCGTTGTATTCTTCCATAGTGATTAACACCTGTCTAGGTTTACTTCCTTCTTGCGGACCAATGAATCCTGCTCGTTCCATTTGGTCCATAATTCTACCCGCACGATTAAATCCGACTGAATATCTTCTAGATATCATGCTACCACTAGCCTGTTTGGTCTGGATAAACATACGTAAAGCCTCTTTTAATACAGGGTCAAATTCTTGCTCACGCATGTTAACGTTATCATGATTGTGTTCTTTCTCTTGATAAGGATTTTTTATCGCTTTGCCCGTATCATCATCATAGACAGGTTTATTATTTTGTTTTATGAAATCTACAACTTTACTAATTTCGGCATTAGATACAAATGCACCCTGCACTCGTCTAGGTTCTGGTTTGTCTTGTGGTTTAAACAACATATCACCTTTACCTAACAATTTTTCAGCTCCACCACCATCTAGCACGGTTTTACTATCCATGTAATTTGTCAAAGCGAATGCTATACGGCTTGGTAAATTTGCTTTTACAGTACCAGTAATGACGTCTACACTTGGACGCTGTGTCGCCAATACCAAATGAATACCTGCGGCTCTTGCCTTTGCAGCAAGTTTTGCAATTCTATCTTCTATTTCACGCTTAGCTTCAAGCATCAAATCTGCCAACTCGTCTACTACGATTACAATGAATGGCAATTTATCCTCTCTTTTTGATTTGACTGCATCTGACTTATTAAATTCATTGATGTTAACCACATGATTTTTTGCGAACAATGCATATCTTCTTTCCATCTCTTTAATCGCCCAATCGAGTGCGTTGATTGTCATTTCTTTATTTGTAATCACTTCTGGAATTAATAGATGAGGAAGCCCATTATATGTTGAGAATTCTACCATCTTAGGGTCAATCAAAATTAACCTTAAATCCTGAGGTCCTGCTTTGTAGCACATACTTAGAAGCATTGTATTAAGACAGACAGATTTACCACTACCAGTACTACCTGCGACTAACAAATGAGGCATTTTATCAAGATTACAGAAAATGATATCGCCATTAATATCTTTACCCAATACAAATGACAGTGGATTACCTCTAACACGGAATTCATTACTATCAACCAATTCTCTAAGACTGACCGAACTAATTTGATTGTTAGGTACTTCTATACCAACTGAATTCTTACCAGGTATTGGTGCTTCTACACGAATGGAACCATTAGATGCCAACGTCATAGCGATATCATCTGCCATTTGTGCGATTTTGTTTACAGATATACCTCTTGGCATAGTCAATTCATATCTTGTGACAGCAGGTCCCACTTGTACATTATTTACCTTGGCTGGCACTTTAAAGTCTTCAAGCACTTGCTCTAATCTGTCTATATTGTCTTGCAATTCTTCATCTGTAATTCTACTTGGATTTTCTATAAAATTCAAAAGTTCTACTGGAGGTGCCACATATGGAGGAATTTCTTGTTTTGGTTTGACATCTTCTATTTTCACTTGTTCAACTTTTTCAATTTTTTTGCTGACACCTGGAAGATGAAATTTAGATAAATCTACACTTGGGCGAACCACTTCACTTTCAACAGTATTTCCAAGAGAATTTTCTAATTTTGTAGAATATTCATCTTTATATTCGCTATTTGTCACATCTGCTGTGAATTCTTCCACTTCATTAGTGGACTCACCTTTATAATTTTCATTCAAGTTAGCCAAATCAGAATAATCATCCACTTCATCAGCAAAATCTTCACTCTCATCATCTTTTTCAGTTGGCTCACTATAATCTTCACTACTATCAAGTATTATATCGTCATACTCATCATTTAGGTCCTCGAATAAATTATCGTCATCTTCGTTTTCTTGACCAAGTGCGTCCATAATTGATTTATTATTATCATTATCTATATTTGTGTGATTGATTGGATTGATTTCTTGCTTGTAATCATGTGTTTGTTTCTGTTCAAACTTACTTTCTGGAATTTCGTAGACATTCGAATTATTTGGCTGATTACCTAAATTATTGTTATTTAGATTTTCACTGTTATTTGATAAATTCACATTATTATTTGCAAGCGTAGATGTTTGATTACTATTAATTTGATTGTTTACACTGGTAAAGTTATTAGAACTATTATTTGCAAAATTATTTGTTCCAATTTGATTCTGAATTCCTTGATTGTTATTAGGATTGTTTGACTCATTTGCAGTCATATTAACAGTATTATTTGAAAAATTATTTTCTTGTACTTTATTTAGTTTTTTACTGTTATAATAGCCCGTGGTATTATCCAAAAATAAATCATCTGTATTTTCAGGCGGTATAACGGGTTCTAATGGGGTTAATATATATTCTCTCTTTGACATAGGACGAGATTCAATATTTCTACTATTGAGATTAAGATTTGGCATGCTGCTAGAAATAATTGTGCTCTCTCCCTTTTCTAAACCAAGTTTTTGTTTGGCAATTTTTTTCGCCTGCTCTTCTTTTGAAATTGGTTGTTTATCTTCTATATCAAATTCTTCTATATTTGAAAAATCAAACTTTGTTTTCTTTTCTTTTTTCGTCTGGTTTTTCTCAACAGTCACGTAATCAATAATTAATCCAACAAAGATTGCCAAAGCAATCGCACTGAAAATATACGCACCTACAGTTGTAAGCAATTTTACAATCGGATATGAAATTAAACTGAATAAAATACCACCAGCAGTAGTTTTGGCTCTATAAGTTTCAACCAAGAATGAACCATATCCATTCATTGGCAATCTTGCCGTCAAAATAAGATGGAAAATGAACCATATAATGCATAGAGTAATCGACAAATACACTACATATTTTGTACGTACATTTATACTGCGTTTTTTCATAAAGAACACTGACAATAAAATACCCACTACACACACAGGATAAACTAATAAACCAAAAACTCCAAGCAAAAAGTTTTGAATAAAATTTGATGGCAAAACACAAACCAAAAAAATGACAAAAAATACAATTAAACAGATAAGTGGAACATTAACTTTCTTTTTAGGTTTAGGAATTTTAACCTTCTCCACCTGTTCCTTATGCTGTTTTTTTTCTTTTTCTTTCTCATTTTTATCCGGTTTTTTATTAAACGAAGATTTATATATTGCCATAACACATCCTTGTTATGATTATACCTTTATTTTCAAAAAAACACAAACGATTTTTAAGAATGATAAAATTATAACCATTACAGGCAATTTGATACTGTTGTAGGGTTAAATCCATTATCTTTTGTATATTCTAAAATATCTGATAGAGCATCAACTGTTTTCTTGGTTGGATGCATCAGAATTAAATCTCCATTATTCATATTTTTGATTGCACGAGAGTATATTAAATCTCTATCTTGGTCACGCCAATCAATCGTATCTCTAGTCCACATAATAGTAGTATAATTGAGACTAACCGCAGCATCGACAGTCGTCACATTATATGCTCCACTAGGCGGTGCGAATAAAGTCATATTAACCCCAAGATTTTCACTAATAACTTTGTGACATAATTCAATTTCTTGTTGATTAGCTTCAAAATCTAATTTATCTTGGTCTTTGTGATAAAACCCATGGTTGCCCAATTCATGCCCACGAGCATATATCTCTTTGACTAAGTCAATATTTTTAACTGCCCATGAACCTCCAACAAAAAATGTAGTTTTCACATTATAAATATTAAATATATCTAACATTTGTTCAACATATTCATTTCCTTGATATACATTAATCATAAAACAAACATTATTTAGACTAGTATTTCCTTGATAAACTACTCTACTATCCGTATTGCTTTCCAAAGCACTTGAATTGCTAAAAGATAGTCCAATAAGAGCTACAAACATGGCAACTATAATAATATTTGCAATTATCAAACTTTTTTTCATATCATATTCTATTAAAAATTTGTACAAACTATGAATATTAAATTTAAAAAATAAAATATAACAATTAATTAATATAAAAATTAAATTGTGTATAAAATTATTTTAGCTATTGACTTTATTAAAACATCATGCTAAAATTAATATAATATAAGGAGATGTTATGAAAAAGACACCAAATGGAAGAACTTATCCAAGAGCCAAAGACATTTATATAAATTATGAAAATTCGGACCAAAGAAGGAGAGACGCAGCCATTCGTCATGACGAAAATACTAAAAGGACATTGAAAGAATTTACAAGTAGACCAGACATTCAAGAAAAGCAAAAAAATGCAAAAAACACGAAAGCGCTTACTGAAAAAAGATATCAAGAATTAAAGCCCATGATTTCAAATATGAAATCATCTCTATTCAATGAAATAATTGAATTCACAAAAACTCATTCAGTTGATGAAGCAATAAGACATTTTTCTGCCAAAATAAAAGAATACAAAACTTTACATGATGAATATGATGAAATAGTAAAGAAACTTCAATCTCATTATTCATCTGATTATTCTGATTTGTTTATTGATTTATCACAAGCAAACCCAGAATTTTTACTATATGCCCCTGTTCAAATTTTTACTACTAAAAACAACTTGCGCATATCTGCCCTAAGCGATGAGCAATTAGCAATTTTGCAGAAAAAATTAGAACAAAATTCTATAAACACAAATGAGAATTTCAAAAAGAATTATATAAAATATTTCCCTGACTTCTTCTCAAATATGTTTAATATAAATGATATGTTCTATGCTATGACTAAGCGACCTGAATTGTATGTTCAGTTTAGGAATACCGGCGCATATGCTACCGATATGAATGAGAAAAATTTAAAAACTTTAATAACCATAGCACCTGCCACAATGCTATATATGAATAGAGAAGAAATATATAAAATTGCAAATCTCGTACCTGCAAAAATAGGTTTAGCGATTAGTAAATGTCCTGAAATTATGGAAACACTTGACAATAAGTTTTTTTCAAATTTCCCACCAAAACAAATTTTTGGAACCAGTACTGTCCCAAAACAAACTTTTTTAGTAAAAATTAAAAAATATTTACCTGAATTCCCAGAAGTGGAAAGATATTTAACCAATCACTACTATAATACACCAATTTCAACAAAAGAAGATTATAATACTGACGGAGGATTCAATATTTAAAAGAAGTGAAATTTCACTTCTTTTTTTTAAAAAAAGCGGACAATTTCCGCTCTTTATAATTTCTTAATTAATTTCATATCAACTCTACCACGTTCGTCAATTTTAATAGTTTTTACTTTAACTTTATCCCCCACTTTGACTACATCTTCCACCTTTTCTACTCTATCCTTCGATAGTTTAGAAATGTGTATCATTCCTTCTTTCCCAGGAGCAACTTCAACAAATGCTCCAAATTGAGTGGTTCGAACTACTACTCCGTCATATTCACAATTCAATTCAAAATCGGTCGCAATAGCAAGTATCATTGATTTTGCCTTTTCCATCATGTCTTTATTTGTTGACGAAACGAATACATCTCCTTCATCTTCTATGTCAATTTTCACACCCGTTTCTGCAATTATTTGATTAATCACTTTTCCGCCCGAACCAATCACTTCTCTAATCTTGTCAGGGTCAATTTTGAATGTGATAATCTTTGGAGCATATTGGCTAAGTTCTTTACGAGGTGCTTTAATTGTCTTGGACATTATCTTTAATATCTCTAATCTTCCCAATCTTGCCTGTTCCAGAGCGGTTGTCAAAATTTTTCTGTCAATTCCATGAATTTTAATATCTACTTGAATTGCTGTAATACCTTTTGTTGTGCCTGCTACTTTGAAATCCATATCACCCAAAAAGTCTTCAAGTCCTTGAATATCGGTTAAAACCGCAACTTTGTCGCTATCTTTATCTTTCATCAGTCCCATAGCAATACCTGCAACTGGCGCTTTAATTGGAACACCTGCGTCCATCAATGCCAAAGTGCTACCACAGACTGAAGCCTGAGATGTTGAACCATTAGAAGACAATACATCGCTGACTGTTCTAATAGCATATGGGAACTCTTCCTCACTAGGAAGTACAGCAAGCAAAGCACGTTCTGCTAGTGCACCATGACCTATCTCACGTCTACCTGGACTGCGCAAAGGTTTAGCTTCACCTGTCGTATAACCTGGCATATTATACTGATGCATATATCTCTTGTATTCTTCGTTATCCAATCCATCTAATTCTTGTGCTTCGCTAATCATGCCAAGGGTACAAGTAGTCAACACTTGTGTTTCTCCACGAGTAAACACTGCCGAACCATGCACTCTTGGTAGCAAACCAACTTCACACCAAATAGGACGAATTTCATTTGTCTTTCTACCATCAGGACGAATTCCCTTATACAAAATCTTATGTCTAACTTTCTCTTTTTTCATATTGTACAAAATTTGAGAAAATTCTTTTTGTCTGTCTGGATATTTTTCAGCAAAGTGCTCTTCAATATCCTGCAATAGGTCATCTTCCATATCATCACGAACATGACGGTCAAAATTCTCTAATATCTCGTCCATACGTTTGTCAGCATAAGCGCGCACGTCCTTATCAATCTCTTCATCAATCGATTCAAACTCGATTTTATCAGTCTTTACAACCTTCAATTTTTTCGCCAAATCTTCTTGGAATTTGACTTGCTTTTTAATCTCTTCATGTGCAAACATTATGGCATCAAGCATCAATTCTTCACTAACCTCTTTTGCTCCTGCCTCTACCATAAGGATTGCTTCTTTTGTTCCGCTGACTGTCAAATCAATACTACTATTATCCATCTCTGCAACAGTTGGATTAATAATAAATTTACCATCGACATACCCAACTTTGACGGCACCAGTAGGTCCCTCAAATGGAATGTCGCTAACCGTCAATGCAATAGAACTTCCAAGCATTGCAAGTGGTTCAGGTGGAATATCGACATCAACAGACAAAGGTGTTGCAATAATAGATACATCATTATAAAATCCCTTAGGGAATAATGGACGCAAAGGTCTATCTATTAATCTGCTTCTCAAAATTGCTTGGTCGCTAGGTCGACCTTCTCTCTTTTTAAAACCACCTGGGATTTTGCCCACGCTGTACATTTTTTCTTCATAATCAACATTTAATGGAAAAAAGTCCATACCTGGACGAGGAGCTTTTGACATAGTAGCATTGACCATCACGACTGTATCTCCACACCTAAGCATACAGTGACCGCTGGCCTGTCCACAATATTTCCCCAATTCAACTTGAACTTCTTTTCCGCCAACTTCTAGTTTGTAAGTAAATTCTTTCATAATTCTCCTTTAATTCAAAGAAAATTATATCACATTAGTCAAAAAAAAGATATCAAATTGAAAAACAATTTTGAAATTAATTATAAAATTTAAGATATTAATATATAAACTCTGTAAAATTATATAAATTTGTACATTATTTTATCATTTGAATACGCATTACATAATGCCATTATTTTTCAGCTCAATCAAATTTGAACCAAGGTTTATGTATTGATTGAACAAATCATTAGCATGTTGCTGTTCAAAATCTGATATTTCATCGCTAGTTAAAATAGATTTAATAGCGCAATTCATAGCCAAATTAGCACAATCTATCAAAATGTTAGATTCCAAATTCAAAATATTCCACAAACTTTCAAACAATTCATTACTTCTTTCAGTCATTATATTATTAGCATTCAGATAATTGAAAAATTCTGCTTTGCACTGATTTTTACAGCTGTCACTGTAAAATTCAAGTTCCCCCATCTCTCTCAATTTTTTATATGATGATTTAATAATTTTTATATCATTGTTTAATTTAGGTTTCACTTCATTAATCAAGGGCTCAAACTCAGCTGTTGGTCTAATATATTCATTGGCTTGAATGACCATATCCAACATTGTATTAATATCTGTTCTGAGCTTTTCCACCTTTTCTGATAAATTCTCTTGATAATTGATATCCAACAATTCATCAACAGTCGCTTTCAGAGATTTTTTGTATTGGCTAGATAATTGATTCAAATTTTGAGTGCAGTCATTGTATAAATTCAAGTATGAACTGTTTTGCATTGTCAAATTCTTGAAATTGGAATAGTTTTGAATCAAATCATTAAATGCATCGTACACCAAAAAAAGATTTTCATAATACACTTTACCGACAGCATTTTCAACTATCTGAACGAAACTAAGGAAAATATTAAAATCATATTCTCCTGACAAATTAAAACGAACTAAATTATGAAATAAATCTTTTGTATTTGTTTCCATATTCACCCCTAAATTCAAACAAAATACTATATATAGTGTGATTAAATATCAAAAATATATTTATATTATAATAACACAAAATTTTTTATTTTCAAACAAATTATTGATTATTCCCAATAAAATTATAATAAATATCAATAAAAAACCACCTAAAATACTATTATATAATAAAATTTAGTATTTTAAATATAAATAGGTATTATTATATATATTATTTTTTGCACTATTTATTTGAATTTATTACCTACAAATAATTTTTTTTATAAAGATAAAAAAAGAGAACAAATTTTCCACGAATGCCAAGTTTAGCTTTAATAGCACGTGCACGGTTAATATCCTGCTCTGACAAGTAATCTAATAATTTCTTTCTAGTAGAAACCATTTTATTCAAGCCACGAGTAGAATGTTTGTCTTGTTTGTTTTGTTTTAAATGTTCAGTCAAATTTTTGATTCTAGCAGTTAGTAAAGCAATTTGCACTTCAATACTACCAGTATCCTTTTCATCTTTGCCGAACTCTTTCACAATTTGTGCCTTATCGATTTTCATATACTCTCCTTTTTATATTCGCCTATGACAATGCAGACGCCGAGTAATCGTTCCACTATTGCCAAGGTATGTTTGTATTTTAAATCATTTTCTATATTTTGTCAATAGTTTTTCATACATATAAAACAAATTTCAACGCACAATAAGGTCAGGAGAATTTATGAAAAAGGTTTTAATTGTATCATTATCTATAATTTTTGTTATGCTGTGCACAGCTTTTTTGTTGCCCTCAATAAAAAAGGTCAATTCACTGCCAGAAGATATGATTGTCACATATAGTGATATACATGAGGCAAATGAATCTGACGAATTTTCCCCACTAATCAATTTGTCACTACCCAAAAACTTAGACGTTTCAACCACAGATGAACTGACAGATACCACACTAAATATAAAGTTATTCAATCTATTTACTATCAAAAAAGTTAATGTTCGCCTGCTCAATGACACTGACGTCTATGTAGGTGGAGAAACTGTGGGCTTCAATCTGTTTAGCGAAGGAGTGATTTGCGTTGGGAGCAATCCCATTCAAACCAGTGAAGGAGCAAAAGAACCCATTATAACAAGTGGCATACAAGACGGCGATGCAATACTAAAAATTGAAGATATTGATATTGAAAATATTCAAGACATTGATAGAATAATCAATTTGCCAAGCATGGCAGGAAAGGAATTAAAAATTACAATTAAACGTGATGAGCAAACTTTCGATACCACGATAACTCCTGTCTTTGACATCCTAAGCCAAAAATATAAACTTGGTCTATGGGTACGAAATAATGCAAGTGGTGTGGGCACTTTGACATATATCATACAATCTGATGTCAGATTTGGAGCAGTTGGCCACCCAATAATAGACAGTTCA
>ERZ1643249.2331-NODE-2331-length-17855-cov-5.375225_pt1 | contig 17855 bp, 16 predicted proteins | sample MGYA00579263_ERZ1643249 | MGnify/ENA primary metagenome ERZ1643249 (study PRJEB29033, sample SAMEA4952264) | chicken gut metagenome | biome: Broiler Chicken; feature: Gastrointestinal Tract; material: Caecum | place: Ireland | collected 2018 | study: Broiler... | reverse complement strand
CCAGATCATGGTTTCCTCCCAGCCGTCAAAGAGGGCGGCAATTTTTTCAAGGTTCATAGAAGCTCCTTTTCATACCGGCATTCCCAAAGCTCTTTCCCGCCCAGGGTAAAGGGCTGCTCCCTGCCGGAAAGCCGCATCCCCATTTTTTCGTAAAACCGCCGGGCGCGAGGGTTTTCACAAAAGGCCCAGAGGAAATACCGGCTGTACCCTCTCCGCCGCAGTTCTTCCTCTGCTCCTTGGAACAGGGCCGTACCGGAGCCTTTGCGCCAGTATTCCGGCAGCAGGTAAATGGCCCGCAGCTCCCCCCAGTCCGGGCGTTCCTTGTCCCGGGAGGAGCCGAGGTTGGCCAGCCCGAAAACAACGCCTTCCTCCGATTCTAAAACCAAATAATTGGCCGGATTGATTGTCCGGTCATCCGGCGTCAGGGAATCCAGATAATCCTGGGGCACAATCCCCTTGTAGGCGGCTTTCCAGGAATCGCAGTAAATCTTTCCGATGGCGGCGGCATCCTCCGGCTTTGCAGGGCGAACGGTCATCAGAACTCCTCCTTTCTCTGAAAAATCTCGGAAACGGGCAGCTCGAAAATCTCCGCAAACTGGAAGGCAAGCTCTAAGGACGGGGTATATTTGTATTTCTCAATGGAAATTACCGCCTGGCGGGAAATCCCCGCCTTTTCCGCCAAATCCGCCTGGGTCCAGCCCCTTTGCGCCCGCAGCTCCTTAATCCGGTTGACCATCATTTCCGGACATCCCTCCCCGGTAAAATGTAAAGAGTACGTTACAGGTACATTGTAACGTACTCTTTACTTTTTGTCAATAGGGCCGGATGGGCTAATAAACGAGAATATCCTTCATGAGGACCTCATCCCGGGCGGCGGTGATATGAACCGTCAGCTTTTCAATTTCCGGGGCGCTGTCGTCCGTCAGGGGGTTTTGGTTGGCAAAGGGGTCCCACAAGGGGCAGATGCGCTTATGGCCGATGCAGGTGCCCTCAAAACAGGCGATTTTCTCATGGTTCCGGGTAATGCGGAAGGTTTCCACCCGCTGGCCCTGGGCGATGTCCTCGGCCAGCACCACATATTTGACGTCTTTCCGGGGCTTGTCAAAGGTGATGGTGTACTGGGGCTGGGTGTCCGGGCATCCGGGGACCTTTTCCACCTTGGCGGGGATGGGTGCGCCGAATTCCTTTTTCAGCAAATCTCCGTACTCCTTCAGGCGTTTCACGTCCCGTTCGTCAATCAGGCCCTCCCTGTTTGGGGGGACGTTCATGTTAAAGCAGGCGTTGGCCCCAACGGAGGTTAAGTAAGTTTTAAACAGCCGTTCCAGGGAATGAGGCTCCTCTTTTTCGTGCCAGAACCAGCCGGGCCGGATGGACATATCGATTTCCGCCGGAACAAAGCAGAGGCCCTTGCTGTAAAGGATATTGCTCATGGCGCCGATTTCCTCATCGGTGTTGTACATGTAGGACAAATCCCCTTCATCGGCCAAAGGCCCGGGGCCGGTCTGCACCTGGGCCCGGGTGCAAAGCTCGGAGGGCACCACCGCCCATTCCGAATGGCGGGCCACGCCGGCCTCGTTGCCGCACCAGCGGATGTCCGGGCCGTAGTCGCTGAAGATCACGGCGTTGGGCTGGTATTTGTGGATCAGCTCATGGTACCGGGGGAAATCGTAGACCTGTTTTTTCCCGTTAGGCCCCTCGCCGCAGGCCCCGTCGAACCAGACGTAGAAAATCTCGCCGTACTGGGTCAAAAGTTCCGTCAGCTGGTTGCAGAAATAGTCGTTATATTCCGGCGTGCCGTAATATTTGGAATTCCGGTCCCAGGGGGAAAGGTAGAACCCGAACTTGATGCCGCCTCTCCGGCAGGCGTCGGAGGCCTCCTTGACAATATCCCGCTTGACGGGGCAGTTTTTGACGCTGTGCTCCGTGTATTTGGAGGGCCACAGGCAGAAGCCGTCGTGATGCTTGGCGGTTAAGACCATGCCCTTCATCCCGGCGGATTTAATGGCTTCCACCCACTGGTCGCAGTCTAATTTCGTGGGGTTAAAGATGGATTCCGGCTCGTCGCCATGGCCCCACTCCAAATCCGTGTAGGTGTTGGGGCTGAAATGCACAAAGGCGTAGGATTCCATATCCAGCCAGTCCAGCTGTTTTTGGGAGGGGCGCACATGGGCGGCCTCTTTGAGAAACGGGATCATATTCTGCACTCCTTTTTTGTTTTCCGCAAAAGTGAATCGTTTTCGTTTTTGCACTTACCAGTATAGCAGAAACGGATAAAAATGCAAGAGAAAAACGGAAGGTTACGGCGAAACCCTCCTTCCGGCAGCTTTTCTATTCCGCAAAGCGGATACGCTTTGACGGCTAAAAGGGTTTCCGGGCCAATTCCAAATCCAAGGTGTCGTACAAGGTAATTTGGCCGCCAAAACGGTTGATCACAGCCTCTATTTCCGCGAAAAACTCCCGCCGCACCTCCGGCTTTAGAGCAATATGATCCGAATAAGTCCCCAAAAGGGCCGTATATTCTTTGGCGGAAAAGGCCCGCGTCCGGCGGTATAAATGCCAGGAAATCTCCGCAAACCCATAATTTCCCGCAATTTCCGCCCGCTGTTTGGCGTCCTCTTCCCCATACTCCCGGGGCTTTTGGGAGCCGGGCATATAAACGGCGTAAAGCGCCTGGATAGCCTCAGATAATTCCGGCTTTCCTTTGTCCTCGTAGGGATGGTTTGCAAACCGGGCAAAAGCGCCGCCGGGCTTCAGCATGGCGTATACCTTCCGGTACCCAATTTCCTCCGGGATCCAGTGAAAGGCCGAGGCGGAATAAATCAGGTCGTATCCATTCCCCAGGCCGTCCATCTCCTCAAATTTCCCGGTCCGCACGGAAAAATCGGGAAACTCCCGGAACTTTTCCCGGCAAATCCGGGAGAAATTTTCCCCGTATTCCACAGCAGTCAGCGCACAGCCTGTCTGCAAAACAGGCAAAGTGGCCTGGCCGCCGCCGATACCGATTTCCAGCGCCTTTTTCCCTGGCTCCAGCGGCAGGTACGCCAGCAGGTCTTCATAAAGCTCCGGCAAATACCCGGGCCGCATCTTCGCGTACTTCTGGGCTTCTTGGTCAAAGGTCCATTCCAATCCTTTTATCACTGCCAACCCTGTCCGCCCCCTAAAAACAAATACGGTTATTAAACAAAAATCCGAAGCAGAACTGCTTCGGATTTTTCTTGGTGACCCGTACGAGAATCGAACTCGTGATACCGCCGTGAAAGGGCGGTGTCTTAACCGCTTGACCAACGGGCCGTTCTGGTAGCGGCAAATGGACTTGAACCATCGACACTTCGGGTATGAACCGAATGCTCTAGCCAACTGAGCTATGCCGCCATATCATCTTCATTTTTTACATCCCGTAAGGAACGTATATTATTTTACCACAGGCTTGCCCATTTGTCAACAGTTTTTTTCAAAAAATCCAAAACCCGCCTTTTCCACAGAACAGACGGGTTTCCGGATTCTTTTTTTAGGATTTTCGTGAAAATCAGGTCATATCGTGGTTGGGCAGCTCCAGTGGGATCGGGAACCAGCTGTTTTCCAGAGGGGTGTCATACTGCCAGAGGTTTCCAATTCCAAAGACACGGTTCTGCATCCGCACCGCGTCCAGGGACCAGTCCGCCGGGTCCGCCGTTTCCCGGACGGAAACTTGGCCGCCTTCCACAGTCACCCGCCATTTTCCCTCCCCGGGGATTTCCAGCGCCAAAGAGCCGTCCAGCAGCCCGGCCCGCTTGCCTTTAAGCCCCAGGAAAAGTTCCAGCATCCGGGGGAAATCCAAGGCCTGGAACATCTCGCCGTCCTCTGCCCGGCCGTCCTCCGCCACTAAGCAGAGGGCCCGGATCAGTTCTTTTTGGGTATAAAAAGGGGTAAAGGTAATCTCCTTCCCGGATTTTTCCGACAGGGCAAACAAAACCGCTAAAACGTCCTGCCAGTCATTTAACAGCAGTTCCGCCGCCGCAGTTTTTTCCTGATTGAGGATCACATACCCCAAAAATTCCCCGTCCTTCCGGATGACAAAAGGCTCGCAGCTCCAGCTGCGGCAGATTTCCGCAAACTGCTCCAAAGGCCGGTTTGCGTGGATGGGCTGGGACTGGTGGAGCTTCCAGCACTGGGCGGTGTATTCGGCGTTTTCCGAAAGGGGCAGGACCTCCACGCCCTTTGTGCTGATGTGCTTCCAGTGCCGCCGGTTGGTGGGAGTCAGGATAAAGCTCCGCTGCTGGCAGGCTTTGGCAAAGCCGAAATACTCGTACCGCTGGCGCTGGCCGCCCAGGCACATGAGATCGGCGCCTTCAGCCTTGGCGTCCGCCACAGCCCGCTTCATCAGCTCCTTCATGTAGCCCTTGCCCCGGGTATAAGGGTGCACCGAAACGGTGCCGATGCCGTAAGCTTTGACCTCCTGGCCGTCCACGGTAAAGGACAGGGGGAAACTACCCACCATGGCTTTGATTTTTCCGTCCTCCAAGGCGAGATAATGGCACTGGGCCAGTTCCGGATGATCCTTATAGAGCTTGGGCAAAAGGGCTGCAAAGTCGATTTTAAAAACCATATTGCCGAAGTCGATTAAATCCGCATATTCTTCCGCTGTTGCTTTTCGGTATTCCACTGCCATTGTCCATTCCTCCGTTTTTTAAAATTCTTTTGCTAACCGGCAGAACTGCTCCATGGAAAGCTCCTCCGCCCGGGCCGTGGGCTTTAACCCCGCTGCCGCCAGCTTTTCCGCCGCTTCCGCCTTGCTGATCCCCAAACCCGCGGAAAGGGTGTTGGGGAGGGTTTTCCGCCGCTGCCCGAAGGCCGCTTTCACCACCCGGAACAGTTTTTTTTCCTCCTCCGGCTCCAAGGGCAGCGCGTCCTTTACATCCAGCCGGATAACCATGGAATCCACATTGGGGGCCGGGCAGAAGCTGCCCCGGCTCACCGGGAACAATACCTTGGGTTCGCTGTAATACCGCACCGCCGCCGTCACCGCCCCGCATCCCCGGGAAGGCATGGGGGCGCAGAGCCGGTCCCCGGCCTCCTTCTGGACCATAACCGTCACCGCCTTGATGGGCAGCCGCTGTTCCAGCAGGGCCATGATAATGGGAGAGGTGATGTAATAAGGCAGGTTTGCGCAGACTACCACCTCCATGCCCGGGAACTCCTCCGCAATTAACTTCGGCAGGTCCACCTTCAGCACGTCCTCATTGATAACCTTCACATTGTCATAGTCCGCCAAAGTGTACTGGAGCACCGGGATTAATCGGCTGTCCAGCTCAACGGCCACCACCTTTTTGGCCCGTTTTGCCAGCTCCTGAGTCAGTACCCCGAAGCCGGCGCCGATTTCGATGACCCCGGTGTTTTCGTCTGCCCCGCCCATTTCGGCGATGCGGGGGCAGACGGAGGGATTTATCAGGAAATTCTGCCCCAGGGATTTGGAAAAGGTAAATCCAAACTTGTCGGCGATTTCCCGGATAGCGCTTAAATTTGTCAAATTCACAATATTGTTACCTCACGCGGGGGCAATCCCCAGATTTTGAAAAAATTCCGCCCGGTCCGCGCCGTGGGGCCGGTTGTTCCGTTTCAGGCCGAACAGGCAGTCCTTGCTGTCTGTTAGGAAATTGACCCCCTGTTCGCAGGTAAATGTCAGGCAGAATCCCAGTTCCTTTGCGGTTTTCTCGCTTTCTTCCGTGTAAAAGCCGTAGGGGTAGCACAAAGCCCGGGGTTCTTCCCTCAGGTGGTCCCGGCATTTCTCCTGCATCAGCAAAGGGTCGTCGGCCAAAGCCCGGCGGTAATCCGCCTCCGATTCCCCGGGCATCCGGCGCATCCCCTGGCGGGAATCCAGCCCGTGCATGGAATAGCTGTGGTTTGCAATCTCCACCAGGCCCGAATCCGCCAAAATCCCCGCCTGTTCCCAGCTTGCATGGGAGTAGGAAAGGGCCTTGGGCACGTCCCCGGAGTAAAAGTCGGCGTATTCCCCCACCAAAGCCGCGGCGGCCTTGGCGTCATACTTGGAAAGAAGGGGCAGCACCACCTGCTCCATGCTCTCAAAGCCGTCGTCAAAGGTGAGCATCACCGGCTTTTCCGGCAGCTTGCCCACCCCCCGCACCGCGTCGTAAACCTCCGACGGGGTGACGGTTTCATAGCCGCATTCCCGGAGGTAGGAAAGGTCCCCTTCCAGCTCCGAAGCGGAGATGACGTAGTCCCCCAGCTCCCCCTGGCCCTCCGGCAGGACGTTGTGGTACATAATCACCGGCAGAGGGATCCCCTCCCCCTGTTCCGGCGCCATAGCCGGGGCAGATTTCCAATTGGCGAAGTCAGAGGCTCCCCCGCACAAAAGGCCGACGCCCAAAATTACGCCCAGCCACTGGATGAGCAATTTTTTCCTGTTTTCCATGAAACCCCTCCGCAGACTTTTGGTGAAAGTCTATGCGGAAAAGGAAGGCGGTATACTAATATCCGAACTTCCCTTCTAAGGATTCGTCCTCATCCACCCAGTCCTGCACCCGGATGACCCGGTAATCCTCCCGGGTATCCCGGACAATGACCGTTTCAATGCCGGCGTTGATAATCAGCCGCTTGCACATGGAGCAGGAATTGGTCCCGGCCACCAGTTCCCCGGTTTTGGCGTCCCGGCAGGCCATATAAAGGGTTGCGCCCAGCATTTCGCTGCGGGGGGCGGCGATAATGGCGTTTGCTTCGGCGTGGACGCTGCGGCAAAGCTCGTAGCGTTCCCCCCGGGGGATATGCAGTTCTTCCCGGATGCATTTTCCCAAATCGGAGCAGTTTTTCCGCCCTCTGGGCGCGCCCACATAGCCGGTGGACAGGATGGAGTCGTTTTTTACAAGGATGGCCCCAAAATGCCGCCGCAGGCAGGTGCACCGTTCGGAAACCGTTTCGGCGATGTCCAGATAGTAGTTGATTTTATCCCGTCTTTCCAAGCAGGAATCCCCCTTTTTGCAATGCTTATTTTATTATACCATGGGGCAAAACAACCTGCAACCCCCGCAAAAAGAAAAAACGGAACCAAATGGTCCCGCTGTGCTGCGCTTATTCTTCCTGCCGCCCGCCCGGGAGGTCCGGGGGATGCTTTTTGCTCCACCAGCCCCAAAACAGGAGCAGCCCGATTATTAACAGGCCGCCGCAGACCCAGAGGATGGCTTCCAGCCGGTATTCTTCCACAAAGGCGGTGAAAGAATAAGTCCATCCGCTGGTGTAATGGGTATTTCCGCCTTCATAGGTGGTGATCGTTCCATAAACCTCAATCATGCTGGACAAAACTGCAATCACCAAGAACCCCAAAGCCCCCAGCCCGCCGGTAATACAGGATGCAATTAACAAGCCATTTCCTACCGGCTGTTTTTGCAGGACAGGCGGCGCCGGCTCCGAAGGGGCTTCCGCCGGTTCCGGAAATTCCACCTCGTCCTTCAGCAGGTAATCCGTGGTAACAGAAAAAATCCGGCTTAACGAAACAATTTTTCCCGCGTCCGGCAGCGTTCCTTCCAGCTCCCACCGGGAAACCGCCTGGCGGGAAACGGAAAGCCGCTCCGCCAACTCCTCCTGGGACATTCCCGCCTGGCGGCGCAGCTTCTGCAGTTTTTCACCAAAGGTCATTTTGCGTCACCTTCCTTGTTTTCCTGCACTGATTGTACCAGAAAAGCCGGTTGCGTTCCACCAAACAGGCGTGTCAATGCCGCAATTCCCAGTTGCGCTTGTTATATTCCGCTGTCAAATAACAGATAGTAGAAAACCGCCGTTTCTCCCCGGTGGGGGGAATTGTAGTAAAGCATGGTGTCAATGCCGCTTAAGAGAAAGCCGTTTTTCTCATAAAAACGCATGGCCGGGACATTGATATCCTGGGTTTCCGCGAAAATCCCCCGGGCGCCCTGGTCTTTCGCCCATTCCCGGGCCTTTTGGAGGAGCATGGTGGCCACGCCTTTCCGGCGGTAAGCCGGCGCTACGTCCAGCCTGTCGATATAGGCAATCCGGTTCCACCACATATAGAGGGTAATCTGCCCGGCAGGGGCGGACCCGTCCCAGCAGAGGAAAACCACCCGTTCCTTTTCCTCAGAATCGGCGTCGATTGGATAGTGTTTTGTCCAGGGGGAAGGCTCCTGCACCGGCTTCCAGCTCCATTTTCCGGAAATATACCGGAGCCTGGCCCTTTCCGTCACCTGGAAAGGGCCAAAGCAGGCCTCCCGTTCCGCTTCCCGTTCCCGGGGAAGGCGGATGATTTGGAAGTGCATAAAGAAGATCTCCTTTTTCCCGTCAGGCGGATTGCTTATTTTTGGATAAATGCCTGCCGCCCCATGCCTTTGCCGCCTACCGGCGACAGCTGGCCCAGGCCGCAGACCGCCTGCTTTGTCCCGTCTTTGTCCGGGTCCGTATACCGGATGAACCATTGCTCCATCTGATTTTTCATTTGGGCAATCACAGACTGCAAAGCCGGGTCTTTTGTGTCAATCAGGTTTTCATTTTCCTCCGGGTCGGCTTTCAGGTCGTAGAACTCGTGAGGGCCGTAAGGATACCGGTGGATATACTTGTATTCCGCGGTACGGATCATGCGGGCGGGGCCGTACTCGTCAAAAACAACAATGGATTCCCGTCCCGCCGGGATTTTCCCTTCAAAGATTTCCTGGAAGCTGCGGCCGGGGAACCCTTCTCCCAGGGTTTCCCCCATCATGCCGGCGATGGTGGGCATAATGTCGTAGTGGCAGTACAGCCCTTTTGCCGCGCTGCCGCCCCGGATTGCCCGGGGATAGGAAATAATCAAGGGGACCTTGACGGCGGTGTCGTACAGATTCATGGGGAAAGTCCCGTTTCCCTTGCCGAAAATCCCGTGGTGGCCCATGCTCATGCCGTTGTCGGCGGTAAAGATGAAAATGGTATCCTGCCAAAGGCCTCGGCTTTTCAGCTCCCGCATAATCTTTCCAATGCCGGCGTCCATGGCCGACACAGCGGCATAATATCCCTGAAGCCACTGTTTCCGCTGTTCGGGGGTATAGCTGCCGCCCCATTTGTGAGGCGGCACATCCGGGGTTTCCGTAAAGGCGCAGCCATCGTACAAATGGTAAAACTCCGCCGGGTGATGGCGTTCGTCCCAAGGGGAATGGGGGGCGGTATAATGGACGCTCAAATAAAAGGGCCTGCCGTCCGTCTGCCCCTCCAAAAAGCCCAGGGCGTTTTCCGTGATATAGTCGGTGATATAGGTCCCCCGCAGCATGGTAAACTGCCCGTTTTGGAGCACAATGGGGTAATAATAGTTGTCCCCGCCCATGGCGATGGTTTTCCAGTAGGAAAAGCCCTTCTGGGCATGGCCCGAATCCCCTAAATGCCACTTTCCGGACAAGCCGCAGGCATAGCCGTTTTCCGCTAAGATGTCCGTGTAGGCCCGGAACCCGTCTAAATACCGGACGGCCCGGTCCCCGGCAAGCTGCTGCCGGGACCAGTCGTATTCCCAGGAAGCGGCGGGATTTTGGTGTTCCGCCTTTAATTCCGGGGAAACCTCTTCCTCATAGTTCACATATCCCCGGCAGAGCCAGTCGTGGACACCGTGCTGGGAGGGCATCTTCCCGCACAAAATGGATGCCCTGGCCGGGGAACACACCGGCGACGCGCAGAAGCAGTTTTCAAAGAGCATCCCCTCTTTGGCCAGCTCATCCAGATTTGGGGTCCGGATTTCCCGGTTTCCCGCACAGCCCATGGACCAGTAGCCCATGTCGTCCGCCATAATGAGGACAATATTTGGTTTCTTCACAAAAATCCCCTCCGCAGCTGTTGTCAATGACTATTCTTCAGTTTCTTCCTCATCGCCGGGGTCGTCCCCTTCCGGCTCCTCTTCCTGGGGATTGGCCGCGTCGTCGGCTTCCATCTCCCGTTCCAGGGCCTCGGCCTCCGCCGCTTCGGCGTCCTCCTCCGGGCTGTCCTCAATCTTTTCGGTTTCTTCATCGTCGGCGTGCTCCGCCCGGACAAAGGTCACCACCCGGTCGTTTTCGCCCAGGCGCATGACCCGGACGCCGGAAGCGTACCGGGACATAAGGCGCACATCCGCAACCGCAATGCGGATGATGACGCCGTCGTTGGAAATCATAATCAGGTCGTCGGTGTCGTCTACCACCTTGATGCCGCAGACAGTCCCTTTTTCCTCGCTGACCTTATAGTTGATCTTGCCTAAGCCGTTGCGGCTCTGAATGGGGTAATCCTCCAAGGCGGTGCGGCGCCCTAAGCCCTTGTCGGTGACGGTCATAACGGAAGCGCCTTCCCTTACCCGGGCCATGCCCACAACCTCGTCGCCGTCTTTCAAGCGGATGGCCTTGACGCCCATGGCGGTGCGGGACATTTCCCGAACGTCGTTTTCGTCAAAGCGGATAATCATGCCGCCCCGGGTGGCAATGAGCAGCTGGCATTCCCCGTTGGTGAGCCTTGAGAACACCAGCTCATCGTCCTCGTTTAAGGTAATGGCGTTCAAGCCGTTTTTGCGGATATTTTTGTAAGCGTCCAGCCGGGTGCGCTTAATAAGCCCCCGTCTGGTGACCATGACCACATATTTGCCGGGGTCGAAGCCGGGCACGCTCATCATGGCGCTGATCTGCTCCTCCGGTTCCAGGGCCAGCAGGTTATTGATGTGGGAGCCCATAGAGCTGCGGCTTCCCTCCGGGATTTCGTAGCATTTGAGCTTGAACATCCGGCCTTTGGTGGTCAAGAACAGCATATTGTCGTGGGAAGAGCAGATAAACATTTCCTGGACAATATCCTCGTCCTTCTGCTTCATGCCGGAAACGCCCCGGCCGCCCCGCTTCTGGATTTTGTAAACATCGGCGGGCTGGCGTTTGACATAGCCTTTTTCCGTCAGGGTGACCACGCATTCCTCCCGGGGGATCAGGTCTTCGATGTCCACTTCCCCGGAAACGGTCTGGATGTCGGTGCGGCGCTCGTCGCCGAATTTCTCCTTGATTTCCAAAAGTTCCTTAGACACGATTTCCATGACCTTATTGTGGTCGCCCAGAATTTCCTGCATTTCCGCAATGCGGGCGTGGAGGCCGTCCAGTTCTTCCTCGATTTTCAAGATTTCCAAACCGGCCAGCTGTCCCAAACGGAACGCCACAATGGCGGAAGCCTGGGGATCGTCAAAGCCGAATTTTTCCATAATGGCCTTTTTGGCTTCCGGCTGGCCGCCTTTGCAGGAACGGATGGTGGCGATAATCTCGTCCACAATGTCCACGGCACGCTTTAAGCCTTCCAGGATATGGGCGCGCTCCATGGCTTTGTTTAAGTCAAAGCGGGTGCGCCGGGTAATGACCTCCGCCTGGAAGTCCAGGTAATGCCGCAGCATGTCCTTGAGGGTGAGGATTTTCGGCTGGCCGTTTACCAGGGCCAGCATAATGACGCCTACGGTTTCCTGCAAAGAGGAGTAGGAAAAGAGCTGGTTTAACACCACCTGGGGGATGGCGTCCCGCTTCAGCTCAAAGACAATGCGCATGCCTTCCCGGTCGGATTCGTCCCGGATAAAGGAGATGCCGGGGATACGGCCGTCCTTGACCAGGGCCGCCACATTTTCCAGAATGCGGGTCTTGTTGATCATGTAGGGGATTTCCGTCACCACGATGGAGGAACGGCCCTTGCTGTCCTCCTCGATGTTGGTCCTGGCCCGGAGGGTGATCTTGCCACGGCCGGTGGCGTAAGCCGCCCGGATGCCGCTGCGGCCCATGATGATGCCGCCGGTGGGGAAATCCGGCCCCTTAATGTATTCCATAAGCCCTTCCAGCCCCAAATCCGGGTTGTGGATCAAGGCCACGCAGGCGTCGATGACTTCCCGTAGGTTGTGGGGCGGGATATTGGTGGCCATGCCCACGGCGATGCCGGTGGAGCCGTTGACTAGAAGGTTCGGGAACCGGGAGGGCAGCACCTTGGGCTCTTTTAACGAGTCGTCGTAGTTGGGGTCGTAGTCAATGGTGTCCTTGTTGATGTCCGCCACCATGTACAGGGCCATTTTGCTCATGCGGGCCTCGGTGTAACGGTAAGCCGCAGGGGGGTCGCCGTCGATGGTACCGAAGTTCCCGTGCTTATCCACCAGGGGATAGCGCAGGGAGAAATCCTGGCCCAAACGGACCAAAGCGTCATAAACCGACGCGTCGCCGTGGGGGTGGTATTTACCCAGCACGTCACCTACGGTGGTGGCGCATTTTTTAAAGGGCTTGTCCGGGGTCAGGCCCGCCTCGTGCATGGTGTAGACAATGCGGCGGTGAACCGGCTTTAAGCCGTCCCGGACGTCCGGCAAGGCCCGGGACATGATGACCGACATGGAGTAGTCAAGGAATGCGGTTCGCATTTCCTCGTCAATGTCGATTTGCAGAATCTTGGTGCCTTCGTTATTTTCAAAATTGTTTTCCAACGTTCTTCCTCCTTGCCGGGCAGACGCCGGCCGGGTCTGTTACTTTTCTTCCGCCTTTTCAAAACGGGCGCCTAAGCCCTCCCGCAGCAGATCCCGCAAAGCCTCTTGATTTTCCTCCGGGATGCAGCGTTTGGGCAGGACAAAGAGCTTTTCCTTGCTTGCCACAATCAAAAAGAGGGACGGGAATTCCACCGCCCGAAGGGCGGGGCGGTCAAATCCCACCAGGTACCGTCCGTCCTCCTGGGGGAGCAGAAGCCCTCCGGGGCAGAATTCCAGGTGGAAGGAATCCTCTGAAATATCTGCGGCGTTGGCGGCGGATTTAATGTGCCGGGCCGGCAAAAACCACAGCATGAAGATGACCGCCAGCGCCAAGACAATCATGAAATAGCCCATGGCGTAATCGGGATTTTTGAAAATGGCCTGGCCGTACAGGGCGGCAATCACCGCCAAAATCACCGTAAAAATGGCGTTTTTCCGGTAAATGGTCTTTTTCTGGAAGTATTTTAAGGCGGTTTCCACTTCCTCGCCCTTTAGGTCGTAGTCAATGCCCAAGCCCTCCACGCTGTCGTCCACCCGCTTGCCGTCAAGCCAGGGTTCCGACACGTCGTACTTGTCCGCGTTGACCCCTTGGCCGGGGACGATCTTCTTTTCCTTTTCCTCAGCCTCTTCCTCCGGAGGTTCCTCATCCGGAAGCGTTACAGCAGGGTCAAGGTCCGGCAAAGCTTCCTCCTGCGCCGGTTTCTCCGGCGCAGCCGCGGGTATTTCCTCCGGGAGGGTTTCTTCTGAGGAATTTTCCGGCAGATCCTTTTCCAATTCGCTCATATTTTTCTCCTATTCGTATATTCGGTAAAAACACATACAAATTGTATTTTATCAGATGTCCAGATTCCGGACATACCGGGCGTTTTTCTCGATAAATTCCCGGCGGGGTTCGACTTTATCGCCCATGAGGATGGTAAAGGTCTGGTCGGCCCGGGCCGCGTCCTCTAAGCCAACCTGGACAATGGTGCGGTTGGAAGGATCCATGGTGGTTTCCCAAAGCTGGTGGGGGTCCATTTCACCAAGACCCTTGTACCGCTGGACGTCCACCTTGCCGCCGCCCTCGGACAGTTCGGCAATATACTGGTCCCGTTCTTTTTCGTTAAAGGCGTAGTAGAATTTTTTGCCTTTGGCCACCCGGAACAGGGGCGGCTGGGCAAAGTAGATATGGCCTTGTTCCACCAGGGGGCGCATATACCGGAAGAAGAAGGTCAAAAGCAGGGTGCGGATGTGGGAGCCGTCCACGTCGGCGTCGGCCATGATAATGACTTTGCCGTAACGGAGCTTGGAAACGTCCAGATCCTCGCCGATGCCGCAGCCTAAGGCCATCACCACCGGCATGAGCTTTTCGTTGCTGTACACCTTGTCAAGCCTTGCTTTTTCCACGTTTAACATCTTGCCCCACAGGGGAAGGATGGCCTGGAAGGCCCGGTCCCGGCCCTCCTTGGCGGAGCCGCCTGCCGAGTCGCCCTCGACGATGTAGATTTCGGTGATGGTGTTGTCTTTGGAGGTGCAGTCCGCCAGCTTTCCGGGCAGCCCGCCGGAATCCATGGCGGATTTGCGCCGGGTCAAATCCCTTGCGCGGCGGGCGGCTTCCCTGGCCCGCTGGGCCCCTACGGCCTTTTCAAAGATCAGCTTGGCAACGGCCGGGTTTTCCTCAAAGAAGGTGTTTAAGCCGTCGAACACCAGGTTTTCCACCAACGGCCGGGCCTCTGTGTTGCCCAGCTTGCCCTTGGTCTGGCCCTCGAACTCACATTCCGGGAGCTTGACGCTGACAATGGCGATAATGCCCTCCCGGACGTCGTCGCCGGAAAGATTCTCCTCGTTGTCCTTTAAAAGCTTGCGGCGGCGTCCGTAATCGTTGAACACCCGGGTCAGGGCGCTTTTGAAGCCCATTTCATGGGTGCCGCCGTCGATGGTGTGGATGTCGTTGGCAAAGGACTTGATGACCTCGTGATAGCTGTCGCTGTACTGGAGGGCCACCTCGGCGGTGCAGCCGTTTTCCTCCTTGTAGAGGTAGATAGGCTCCGGGTGGATGGGGTTTTTGGCGGCTTTTTCCAAAAGGTGCTTGACAAAGCTTTTGACCCCCCCCTCATAGCACATATCGTCCTGCACGGGGTTGTCCGGGTCCCTATAATCGGTGAGGACAATGCGGATGCCGGCATTGAGGAAAGCCTGCTCCCGCAGCCGTTCTAAGAGGGTGTCGTAATTGAACACCGGGTCCTCAAAAATCTCGGCGTCGGGCTTAAAGACAACGGTGGTGCCGGTCTTTTTGGTGTCGCCGATGATTTTTAATTCCTCGTCGTAATGCCCCCGGTCAAAGTGCTGGAAATAAACGTGCTCGCCGTTTTCAACGGTCAGCTCCAGCCACTCGCTCAGGGCGTTGACCACCGACGCGCCCACGCCGTGGAGGCCGCCGGACACCTTGTAGCCGCCGCCGCCGAATTTTCCTCCCGCGTGGAGGACGGTAAAGACTACCTCCAAAGCGGGCCGGCCGGTCTGGGGCTGGATGTCCACCGGGATGCCGCGGCCGTTGTCGGTGACGGTGATGGTGTTCCCGGGGTTGATGGTGACGGTGATGTCGGTGCAGTAGCCCGCCAGGGCCTCGTCGATGGAGTTGTCCACGATCTCATACACCAGGTGGTGCAGGCCCGACTCGCTGGTGGAGCCGATGTACATGCCGGGGCGCTTGCGCACCGCCTCCAGCCCCTCCAGCACCTGGATCTCAGAGCCGCCGTATTCGTGTTCCACCTGGGTGGAATTCAGTTCTAATTCTTCTGCCATAATAACCTCCAATTTATGAAATGCAGAAGGCAGAATGCAGGAATGCAAAATTGTATTTTCTATCTTCCATTCCTGACTGTTTTCTGCCCTTTTTCGTTTTTTCATGGTGTCCGGCTTATCCGGATTTTCACATTCTGCATTCTGCATTTCTGCATTCTGCATTACTCAAACCAGTTGCTCTCCGTTCGCCGCAGCAGGGCGGAGGGAGACAGCTGGGAGATGTATACCGTAGGCGGGCCCTCCTCCCCGCCCACCAGCACAAAGGACCGGGGCAGGTCGTCGCATACCGACACCACCCTCCCCTCCTGCTCGGCCCGCTCTAAAAACTCCCGGGTCTTGAAGGCCCAGCTGGAGTTGTCCAGATCGAAGATGCCCAAAATGTTCTTGTGGGGCACCACCACCGACTGGCCCAGGTGCAGGTACATGAGGTTCCCTCCTTTTTTCCACATTCGACGTTGATTTTGTGGATTATTTTCTCTGTTGATTTCACCGCCGTCATTCTTTTCCCTTTCCCCTTGGGGCGGATGAGGGGGGACTCCCCCTAAAAGCCTTCCCCTCGGGGGGAAGGTGGCACGGCGAAGCCGTGACGGATGAGGGGGCGATGATAGAGCGGATTCGTTTCTTGGCAGGGGAATTTCGCCGCCTGCGGGCGGCGAGTTCCTTTGCCCATGGCGGCAAAGGAACCAAAACGCCCCCGGGGACGGCTCAGATGAGCGCTTCGCGCTCATATTCGCCTTTCCCCGGACCCCTTTTACGGGGGCCGCCAATTAGGCAAACTTGGCGATCGACGTAAAGGCGCGGGTGGACGTCGATTGGTTTTCGTTCTATTACCGCTACCGCTGAGGTTCCGGTAACTTTTGGGTTGTGCTCCTATCGGTTGAAAGCGCGCCTTTTGGGCGGGTGGGGCTCAAGTGCGGCTCAGGGAAACGGCGCTTCCTGAGACGTTTTCTGCTTTCCGTAGGGGCGGCACACTGGGCCGCCCGTATTTTCTGGTTTTGTACACGTTCTTGCAGCTTTATAGGGGCGACCCTTGCGGCCGCCCGTGGGAATACGAATTGCGGTCCAAGAGAGCACCCTCATCCGTCTGGCCTACGGCCAGCCACCTTCCCCCTTGCAGGGGGAAGGCTATTTTGCACCGGGAGCGTTGGCTCAGAAAACCCAGGCGCAGTGCGAAAACCGCACCAGGAACAAATTTTGCACACCCAGGGCCCAGTGGCCCGGCAGAAAACGTGGGCAAGCACTCCTGATTTTGCGCGCCGGAAATGAAGCTCCTACAAAACAGGAGGGCGTCCCCCGTAATGGGGTCCGGGGAAAGGCGACTATGGGCACGAAGTGCCCATCGGAGCCGTCCCCGGCGGCGTTTTGGTTACTTTGCCGCCGCGGGCAAAGTAACCCGCTGTCCGCAGACAGCGGAATCCCCCCTGCGAAAATCTACGGCCCTTTGATCACCCTGGGCCTCCAGAACCACTTCCACAGCCGCCAGCCCAGATAACAGCCCACCAGCAGGAAGATCCCGGGCAGTCCGGGGAACAGGATGAGCTGGGTGATGGGGGATACCTCCTCCGAGGTCCACATGTTCCACCGCCCCACGCCGACGATCACCACAAACAGCACCGCCAGCGCCGGGGGCAGGGCCCTCCAGATCCTCCGCTTCGGGATGCGGCAGCACAGATATTCCAGCACCAGCCCGATCCCCAGGGGGAGCAAGCAGAAAATTCCAATGACAATGGGCATAACATTCCTCCCGGAACAAACCACAGTGAGGCCACTGGGTCTTGTTTGAAAATTGGAAATGTGCCCGACGGCGAGGGAATTTTTCGCTAGGCAAGGCAATTTGACGCAGCAATCCTTGGTGGATTGCAAGGAAAATTAACGCAGCATAGCGGAAAAAGACCCGCCGTTTGGGTATATTGACATTTTTCAAACATGGCCTAGATCAGCTTTCCCCCCTGAATGTGAAAACTTCTCCCCTGTTCCAGCCCCTCCAGCTTCTCCTCCTCACAGCAGGTGATGAAGATCTGTCCCCCCTGGATGTGGTTCAATACAAAGGATTGCCGTTTTGCGTCCAGTTCAGACAGCACGTCGTCCAGCAGAAGGACGGGGTACTCCTCGGTCTCCTGGAAGAAGATCTCCCGCTGGGCCAGCTTCAGGGAGAGGGCGGCGGTACGGGTCTGCCCCTGGGAGCCGTACATCTTGGCGGACCGGCCGTCCAGCTCCACCGCCAGATCGTCCTTGTGGGGGCCGGTGAGGCACTGCCGGGCGTCCAGCTCCGCCTGCCGGTGGCGCTCCTGGTGGGACAGGATCTCCTCCAGAATGGTCCGGGGCGGGGCCAGGGGGTCGGTGACGGTGGACACCGTCTCATACCGCAGGGACAACTTCTCCCGCCCACCGGAGAAGTCCTGGTGGATGGGAGGCGCGGTCTCCTGGAGCCGCTTCACAAAGTGGGCCCGGTAATGGACCACCAGCGCCCCGGTCTGGGCCATGCGCAGGCTGAAGTCGTCCAGGGTCTGAAGGAGGGAGGGATTCTCCGGCCAGTCCCGCAGGATGCGGGTCTTGTGCTCATAGAGGCGGTTGTACTCCCCCAGGGCCTGGGCGTACCTGGGCCGCAGCTGGCAGATGGCCAGATCCA
>ERZ1643249.2330-NODE-2330-length-17859-cov-8.508425_pt1 | contig 17859 bp, 28 predicted proteins | sample MGYA00579263_ERZ1643249 | MGnify/ENA primary metagenome ERZ1643249 (study PRJEB29033, sample SAMEA4952264) | chicken gut metagenome | biome: Broiler Chicken; feature: Gastrointestinal Tract; material: Caecum | place: Ireland | collected 2018 | study: Broiler... | reverse complement strand
GATTCTTCAATTTTAACAATATCTACAACATAATTGGTAAATTTATTACCATCTTTTTCTGAAACTTTTTGAGATAAAAATAATTTGTAATATCCTTGAATCGAATTACCTAGAAGTTTTTGCAATTCAATGTAAGATTTAATATTATTTATAGTATGATAACTTCTTGATTGAAAAATCCATACTCGGTCTTTGCTAATGTTAGGAATTAAAAATCTTAAAGTAATTTCATCTTGGCACATTGGCTTTTGATTATTCTTTGATTGTCTAAATTCACATTCTTTTAAACACTCTTTTTCAATCCATTTCTTATTAACTTTTTCTTTGGCTTTTGTAGAATTATTTAGACAATAACAGGATGTTCCACTTTGATTTCTTTTTACTTTTTTTATGGTGTATGCATCCTCAGAAAAAAAATAAATAATAACTTCTTTTTGCTCATTATATAACTGATTAAATTTTTGCTGTAAATGTTGCATAGCATTTTCTTGTATTTTGGCAATAAAATAACCTAACTCACGTGGCCTATTGTTTTCTTGAATACCATGTTTTAAACATCCAGCAATAGGAAAATTGGCATATTTTGTTTCCATTTTCTCAAATCCTTTCAAATTAAATTTGTGCATAAAAAGATTTAATTTTAAAATTCCTCCTTTCTTTTTATTTGGGTAAATATAAAAAGAAAGTTCCTAGAAATGGGGGGACTTCTAAAAACTTTTTAATTTATATATAAGCATAATAAATAAAATATCATATTTATTGCTAAACCCAATAATATGCTGTATTATGAAAATACAGATAACTACTACCATCTAAAATATGGTAGTTATGCTTCAGATAACGTTTATCCGAAGATTAGATATAACAAGAGTTATACCACAATCTAATATACACATCTATATTATAATACAGAGAAAGATACATTTTCAATAATGAGCAAGAATATTTTAAAAAGTGCTATAAATCAATGAAAAGTGATATTTTAGCATATAAAATTTAGATAAATGAACAGTAATCATTTTATTTTTAAATTTATAACCATATAGATGAACATAAAACTTTTCTAAAAAAAACATTACATAATTATATTATGAAATTTGATTAATATATAAAAGATTTTGTTTATGCTAAATAGATATAATAACAAAGGAAAAGAAGTCTCAATATTTGATACCTCTTTTCCTAAAAGCTATTATTCCGTAATTGAAGTGATATTTGTAGTTATATAATCTTGCAAATTCTCATATTCCTGTGATTTATTGTTGAAAATCTTAGTATTATTATAGTCTAAATCTAATACAGAAACTCTTGAATTATTATTTGGAATATCTAATTTCATAAGACCATTTTGTAATCCGATGATTTTATATTTATTCATATCTTTGTTATAAGTAAAATATGCTAAATATGTACTTCCTTCTTCAACATCCACGCAATTTCTTAATTGTGTATGAATATATGAAGTTTCTTTATTTATTTGAATTCCATTTTGAGCTCTAAGATAATCTCTTTTCTCATTAGAAGCAACAGGCTGGTATTTTTCCCATTCCGCAATTGTTAAATAACCACCAGTTGCACAATATTCTACAATATCACCGCTAGATAAATTGCCTTTTATACTAGAATTTATAAGCATTTTTCCATAAGTATTACCAACAATATTATCATATTCTGCATTAGCATAATCCAAAGAAACTATACGAACAATTGCAATATTGTCAGCACTTGATTTTAAGTCTTTTGAAGTGATTTCTGATGTCATATGGCCAAAAACTATGTTGTTCTCAGCAGCTTTTTTTTGCTCTGTTGATATATAGGAATAAGTTACATACTCTTCATTTGAAGTTATTTGTGCTAGTTGGTTAGATTGATTATTTGACCTAAATGAAATAATGCAGAGTGTGGATATTAAAAAGATAGCAAAAGATATACATAATATAATAGTTGTTTTTTTCATTTTTTATCCTCCCTTAATATAAATAATTAACTGTCGCGTTATCACAAGCCTGAACAGTTGAAACATACCAATTGATTGTTAAAGGCCACATAATACTATATGGATTATTGTATTCATCTAATCCAAAACAATGTCCCATTTCATGCATCATATCAGCAGTGGTAACTGTTTGATTGTTATTAATGTGGACTTCTGCGTAGTAATAATTAGTTGTACCATTAAAAGGTAATTGTACACCGGAAGAAGTCCATATGTTCGTATAGGCAACATAACTAGAATAATCTCCTGTCATAGCTCTAGCATAGAAATCCATATGAGTTGCTCTATTAGAAGAAACAGCAGTCATATATATAGGATTATCCCCATAATATGTATGAACCCATCCATTAGCTGCTTGATTTATCCTGGATGTGTATGTAGCTGCAGTGCTATCCACATAATAACATGTATTAGAAACACCCCTAGAATATCTAATTTCATGTTCATAAGTTGGAGACATGGTAACCTCTGTTGCAAAAACACTATTGGTTGCAAAAAATATTAGTAAAAAAGTAATTAAAAACATTACACCTTTAAAGAGTTTCATACTTAAATCCTCCTTTCGTTTTTTAATTTATCACAAAAATATATCTAATGCAAGAAAAGTGGAAAAAAGTAGAAAATAGAAAATTTATACGATAATGAAAGAGATATTGAAAAGATTTTAAAATAATGATAAAATTATATTGAAAAATTTTTTTAGAATTTTTAATATAATTGGTGGTGATGTATATGAGAACTTGTAATAATATTCATAAAATACCGACAATTAATGAAGAATATTTACAAGATAATACTCAGAAAAAAACAATTCAAAGTAAGTCAGAATACAAGAAGAAGTATCTGTTAGAAAAAATACTAATTGTAGAAGATAACTTAAATTTTGCAAATACTTTATATGAAACTCTAAATGAATTTGCAAGTGAAATTATAATAGCTTGTGATGGTCAAAAGGCCTTAAATATAATTAATAATTTAAAACCATATATTATTTTATTAGATTTGCACATACCTAAAATTAATGGTTTAAAGTTATTAACACAAATAAAAAAAGGCAATAATATTATTATATTATCAGGACAAACGAAATATATAAATAAAATACATATAGAAAATTATGAAATAATAAAAAGTGTATTAATAAAACCGATAGATATGAAAGAAGTGTATAATAAAGTTGAATATTTATTAGAGCAAAGAGAAAAAGAAAAAATTACACTCAATATAAAAAAAATATTAGATAATTTTGAATTCAATAAAACATCAAATGGTTATACCTACATAGTAGAATGTCTGAATGAAATCGTAGACGAACCGCTAAATTTAAGAAATATTGAAAATGTATTATATAAAAAAGTAGCGAGCAGACATTTTAATAATAATTCACATAATGTTAAATGGAATATAGATAAAAGCTTGGCTTCAATGTGTAGATATACTGAAAAAAATATATTGCAAAGATATTTTGGGAATATAAATAATATAACAGCGAAAAAGTTTTTGAGAGAGATTTATGATGTTTTGCAAATAAATGGGTATTAATATTGATAAAAATAATTATACAAACTAAATACTACCAATGTTATTTTAAGTGATAGGGAATCTGATATGGTAAATGGACCTATAAGAATAGCAGTCGCAGGTGGTATTTATCTAAAAAGAATATTCAAAAATATAAAATTCTATATAATCAAAAAACTCTCTATTTGAGAGTTTTTGGCCAGACTATTGACAAATCCCAAATTTATTTTCTGGGGCTTTGTCTATTATTGCTTACTTGTATATCTTTTATAGCTGAAATACACCTAAAATACATTTTTAATTCTTCTAGAATACTTTGTTTTAAAAGAAATATATATTATCACGTATATTATTTTTGCTGTTTTACCGTATAAAAGATAATTCAAATCTACCACAATTTGTTGCAATTTTATCTAGTGCAGAAATGCTTGGAAGTATTTCTCCTCGTTCAATTTGACCTAAATGACTTTCAGTTAAATCGCATCTAACTGAAAACAAAGCTCTTGTTTCGTTAAATAGTTCTCTTATATATCTAATTCTCATACCAATTCTGAATTTATCAAGTGCCATTTTTAATCCTCCTTGTTATCAAAGTTATTTGTTACTGTATATTCTATATTATCCAAACATTTTTTTACATAATTTGACAAGTAAGAATTTCGTTATTTGTCAAATAATGTCGAAAATACAGAAGCCTTTAACATCAAAGTTTTTCAAAAACAAAAAGGATAAAAGATACACATTTCGACAATTTTTGACAACAAGAAACGACAAATTTTTTAAGAAAATTAAGATATAATCTTTTTGGGGTAATTTAGCCTTAAAAGAAAGCATTGAAGAAACGAATGTGTAATTTATATGTACTAATGAATATTTGTTATAGCTTATAGGTTAATTACTCCAATAATGCACGTATTATATTATTTGAAAGGAGGTTCTGTTTTTATATTTATAACTTCATAATTTTTGCAGAGGTTAAATTACCCCAATCTATTTAGATTGGAGGAAAATTTAATGAAGCAAGAACTAGAAATCTTAGAAGCAAAATTTCGTAGATTTTTAAATGATACTATTATAGGTGCATCTAAGGATTATTATGCTAAACAAAAGAAATATGAATTAAGAGAGTTGCAAATAGTTGATGATGAGAGTTACAAGGGATATTTATGTAAATATGCTACACAGGATCTTTTTGAGCAATTTGATGATTGCTTCAGTTATTACGAATTAAATATGTTTTTTGAAACACTGTCTTCTGTTGAGAGGGCAGTTCTTTTTTTGCATTTTGAGGAGAAATATAAATTGAAAGAAATTGCAAAAATATTAAATATGAGAAATGAAACAATTACTAGAATAAAAAAAAGAGCATTAAACAAGATAAAAAACTATATGAAAGGACTTGAAAGGTATGAATAATAAAAAAGAAAGTTTATATTTATTAGGTATTAGAGCAAAATCAGGAGATGAATTGGCTCTTATAAAGATAATTGATGAAAAAAGGAATCTTATAAAAAAAATGAGTTATGGAGATGAAGACAGATATCAGTTTATCATTGAAAAATTGATAAAAGGAATAAAAAATTATAAATTTTAAAAATTTAAGGTCAATTTTTTTGGAAAAAAACCTTGTATATATAATGAAGGGCAAAGTTCAAATATTTTGGACGCACTATATTAAATCCAATTAGCTAGGACAAGCTCTTAGCTAATTGGAAATATATACAAGGAGGTAAAAATGCTGAAAATCTTAATAATTATTTTTATATCTATATTCGTAATTATAGATGTTGCAGCTATATGTGGTCCAGACCTAAGGAAATTTTTAAATAACAAGAAAAAGAAAAAAGAACAAAAAGCATTTGCAGATAAAATGAAAAAACTAGAAATTAAGTGAATGAACTTAATTTATATAGTTATGTCTTAAAAGTGTTTAACAAAAAGTTTCCAGGAGTTTTGAAATGAATGATAAAATCGTAGATTTATATTTTAATAAAAAAATGAAACAAGCTGAAATAGCTGATCTATTGAATATAGCGAAAAGTACTGTTTCTAAAATTGTACGTAAAGATAGTAGGTTTATTACTGAAAAAGAACACAGAAAATCTGCAAATAAGGCAAAACACAATAAAAATATACAAAAAAGAGTTGAAGAAAAAAGAAAAAGCACTCAATTAAAAAACAGTGTGGATAATTTAATATTAAAAAATCTACATACACAAGATAGTATTGAGTTGTCTGATAGAAAACGTTTAACAAATGAAAGTTATAGAGAATGGAATTATAGTGCATATAAATACAACCCTTCAAGAAAAAGGTATGAATTTAGAGAAGAATTAGGACGCTCTAACGATGTACCTCAATATATAAAAGAAAGGATTTAGTGTTGTATATGGAGAAGAAATTATTAGAAGTTTTGGAGGTAGCTAATGAGGTAAACAATAAACAAGATATAGTATATGCTCAAATAGTATATACAGCGAATGATGTAAAAGATTTAGAACTTGCAATCAGAGATAAAAAGAACTATTCTTACATAGAGAAATGCGAAGTACAATTAAAAAATCAGCCTATTGTGAAATTAGAAACAGTAATCTCAGTATTAAAAAGTTATTTATCTGGGGGTGTTACTAATGAATAAAAAAGAGGCTATTGCTTATGCACAAATTGCTTTAGAATGTATGAATAGAACAAATAATACTAATTTATCACTAGCTGATTTAGCTATGAATATGAAAAGTGCTTTTAGATTATATAATAAAGAAACGGCTGTAACTATGGCTGATGCCAAAATTTATGCAGAAAAAAAGCTTGAAGAAGAATTAAAAAAATATGAATAATTTTGTCCCTTCACCAATATACATTAATTAATTAGGAGGTAAAGGGTATGATTGATGTAATAAAAGATGAGAATATTACCAAACATAGTGAGTTATTTGAAAAAAGCATAAAAAAAGAATTATCAAGATACCTTATAAAAAAAGCAATAAAAGATGGATTATTAAATGAAAAAACTGGAAATAGTATTATAAAAAATATATAAAAAACTTTTTTTGTTGTTCACCTTGACTTTTCTATTGTAGATATGAAAAAATCTATAATAGAAACATTTTTTGTTTTGGAGGAGAGTTATAATGGATATTTTTGAGATTAGAAGAGAGTTATCAATGGGCAAGAGTATATATGATTTACCATTAAGAGTAACTTTTTATGCAAGGGTTTCTACTGATAAAGACGAACAAATACATTCATATAAAAATCAGATAGCTCATTATGAAGAAAAAATAAAAAGTGTACCGAAATGGACTTTTGTTGATGGATATATGGATGAGGGAATTACAGGAACATCTATAAATAAAAGAGATGATTTTAATAGAATGACAGAAGATGCAGAAAAGGATAAATTTGATTTAATTATTACAAAAGATATATGTAGATTTGCAAGAAACACAGTAGATACATTGGTTACTACAAGAGAACTTTTAAAATTAGGTGTTGGGGTATATTTTGAATTGGATAATGTTAATACCTTAGCATCAGAAGGAGAGTTACGATTAACAATAATGGCTTCACTAGCACAAGACGAAAGCAGAAAAATTTCTGAGAGAGTAAGATTTGGCTTTGAAAAGTCAGTGAAAAATGGAGTTGTGCTAGGTAATAACAAAATCTGGGGATACAAAAAAGAAAAAGGGAAATTAGTTATTGTACCAGAAGAAGCTAAAATTGTTAAAAGAATATTTGAGTTATATAGCAACAACGATATTGGAATTAGAAATTTAGGAAAAGAATTAGCAAAAGAAGGAATTTATGCAAACGAGGGAAAACCCTTTGCTTTTTCTACATTAAAGAGTATATTAACTAATCCAAAATATAAAGGGTATTATGTTGGGAAAAAGACAACAACAATTGATTTTATCAGTAAACAAAGAAAATATTTTAAGGAAGATGAGTGGACATACTATAAAGACGAAAAGGGAGATGTACCAGCAATAGTAGATGAAGAACTGTGGGAAAGGTGCAATATATTATATAGAAATAGAAGTAATAAAATAAAAAATAAAGAAACTAGTTATAATACAAAATATAAATATTCAGGTAAAATATTTTGTAAAAATGATGGAAAGTCATTTTGGAGAACGAAATGGAGAAAAAGAGAAGCTTGGCAATGTTCACAATATAGAAAGGAAGGCTTAGATGGGTGTAAAAATAATGTTACTGTTTATACAGATGAATTAGATGAGATAATAAAAAATCTTTTTATTACATTATTTAAAGACAAAGATTTGTATGTTAAAGAATTAGTGGAAATGTGTAAAAGATATATGAACGAAAAAAAGAATGATTCAGAAGTAAAAGAAATTGAAGCACAAATTGACTTAGCGAGAAAAGAAAAGAGAAATCTAATAAAACTATTCACATTAGAAAAAATAAGTGAATCTGAATTTGAAGAAATGAACAGTGAATATGTTGAGAAGATTGACAATTTACAAGAGAGATTAGAAAGAGAATTAGCAAATAATGATGCAGAGGTAAATATAGATACCAGAATAAAAAAATTAGATGAATACTTTAAAAAAGAAGTTTATTTTGAAGATGGATTACCTGATGAAATAATAGATAATATGATAGAAAGAATAGAAGTAGAAAAATGTGGGCGAGAGGATGCAGTAAGACATAAGACAATAAAATTACATATTTTCTTAAAAATAGGGCTTGAAATACCTGCTTACATAAAAAATCGTTTCTGTTTGCTACTTACAACACATATGATAAGAGCAGATATTGAGACTGAAGTATCTCCAATAGTAGGTAGTGAAAAACAATCTGAAGAGCTTGTAAATTATTTATTATCAGAATTTGAAAATGATCCAATTAAAATATGGGAATCAAACATATTTGGTAAAAATTTACATGAATTAGTAAATGAAGGGCTACAAAACAAATTATATAGAATGCCAGAAGATGCACAAGGAAAGCTACAAGAAACACTAGAAAGAATAGTAAATGAAGGAAGCGGAGGATTAATTTGTATAATACTTTAATAATGAGATGAAATATCAGAGAAGTTAATAACCTTTTAATTAAGTTTGCATTATACTACTTTAAAAGGATGAATCCTATAACCTATAGGACACATCCTTTTAATTTATACCAAAATATATTAATACTCACAAAACCAATTAGAATATTAATAACTTTTTAACCATGCGAAATATTTTTTAAAGTAACAGTATATTCCAAAGCAGTGTTATTCCTTACAGCATCTATAAGCCAAGAAATAAGCTTTTCAGGAACATCAGCTTTTTCTATTAAAATTTTTTTAATACACATAATCTGCATTTCATTAAGTTTATACTCAGGAATATTTTGAATTTTATGAATAGATTTAAAATGAATTTTTTGAAATTCTTCTAACAAATTTTTTTTAGATGTTTTTGATTTTAATTTTATATTTTTTAACATAAATACAACTCCTTCTACCACAATGATTACATATTTTACCAGTAAAAGCTGTATTTGTCAAATAATATATTTCATTTTGAAATATATTATTTGACAGTTATTTATAACATAAAATAAAAAACATAAAACATATTTATTAAAATTATGAATTCTTTATAAATAATGCAATATTTTCTAATGTTTTAAAGGCACTATTAATTTGTACTTCATTCATACCAAAGAATAACTTTTTTAAAGTTTCATCTGTAAAATTTTTTTTGCCGAACAAAATGTAATCAGCAGATACATTTGTATTTTTACAAAGATTTATTAAAGAGTTTAAAGATAAACAATTTACACCTGCTTCAACGGTTCCTAGATATTGACCACTAATTCCTATTAGTTTAGCAAATTGTTTTTTATTCATATTCATACTTTTCCTTAAATTTGATATTCTTATACCTATATCTTTTTTCAAAGCATGCACCTCCTATGTAAATACTATATTTCATTGTCAAATAATTACGCGTAGCGGAAAGAATACAAAAAATGTAGAAATTTGTAAAAAGTTGTGCTATAGTATTTATTATAAAGTGCAGAAAATCTAGTAAAATAGCACTATTAAGTAAAATTATAATTATGAGTAATAATAAGGAGGAGGTTATGAGCAGAGAAAAACCAATGCCAATACTATTAATTGAAGATGATGAATATGAAATAAACAGTTTCAAAGAAGTAATACAAGCAAGGGACGATGTAAAATTAGTACAATATACTAATTCAAGTTATGTAGGACTAGAATATGTAAAAAAATATATTCCTGAAGGAATTATTTTAGATTTAGAATTACACAAAGGTGAAGGTTCTGGACTAGATTTTTTAGAAAACATAAAAAGAAGTAACCTAGACTTCAAACCATTAATTGTTGTTATAACAAATGTTTTTTCAGAAATTATCTATAATTATATTCATGCATTAGGTGTTGATTTCATATTTTATAAAAAACAATCAGACTATAATCCGGAAATTATAATAAATTCAATGGTTTCATTAAGAGAAACACTGTACAGTAATAAAATTAATACAATAAAAACAACAACAGAAACTCCAATAGAATATGAAGAAAGAATAAAAGAAAAGATAAATAGCGAATTAGATTTAATAGGCATATCTACTCATTTAAAAGGAAGAAAATATCTATTTGACGCAATTTTTTACTTAGAAAATAATAATAATGATAAAGAATCTGTATTTTATTATTTAGCAAATAAATATAAAGTAGGAAATAGTAGTGTTAGTAGAGCAATGCAAACAGCAATAAATAATGCATGGAGAAAATCACCAATAGAAGATTTAATGCTACATTATAAAGCACGAATAAATTATGAAACAGGAGTACCAACTCCAACAGAATTTATATATTATTATGCGGAGAAAATAAGGAAATTCATATAATTTCCTTATTTTTGTATATAAATGCATTCTTTTTCCACCCAATAACTACCTAAAATTTAGAAATTAGGTGTTATTTTTTTATGTGCAAAAGAAAAAAAGAACATAAAAGGAGGTGGGAAAAATGTGGGAATGGTTGATGGAAGTATTCGGCTACTGGGGAGGATTCTAAAAGAGAACAAGCAGAAAATTATGTCAAACGATATGTTTTAATTTTAAAATATATTGTTTGACTATTTTATTATTTTGAGTGTATAATACTTTTGAAAGGAGGAATTTTATATAGAAACAATATATATTATAAACAGAATATTAAAAATTTGTATTATTAATTTTTTTATATATTTTGTATTTATTAAATTAACCAATTACAAGAAAAATAATTATATTAAAACAATAATAATAGTTGTTACAAGTATTATTAATGCTATTATAGGAGTTATAATTGCCGAAAAAATAAATGTGTTATTTGCTTTATTAGTTTGTTATTCATTACAAAGCATAGCTATTTACAAAATTACAAAAAATAGCTTTCAATACTCATTTGTAATTACTTTTATATCACTAACAATTACATATTTAATATATATAATATCTTTACTCATATCTTCATTTTTCTTAAAAATTATAAAACCAACAATACAGAAAGACGATATAACAATATTATTTTTCAGTATGATTATAGAAAGTTTAATAATATATGAAATTTTTAAAATTAAGAGATTTAAAAAGGGAATTACTTTTTTGAAAAATGAAGAGAAGGTAAATAATATAGGAATAATAGGCATAGTATTTATAGGAATAGCACTGTTAATATATTCTAAAGTAGAAATACATAATAGTTTTTTAACTAATACTTATTTATGCATTGGAATTTTGTTAGAAACAATCTGCATAATTATTTGGATTCGTAGAAAAATTACAAAATATTATAAACAAAAACTAAAAGAGAGAACTATAGAAGATTTAAAAAAGGAAATAGAACAAAAGGAAGAACAAATTAATAAAATTTTAGAAGAGAATAGAACCATTGCTACAATAAATCATAAATATAGTAATAGAATACAAGCATTAGAGCAAATATCATCACAAATATTATCAAAACCAGGAATTATAGAAAAAATAAAAACAGAATTCGGAACAGATTTTGGAGATATTCAAAATCAAATAAACAAAATATCAAAAGAATTTTCTACTGAAATAAAAGAAACAATAAAACAAGACAAACAATTAATAAAAACAGGTATATTTGGAATAGATAATATTTTAGAATATATGAGAGAAGAAGCAGAAAAAAATAATATAAAATTCGATTTTAAAACAAATGCTAACATAAATTATATGGTAGAAAATATAATAGACCAAAGCAAACTAGAAACATTATTAGCAGACCATATAAAAGATGCAATTATAGCAATAAATAGCAGTAACAATAAACACAAAAGTATATTAACAACTATAAGCATAATAAAAAATTATTATGAAATTTGTATATATGATACTGGTATAGAATTTGAAATAAAAACTTTACTAAACCTAGGAATAAAACCAGTAACTACCCACAAAGAAACAGGAGGAAGTGGAATAGGATTTATAACGACATTCAAAACTTTAAAAGAAACAAATGCAAGCTTAATAATAGAAGAAAAACACCCAATGAATAATACAGACTATACAAAAGTAGTAAGAATAAGATTTGATGGAAAAAATGAATACAATATATGTTCATATAGAGCAGAAAAAATTATAGCACAAAACAAAAACAATGGTAATATTATAAATAATATAAATGTAATAAAAACTCCTAAATAAGCATATAATTTAATAGCTTATTTAAGGAGGTTTTTTATGTTTTTAGTATTCAATAAGGATAAGATAATGGCAGTTATAGTGGCATGTTGTACTGTTTTTGTATTATTTTTAATGACAGCATTTTTCACAAAAAGTCCTGGTGATACAATAGAAACAGCAGTAACAGCAAAACAACTTCCTATATATAGTGTAAAAACAGAAGAGGCAAAAGTTGCATTGACAATAAATTGTGCATGGAATGCAGATGATATTGATAAAATATTAGAAACATTAGAAAAACAACAAGTTAAAGTTACATTTTTTATGGTAGGAGATTGGATAGAAAAAAATAAAGAATCCGCAGAAAAGATATATAAAGCAGGCCATGAATTAGGGAATCATTCATATAACCATCCTCATGTAAACAATTTAAATTATGATAAAAATATAGAGCAAATACGAAAATGTTCAGAATTAATTAAAGAAATAACAGGAAATCCAAGCACTTTGTATAGAGGACCATATGGAGAATATAATGATACAGTGTTGCGGAGCTGCAAAAGAATTAAATCATATAACAATACAATGGTCAATAGATACACTAGATTATAAAGCATTAACTGGAGAACAGATGTGGGAAAGAATAGAACCAAAACTTGAAAATGGAAGTATAATTTTAATGCATAATGGTACAGAAAATACTGCAAATAGTTTAGATATGATAATTACAAACATAAAAAATAAAGGATATAATATTGTACCTGTATCAGATTTAATATATAAAGAAAATTATAGTATAGATAATAATGGAGTTCAATATAAACAATAAATGAGGCAAAATGCCTCATTTACAAATATTATTTCTTATCAGGTATGTATTCTAATAATTCCGAAATTTCACAATCGAAAGCTTTACAAATACTATCCAATTGTTTTATATCTATTCTTCTTATTTCTTCATAGTACATCTTAGAAATTGTAGCAGGTCGTATATGAGTTATGTCTGCTAAGGCTTTTTGTGTCATCTTATGTTGTCCTAATAAATTAGAAAGTTTAAATTTAATCATACGCAAATCTCCTCTCTGAAAGTAATTAGTAGTATTTTATCATTTATTGTCGAAAAATGACACACGAATACAATAATATAACGTTAACCGTAATAAAAAGTTGCCTAACAGTAAAAACAATGATATAATATTAGGAAATGGAAAATAAGAGGTATAAAAATGGTAAAATATAAAAATAATATAAATATGAAAATAGAAAAAGACTGGAAAATGAAAAGTAAAGAATATTTAATAGAAATACAAAAATTTTTAGACAAAGTAGACAATATAGAAAATGAAACTTTACGAAAAGAAATAATTATCCAAATGTTAAGATGTGATGAAGAATTAACGAAAATTGCTGAAGAAAAGTTTCAAGAATATTATGAACAGGGGAAAAAATGTTAAAGAAAATATCTACTGGATTAATTGCAGGACTAATTAGTGGATTATTTGCAGCAGGTGGAGGAATGATAGTTGTTCCAGCATTGATTCATTTATTTAAATTAGAAGATGCGAAAGCAAGAGCAACCTCAGTATTTGCAATATTGCCAATGGTAATTACAAGTGGAATTTTTTATTATAGGAATGATTATATTGATTGGAATTTAGGAATAAAATGTGCCTTAGGAGGAACAATAGGAGGAATAATAGGAGCAAAATTATTAAAAAAAATGTCAACAAAAACATTAAAAATAATGTTTTTAATGTTTTTAATATATACATCAGTTAAAATGATTATGGTATGAAAGGAAAACATATGTGGGAATTTATAACAGGACTAATTTCTGGAACTATTAGCGGAACAGGAATGGGAGGAGGAACAATATTAATACTTGTTCTTTCTATTTTTTTAGGAGTAGAACAACACAAAGCACAAGCAACAAATTTAGTATTCTTTATACCAACATCTATAGCTGCAATTATAGTTTCAATAAAATCTAAATTGATAGAATGGAAAATAGGCATGACTCTAGCATTAAGTGGAATAATAGGAGCAATAATAGGAGCTAATATTTCTGCAAAACTAGAAGTAAATGAGTTAAAAAGATACTTTGGAATATTTTTAATGATAATTGCAATATATGAAACATATTCAATAATAAAAGAGTATAAAAAGACAAAAAGTACAGATAATATTAAAGAAAAAAAATAAGGTAGGAGGAAGAAAAAATGAAATTTGTAAAAGGAGTATTAATAGGTTCAGCAGTAGCTACGGCTGCTTACATGATGTATTCAGAAGGAATGTTAAACAAGAAAAAAATGATGAAACAAGCAAGAAGATGGGCACATAAAATGGGAATAAACTGCTAAAAAATAAAGCCAATGGAACATTTATCCAATTGGCTTTAAAATTTAACAAATTTATATACTGCTTCTGCAAAACCACCTTTCTCAACAGGATTTACAGTAGTATAGTTAGCAACTTTCTTTAATTCGTCGTAAGCATTTGCAACAGCAACACCAACTCCCGCATTTTTAACCATATCAAAATCATTTAAATTATCACCAATAGTAAGCATTTCATCAGTCTTAATATTGAGATAATTTCCTAAAATCTGCAAAGCGGTATCTTTGTTTACATTTTTTGGTGTTATATCAATATATTCATATTCTTTATTTATAACATAGTCCTTGTACTCATCAAATTTTCTGATAGTTGTAGCAACTACATCTAAAACAGATAAAATTTCATGTTTTACAGCTTCAGTAGATGAGGTACTAGTAATTACTAATTTACATACTTGAATATTATGATCAAAAACATATTTCCTTATGTCATTAACTATTCTAAACTCCATAGTAGGATTAGATTTGGCGGTATCCTGTAATTTATAATTTCTCAAATCTAAATAAAGAAGTTGTTCTGAAATAACATCTTTATCAGTATATATATGAACATGTAAATGATGTTTCTTAGCAATATCAATACAAGTTAAAACATCATCTTTAGATAATAAATTCTTATAAATTTCTTTTCCTGTTCGCAAATCAATTATTTGATTTCCATTACCAAAAATACCATATGAAGCGTTAATTTCTGAACAAATTTTCTTAGTTATAGGATAAGTTTTACCAGTACATATTACAAAATCTAAATTATTATTATTTAAATCATTGATTGCTTTAAAGTTGTTTTCGTAAATATAATTATTTTTATCAATAATAGTGCCATCTAAATCACTAGCCACTAATTTAATCATATCTATAACCCCCAACGAATTAATTATAACATAAAAGGGGAAAAAAGTAAAACAGAATGTTACAAAAATGTTACAAAAATATTTCATTTATAAAACATTCATAAAAACTATTGACATTTTATGAAAAAAATATATAATATTAGCATATCTTACCAAGGATTATAGGAGGGTTAAAATGGCAGTAGCAATAGTAAATAAAGTCTTAGATGCTTTAGGATTCGCAAATGACAATGAACAAGAGATAGATAATGAAGATATATACGAATTAGAAGATGAAAAAGAAGAAGAAGTTGAAGAAAGAGGTTTATTTGGTTCAAAGAAAAATAAAATAGTGAATATGCCACAAGTGCAATCAGTAAAAATGGTTATAACACAACCAACATCTTTTGAACAATCAGAAGAATTGTGCAATTATTTAAAAGAAAAAAAATCAATAATAGTTAATTTAGAATATGTAAACAAAGATGTTGCAAGAAGAATAATAGACTTTTTAAGTGGAGCAGTACATGCCTTAAATGGACATATTCAAAAAGTATCAAACTCAATTTTCTTAATTGCACCAGTAAATTATGATATAGAAAGTGACTTAGCTAGGGAAGAATTAAAAAGTAAATTATCAGTATCATGGCTAAAATAATTAATAGGGGGACAGGCATATGATAACACCATTAGACATAGAAAATAAAAAATTCTCAAAACAAATGGTAAATGGTTACAACGTAGATGAAGTTGATGAATTTCTTGATGAAATAACAGCAGACTATGAAAAACTTTACAAAGAAAACAAAGAACTAAAAGAAAACACAGAAGAATTACATAATGATGTTGGACAATATAGAACAATAGAATCAACACTTCAAAATACACTTGTAATAGCACAAAAAACAGCCGATGAAATACAAAATGTAGCAAAACAACAAGCAGAACAAATAATTAAAGATGCGGAACATCAAGCAAAAACTAGGCTAGATGAGCTAAACACCCAAATTATGATAAAAGAAAAAGAATTAAATGAGCTAAAGAAGCAATTTAGTGTATATAAAGCAAAAATGGAATCACTATTAATATCACAGCTTGAATTAATAAAAGATATGGCAGAAGAAGAGGAATGAATAAAACATGCAGGTTATAAGACCTGCATATTTTTTTTGTCTTCAAATATATTATTATAAAAGGAAATAAAATACAGTTGTAAGAAAGGATTGGTTGTAAAATGAAAGATAAAAAGATTTTAATAGTAAGCGTGAGTATAATTTGTTTAATATTAATAATATTTTTAGTAAAAAATAATTATAATTTTTCAAAAAAAGGAAATAATATAAGTAATAAATCAGCTGATGAAATTAAAGAATATATTTTGAATATAGACTCATATCAAGCAACAGCGGAGGTTACAATAAAAAGCAATAAAAATGAGAATTCGTATGTAGTAGAACAAAAATATGTTAGAAATAATAATATTTATAAACAAGAAATTTTAGAACCAGAAAATATTAAAGGAATACAATTTATATATGATGGAACGACATTAAAAGTAGAAAATACAAAACTAAAATTAAGTAAAATATATGAAAACTACAATTATATAGAGAGTAATGAATTAGGTTTAGCATCATTTATAGAAGATTACATACAAAATGATGAAGCAAAATGTATTGAAAAAAATGGAAAAGTAATATTAGAAACTAGTGTAAAGAAATCGAACAAATATGTAGCAAACAAAAAATTATATGTAAATAAAGAAAAAGGAGAAATAGAAAAATTAGAAATAAATGATATAACACAAAATACCAGAATTTACATATTATATAATAAGATAGAAATAAATACACTATCAAAAGAAGAAGTATTGGCATTTTCAATAAAACCATTAGAACAAAATATTTAACTTAAGAAAAATGCAATCTCTGTTACCTATATTTAAAATATAAAACAAATATAGCAGGAGTGAAGAAAATGGTAATAAAAAGAGGAGACATGTTTTATGCAGATTTAAGCCCAGTAGTAGGTTCAGAGCAAGGAGGAATTAGACCAGTATTGGTAATACAAAATAATACAGGAAATAAATATAGTCCAACAGTTATTGTATCAGCAATAACATCACAACAAAACAAAAGCAAATTGCCAACACATATAGAGTTATCATCGGAAGAATTTGGATTAAAATCAGATTCAATTGTTTTAACAGAACAGATAAGGACAATAGATAAAAGTAGACTAAAAGAAAAAATAGGACATATTGATGATGATGCCTTAATGACGCAAATTAATAATGCATTAGGAGTTAGCTTTGGATTAGGGGAATAAATTTGAACTCCAGAACAAAAAAGTTCTGGGGTTTTTCATGTTATATGAGGCAAAAATAAACGCGTTTTATTAGTATATCTGCTTATCTAGTAATAAAACATAA
>ERZ1643249.2329-NODE-2329-length-17864-cov-11.307990_pt1 | contig 17864 bp, 16 predicted proteins | sample MGYA00579263_ERZ1643249 | MGnify/ENA primary metagenome ERZ1643249 (study PRJEB29033, sample SAMEA4952264) | chicken gut metagenome | biome: Broiler Chicken; feature: Gastrointestinal Tract; material: Caecum | place: Ireland | collected 2018 | study: Broiler... | reverse complement strand
TGATAAAAATTATTTTCATCTATTTTTCCAATTTCTAATAATCTATGTAATGTAGATGCTTCTTTTCCTGTTGTTTCTGTCATCTTTTTTGCTGCTCTTCCTGTTGGTGCACATAGAACGACTTTATTTCCTCTTTGTTCATAAATATCAATAATGCTTTTTATAATTGTAGTTTTTCCTGTTCCTGGGCCACCAGTAATTATAGTTACATTATTTTCATTTACAAGTTCTATTGCTTCTTTTTGTTTTTCTGATAATTCTATATTAGAATTATCTTCTATTTTTTTTAAAAGTGTTTGTATATTTTTTATTTTCTTTACATTTAAAGCTTTTTGTAATCGTTTAATTCTTATAGCAATATCTTGTTCTGTATAATAGAAATTAGATAAATAAATCCATATATCTTTTTCTCCTCTTTCTTCTATTACAATTTCATCTTTTGCTCTTAATTCAATTAAACCATCTTCTATATTTTCAGTTGTTACGTCTAATAAGGAAATTACAAATTCAATTAAATTTTCTTTTATAACACATGAATGTCCATTATATGTTGCTCTGATTAGTGCATATTTTATTCCACTTTTTATTCTTTTTTCATTATCATAACTGATACCTAAATCTAATGCCATTTTATCAATTTGTTTAAAATCTACACCTCTTGCAATATCAATTAATATATATGGATCTGCCTCTATTTGTTCAATAGCATTAACACCTAATAACTCATATACTTTTTTGGCAAACTCTGCACCAATTCCAAATCTCTCTAAAAATCCAACAATTTGCCAAACTTCCCAATTTTCTAAAAAACTTTCTGCTATTTGTAATGCTTTATTTTTTGAAATTCCTTTCACTTCTGCTAGTCTTTGAGGTTCTGTCTTAAAAATCTGAATTGTTTCTTCTCCAAATTTGCTGACAATTCTTTTTGCTATTGCTTCTCCTACTCCTTTAATATTTCCATTTGCCAAATATTTTTCTAAAGCACCTAATGTTTGAGGCATTAATTTTTCAAATGTTTCAACTTTAAATTGTCTTCCATATTTTTTATGTTCAACAAAATTTCCAATTACTTTTAAATTATCTCCTCTTCCTATAAATGGTAGATATCCTACAATTGTTGTTTGCTCATCTTCTGTATCAAATTCTGCTATCATATAGCTATTTGTTTCATTATAATATATTATGTCTTCTACTTCTCCTATTAATTCCATTTATATCTCCTATAATCCTTACTATTTTATTCTTTTTTAACTAACTCTTCCATTGCCATTTTATATTGTTCTTCATTTGGGGCCTTTCCATGCCATCCAACTTGATTTTCCATATATGATATGCCTTTACCTTTTATAGTTTTTGCAATTATACATACTGGTCTATCTTTTATATTTTTAGCAACATCAAAAGCATCTATTATTTCTTGAATATTGTGACCATCAATCTTTATAATTTCAAACCCAAAACTTCTGAATTTATCATCAATTGGGTATGGACTCATAACTTCTTCTATTGTTCCATCTATTTGTAAATTATTATTATCTACAATCACACAAAGATTATCTAATTTATATTTTTTTGCTGACATGGCAGCCTCCCAAATTTGGCCTTCTTCGATTTCTCCATCTCCCAAAATACAGTATACTCTATAATGTTTTTCATCCATTTTTCCTGCAATTGCCATTCCTACTGCTGCTGATAGTCCTTGTCCTAATGAACCTGTTGTCATATCTACTCCTGGTATTTTTTTCATATCAGGATGACCTTGTAAATAACTATCTATTTTTCTAAAAGTTTTTAAATCCTCTACAGGGAAAAAACCTCTATGTGCTAAACAACTATATAAAGCTGGTGAACAATGTCCTTTTGATAACACCATTCTATCTCTTTCTTCCCATTTTGGATTTTTTTCATCCACTTTTAATTCGTGGAAATATAATACTGTTAAAATATCCGCTACTGATAACGATCCTCCTGGATGTCCAGATTGACCACTATATACAGCCTCAATTATTCCTTTTCTAACCTCTACAGCCTTTTTTGTTAACTCTTTTATATTCAATGACATTCACACCTTTCTTTTTATTTAATGCACATCTATCATAATTTTTTAATTTATTAATTCTATAGCTTTTTTATCACTTATACTTATTCCATTTTATGCATATTTTTCTTTTATAATCTTTTTTCTGCCTATTCTATATACGAATTCTATCATATGAAGATAGTAAAATCAAGAATTGATATCTATGTATATTTTATTATATAATAGAATATATTTGATTAAAGAAAGGACTGGTCATATGTTAGAAAATTTTATAAAAGAAAATAAAGAAATTATGATACAAAATCTTCAAAAATTAATACAAATTCCAAGTGTATATTCTGAATCTAAAAATCCATTAATGCCATTTGGAGAAAATGCAAATAAAGCTTTAGAATATATGCTAAATCTAGGGGATCAATTGGGATTTCGAACCAAAAATATCGATGGCTATTGCGGATATATTGAATTTGGTGAGGGTGAAGAACTGTTAGGAATTGTTGGACATTTAGATGTTGTTCCTAGTGGTGATAATTGGACATATCCACCTTTTTCTGCCACAATATTTGATAACAAGATTTATGGCAGAGGTGCAATTGATGATAAAGGGCCTGTTATTGCCTCTCTTTATGCTATGAAATATGTATTAGATAATTGCAAAGTTAATAAAAGAGTTCGTTTAATTTTAGGTTTGAATGAAGAAAATAGTTGGAAATGTATAAACTATTATAAAGCTCATGAAGAATCTCCTACTATCGGCTTTAGTCCTGATGCAGATTTTCCTTGTATATACGCCGAAAAAGCAATTTTAATACCATACTTTTCAATAGATTATTCTAAACACTCTTCTGCACCTATTTCTATACAAGAAATAGATTGCAATAATAACCCTATTAATGTGGTTCCTAAAATATGTAGTGCTGTTTTAAAGATTGATTCTAGCATTATTATGGATAATTTTATAAAAGTTATTAAAAAAATTGTTAATAACTATAATTTTGAAATAGATATTTACAAATTAAATAATGAAGAAATCAAATTAACTTCACATGGCATAGGTGCTCATGCTGCCCATCCTGATTTAGGTATTAACGCTATTTCTAGATTAGTTGTTGTTTTAGATGAATTATTTAAAACTTATAATATTCCTATATCATTATTTGACTTTTTTGCTAAATATATACATACTGAATATGATGGTAAAAGTTTAGGAATTAATTATAAAGATGAATCTGGAGATTTGACTCTAAATGTTGGAAAAATAAGTCTTGAAAATAATATCTTAAAAATCGGTTTGAATTTAAGAATCCCTATTCATACATCTATTGAAGATATAGAAAATAAATTTATATCTCTTTTATATGATTATAAAGAAATCACATATAAAAAGGTTGGTTCAAAAGCAGGCCTATACATTCCTAAAGATAATTATTTAGTAAAAACACTTTGTGATATTTATAATGAAGAAGCAAACTCATATTTAGAACCTATTGCTATTGGCGGAGCAACTTATGCTAGAGCTTTTGATAACTGTATATCATTTGGTGCAAATTTACCTGGTCAAAAAGATATGTGCCATCAAACAGATGAATTTATTACTATTGATAATTTATTATTTGCTTGTAAAGTGTATGCTAAAGCTATTTGTGCATTGGGTTAACATTACTATTCATTTCATTTTAAACTATCTATTGATTTTTTTTACTTTATATGATAAAATTATTATGTTTACTTAAAGTTGTTCTTTTTAAAGAAGGAGGGTTATATGAACATTTTTTCATTGACAATCAGCAGTAACGAAATTGGAGGTCCAACAATCCGGATAGAGCGTTCACCGATAATTTGTTGTTACCGAAACAAAATCAAGGAGATGGCAAAAAAACTTGGAGCAGAAATCATTGATGATTTCCACATTGTTGCTCCTAGCAATGAGACTCTTTGTGAGTTAATCACGTATTGTTCATTGCTAGATACAAATAATTTTATTATTACCACTAATCATGGTAGTAATATTTTTACTTGTATTAAAAAAACTCCTAAGATGGAAGATTCTCGGGAGAAACTCTTAAAGATTGCGTTAAGCCTCAATGGTGAATTCAATCAGGATAAATACAATGATCCTGAAGGTCAATTTGAGCCAGATAAAGCAGAAATAATAAATTTCAATGATCCTGAAAAGGCTTCAGAATTTATAAAAACACTGCTGAATTTTATTTGACAACTTTCTTTTTCCCTCAGTTGCTCTAACTGAGGGAATTTATAATTATGTAATTTATTGATTTTATTTATTTTTTATGTTAGAATTATTATGTTCACTTATAATGGCTTTATAAAGGAGGATATGATCATGAATATTTTTATTTCATCAAAAGGATCTACAGAGACACGGGAATTTTCAAATTGCTCTAACGAGATTTTAGACCTAAATGAAATTCTAGCAAAAGTCTCTGAACTTGGAGGAGAGGTTAGACCTTATAAAACAACATATATATATATGCCCACTTATGAAGCATTTCTTAAGTTAACATTATATATAGAGGAACAATTATCACCAATAATGTCAAATACTTTTGATATTACTTCTAAAAAAAAGTTTGTTGCAAGATATCATATAACTGGCAACATGAAAAAAAATTGGCAGGATTTGAAAAACTTCTGCAAAGAACTTGGTGGAGAAATCCTCGATGGAGAACGTGTCTTTAATTTTAAAGATACTAATCATATTATAAAGTTTATAAATGCTCTCTCCGAATTTATATAAAATCTCCTTTCCCCTCAAGGCGTTCTACCTTGAGGGGGATTTTTTCCTATTCAAGAATAAAAGCCTAGCAAAACTAGACTTATACTTCTTCAAAAATTCTATTAAATTCTTGTTCATTAATTTTCTCTTTTTGTAATAATGTCTGAGCAATCTTATCCAATTTATCTCTATGTTCATTCAATAAAATAATTGCATCATTATATGCTGTATCAATTAATGTTTTTACTTCTTGACCAATCTTATCACCAATATCTTCTCCAAACATCTGAGTTTCATAAGGTTCTTTACCTTGGAAATCAATTGGTCCTAATTTATCACTCATACCATATTTAGTTACCATATCTCTTGCAATTTTAGTAGCAACTTCAATATCATTACTTGCTCCTGTAGATATATCATCTAATACTAATTTTTCAGCAGCTCTACCACCTAAAAGAGCAATCAATTTTTCTTGCATTTCTGTCTTAGAAATATAGTATTTATCTTCATTTGATTTATACATTGTATATCCACCAGCAACACCTCTAGGTATAATTGATACCTCTTTTACATTAGTTTGTGTTGGCAAATATCTACTAACAACAGCATGTCCTGCTTCATGATATGCAGTTAATCTTTTATCTTTATCTGAGATAACTCTTTCTCTTTTTTCAAGACCTACAGTTACTTTCTTTACTGCTTCTTCTATGTCATCATTCTCTATTTCATCATGTTTACTCTTAGTAGCTACAATTGCTGCTTCATTTAGAATATTTTCAAGTTCTGCACCAGTAAATCCTGCTGTATCTTCTGCTATACTTTCTAAATTTACATCATCTGATAATTTTTTATCTTTACTGTGAATTTTTAAAATTTCTAATCTTCCTTTTAAATCTGGATTTGGTATTGTTATCTGTCTATCAAATCTTCCTGGTCTTAACAAAGCTTTGTCTAACATTTCTGGTCTATTTGTGGCAGCTAAAACAATAATTGTTTCTTCTGATCCAAAACCATCCATCTCTACTAATAATTGATTTAATGTTTGGTTATTTTCTGTTTCAGCCCCACTGTTTGAAGTTCTTCTTGAACCTATTGCATCTATTTCGTCAATAAATACAATACATGGTGCTAACTTCCTAGCTTTTTCAAATAGCTTTCTAACACGAGAAGCCCCTAGTCCTGCAAACATTTCAATAAATTCAGATCCACTCATTGAAATAAACGGAACATCTGCTTCACCAGCAATTGCTTTGGCTATTAATGTTTTTCCTGTTCCTGGTTTTCCATATAATAAAACCCCCTTAGGTACTCTTGCACCCATTCTTGTATATTTTTCTGGTCTTTTTAGGAAATCTACAATTTCTATTAATTCATTCTTTTCTTCTTCTAATCCTGCAACATCATCAAAACCTACTTTTGTTTTTCTTTCTGTTTCATCATATACTTTTCCTTTTTCTCCAAGCCCTTGCATTTTAAATATCATTATAAATAAAGCTACCATTATTAATGTTGGTAATATAGAAAAGATTGTACTTGGTAATTGTGCTATAAAACTTTGAGGTTTTTGTATTAACTCTATTTCATTACCTTCTGCTACTTTTGTTTGAATTAAAGTTATAAATGATTCTGTGTCTGGAATTAATGCTGTCTTTTCTTCTTCTTCATCTCTAAATTTTATTTTTGCATTTTTACTACCAGTAGTAAGTTCCACTTTTTCTACATTTCCATAAGAAATTTCTTTTATTAAATCAGTATATGCTAGAGTATTTTCTTCTTTATCAGAATTTTGGTTGTATAGTATTATTCCAACTATGCATATTACAATTAATATAAGTAATCCTATTGATGATAAAAGTAGTTTCTTTTTTTGGTCTTTTTTTTGTTTATCACTATTTTTATTCATTTTACCTTCTCCTTTACGCATTTGATCCTCCAGGTTCTTCATTATTCAAATTACCTTTATTTTTCTTATGTTCTTTTTCTTCTTTCTCTTTATCCTCTTTTGAATCTTCTTTTTTGTCTTCTGGTTTTTCTTCCTTTTCTTCTTTTTCTTTATCTTTTAACTCTTTTTTTACTATCTTTTCAGCTTCAATTATTTTCATAACCTCTGCTTGTTTTTTTATTAATTCAGAATTTATTATTAATATTGCTGCTAATAAATAAATTGTAGCTACTGTTATATACATTACGCTAAAATATTCTATTGTAAAGTTAGTAAATATATTTATTAACAAATATACAATATTTAAAATTGTTGAAAGAGTTAAAGCATAAATTGACATATTAAATAGTGCAACATATCTCATTTTCATCTTTAACACTAACATAGCTAAATATCCTATTACACTTATAATTACAGCATACCACAATGTGTTTATAAAATACATTGCAAAACTATATATAAATAATGTTATAAAAATACTAAAATAGAAGTTATTAATTTGGCCACCTGATACATAATCTATTACATCTTGTTTTGTAAATTCTGTTAAATTCATACTATCTAGAGATTCTTTATAATTATATGAAACCTCTCCAATCATTGTAATATTCTTTAATACTACTCTATCTTTTAAAATTAAAGCCCCAGCTCCATAATCATTAATAGTATTAACATAATTGTTTATTTCCTCTTCAGAATCTGTATTTGTATCTACAATTATTTTTCCAAATCTTTCATTATCTATTGTTATACTTTCTTGACTATCTACTGTTAATATTCCATCTTTATATGAAAAATCAGGAAATTCATTTTCTATATATTCTTTTCCTTGATTTATCATTTCATATGTTTGGTATAAAGTCCATACTGCTAAAATAATTGCTAATACTATTACTAATTTTGCAATATAAGATACTGCTTTTCCAAAGCCTTCAGTCGCCATTTCAGGATATTTTTCTATCTTAAAAATAGAATATCTTATTTTTTTAAAAAACCCTATTCCTTTAATATTCTTATATTGTTCTTTTTTTTCTTCAACTTTATTTTTATTATCTTCTGAAGCCATTATCTGTACTCCCTTCTAATACTAGAATCTACATATTTAGTATTTATATTAAATACTACTTTTTCTCCAATTTTTACGTCTTTTCCAGTTATATCACAAACAACATGATATGTTCCTATTCTTCCAAGAATTTTACACTTATTATCTCCAATTTTAACATACATATTTTGATTTTTAAAGAAATCTTTAACATCTCTTACTATATACCTAAGCTTGTCCACCCATCTAAACATATCTCTTCCTGTTTCTAAGTTAACACCATCCATATATCCTGTTGGTATTAATGCTATTTTTGTATCTTTTTTTGTTTTATATGTATTAGAATATCCTATATTAAAACCTTTTGGCAATTCTTTTATTTCTGAAACCTCTGACTCTAAATATCCAATTTTCTTTAAACCTAAATTATTTCTAAATGCTATTCTTCCTAAAAAAGCTGATCCTACTCTTACTGCATTTAAATGCATATTTGGAAACTTTATAAAAGCTGATGAATTACATATATGCAACATTCCTGTTTTTATATCATTCATTTTTAAAACTTCAATTACATTTATAAATCTGTCAAACTGTAATTTTGTATATTTATCATTAAAGAAACTTACAGAAAAATGTGAAAATGTACCTTCTATTTCTAAGTTTTCTATGCTTTTTAATGCTTCCACCATAGAATCTCTATCTGAATAAATAAAGCCATATCTACCAAATCCTGTATCTATTTTTAAATGAGCTCTTATTCTTTTCTTTTCTTCTTTTGCTATTTCTTCAGCAACTTTTATATCTTCCTTTGAACCTATAGAAATAATTATATTGTTATCAATTAATTTTTTAACATCTTCTTTTATAGCTGTTGTAGACAACATTAAAATATCCTGTTTTATTCCTGCATTTCTCAATTTTAAAGCCTCTTCTACTGTTGACACTGCAAAAAAAGATATTCCATTATCAATTAAAAATTTGGTAAACTCAACAATACCCAAACCATAACCATTACTTTTTACCACAGCTATTATCTTTACATTTCTACCACTATCATCTGGTCCATTCAATTCAGCATGTTTCTTTATTCGTTCTATATTATGTACTAAATCTTTTTTTTCTATAACTAAAGCTTTCATTTCTTTCCTTTCTGGTCTGTTGGGGACGTACCAAAATGGACATTTTTTGTCCAAAAGGGACAGTCCCTCTACTTCCATTTTATAAACCAACACTGTAATTTCTTGTTTCTATATCCTTAAATTTTTTAGTTATAACTTATCTATTTAATTTATTAGGTCTGTCCCTTTTGGACAAAAAATGTCCATTTTGGCACGTCCCTAATGATTCAAACTTCTTCTTTTTAATTGTCTTAATGTTCTGAATGCTTTTTCTGAAAATTTATATAATTTGTATCTTAATGGTCTAAAAGGATAATATACTTCTCCTATAAATTCAGTAAATGTTGCTCCAAATCCTTTTTTAAATCTATATAGTCCATATTGAGGGTGAGTTTCGTCAATTACTCCTGATACGCCTCTAAAATCATATATATCATCTTTTCTAGCAATAGCCATTTTTATCATTTCCCATTGTAATAAATAATTTGGCATTAAATTTCTATGTTTGTTACTACTTGCTCCATATAAATACCATGTTTTATTACCGTAAAAAATTGGTATAACTCCTGAGATTGGCTCTCCATCATAATATGCCATTAGTACTTTCATATGCTCTGGACCTAAACAATCATACATTTTTTCAAAATATTCTAATGGTCTAATTATAAATCCATCTCTTTCTCCTGTCTCTATCATTATTCTATGAAAGTCTTTTAAATCTTCTTTTGTTCCATCTTTTACTGTTACGCCTTTTCTTCCTGCTAACCTTATGTTGTATCTCCATTTTTGATGGAATCCTGCCATTATTTCTTCTTCTGTTTTATCTTTTATATCTAGACGGAACACATATCTTGGTTGTATTTCATCTTTGAAGTCTTTTGCATCATCTTTTATTTTATATCCTAAATTAGTAACTATTTTTCTAAATTCTTGATCCTTACTTAATATATCTGGTTCCATTCTTAAAACAAATGCATTATATTTCTTAGCTAGCTCTTTTGCCCCTTCTGTAATTTGTTTCATTACATTTTCGTCATGTATATCACATACTGGTCCTCTTGATGAATACATCATGTTTCCAAATATCGGCATTTTTCTTACCCATACACATAAAGAACCAATTATATTTTTATTTTCATCTTCTGCCAAAATGACTTCTGGTTTCCAGTTTGGCTTTTTTACTTCTGCCCATTCTAGTGATTGTTGAAAATTACATCTTTCATGTCCTTCTAAAAATTTTTTATATTCTTCTTTTGATTTTTCATCTGTTACAAATCTCATTATTTCATCTTCCTCCTAGCCATATTTGTAATACATGAGTATTTTACAACATTATATGTTTTTTTACAAGTGATTTGTGTTATTTTTTGGTGAATTCTTAACGAACAATTTAATATTTTGATGTTAATTTTACATGTAAAAGTTTAATTTGATAATTGTCAGAGCAAAGCGACGTTCTTGTATAGGAAAAGGTGTCCTAATTCTAGGACACCTTCATTGTTAAATTCGGAATCTTACTTTCAATTCCTCATCACTGTCTTTTACGATGGAAAACCACTTAATCAGGTGATCATACACCTGTTCTTTTGTAAATACCCGGTTTTTTGAAGCTAAAAAATCTCTATTGAACATATGTGTAATATCAGCTTCTTTTTCACCATTTTCAATCGCAGTCTTTACCGCCTCAATAAACCATTTTGCTAGTAAAGCTTCCCATTCGGAGTGGCCTGTGCCTCTCCATATAGAGATCAGCCCCATACCATTGATTTTTTCCCGACAATCATCCGGATTTACAAGAATCACTTTTTTATGATTCTCATCTGGTTTTTCCCATCCATAGTCTCTTCCATTCAAAAAAATGGACAGACCTGTAAGACCATAATCATAACCCGTTGCTTTTTTTTCATTTTGATTTAAGATTGTTTTGTACATAAATTTACCTCCATATTTTATAAACAATAGCTAAATATGGTCATTGCCATATATATTCTATTATACCACATTTTACGTAAACATTCAACTTTACTCTACTTCAGTTTTAAAATAATATATGTTAAGTAAATATAGTCAATTTTTTATTTTTTCTAATTCTTTAAATTCTGTTGATTTCAACTCTCTATTTTATATAGGAAAAAAATCTCATCTTATTATTTATTAATACATAACAAAAAAACTTCAAAAAGAAGTTTTTTGTCATGACTTATTTAAAGAATTCTTAATATTAGCATTATAACTGCTAATATTATGTTTAGTATTACTAATACTGAAATGGCTAAATATCCCTTCACCATTTTTTTATTTGCCTCTATATGTATTATAAAGCAAATTAGTATTAATATAACTATATTTAACCCCAAAACCCATACTATTTCTAAGGGTTTTTTTAGCCATAGCAATGAAGAAACAATAGCTATTATAAATACTACATTCCATAACCGAATTACGGAAAATTCTTCTTTTTGCATTTTTTTCTCATCTTTCATAATCATATACCTCCTACATTTGTTGCTAATATATATATGTTAAAACTAACAGGGGATACCTCTCACTAGTTAGTGAACTAAAATATAAAACATAGAAATTCCTATGTTTTATATTTTATAATATATTAACATATTTTTCAAGAAGTATATTTTTTACTTCTTTAGCCAATTATTTTTCTATTTAAAAAGTAAACTTAGGCAAAATCAATCTGCTACAGGATTGATCTCATTTTAGTAAAAGTTCAACGATTATGTCTTTTGGTGGAGATGAGGAGAGTCGAACTCCTGTCCATAATACCTTCCAAATAGAACTCTACAAGTTTAGTTTATTTTTTATATTCATCTAAATCACACCAATAAACAGGTTTAATTTAGATATAGCTTTTAAATACCCACTACTTCCAAAGCAAAAGTAGCTTTGTTTCCTACTAATATGACACTTTATCTAAATGCGTAGGAACATCTAGTAAAGCGTAGCCGCCTTAGGCAGCTAAAGCATACTCATTATTATTTTCTGCGTTTATATTTAATTTCCCGTTTTTTTAAGTGGCCAACGAGAATCCACTACTTGCTATCTATCCTCCTAGTATTATGTCGAAACCATGTACATCCCCATGTACTTATTTATTATATACTATTTATATGAAATTATCAATAAGTAATTCTTTTAAAATATTGCATTTTTTAGCAATAAAATGAAATTTTTATTTATATTATTAACAGTAAGCAAAGCCTTGTAAATTGTTAGCTACAAGACTTTATTAATGTATTTTATATATTAGAATGTCATCTTCACTTTACTAATATTTAAAATAAATTAGGAAATTGCCTTACAATTCCATTAGCAAAAAATTGTGACATTTTTAAAATTTCTTTTTGAACCATATCAAAACTATTTATATCTTCAGCATACTTTCCTTGCAACCTATTATTTATTTCATTTGTAGTAAGACGTAAGTGTTCATATAAGATTTTTCGAACTTCTTCTTTTTGATAAAATTGATTTATGCTACTAAAAGCTTCTGCCATTTTATCAGCATTTTGATACCATTTTGCATTTAGTTGTGTTATCTGCTCCTGTTTTCTATTTTTTAATGCTACTATTAAGTCTTTACCAATTGTTAAATGTTCTGTTAATAATTGCTGAATTTTATTTGCAACTACCACCCCATAATATCTTCTAAAAATACTTGCTATATCTCTTGGATTTCGCAATAAACGTACTTGAGTTGCATCTAAGTCTTTTAAATTTTCTGCTATACTTATTAAAAGCATTCGTGTCCACATAATATGTTGTTCCCATACTAGATTCATTTGTGTAAGTAATTGAACTTGATTTATACTTATCAAATAACTTGAATTTTGATTATAATTTGGATAAATATTATTGTATAGATTTGCATTCATTTCATTCATATTTTTATCTCCTCCTAAATATAGGATATTAAAAATATTGAAATTTGTTTACTCTTTTATATAAATTCAATTTGATTTTTAACAAATTTTATAAAGCCTCATATTATATTTTAGGTGATGAAAATGAATATTGTTCCTACAAATGTTTTATATAACTCTTATATCTTAAGACAAAATCTTATTTTATTAAATCATGCTTATCATTTTTTAAATATTCAAGTTGTTGGTAATAGTGTACTTGGCCGTCCTATCTATGTTGTAAAATTAGGTAATGGCCCTAATAAAGTTTTTTATTCGGCATCTATCCATGCCAATGAATGGATTACTTCTGTTTTATTAATGAAGTTTATAGAAAATTATTGTGACGCATATCTTTCTAATGGATCTATTTTTGGTTATTCTATTAGAAATTTATTCAATAGTTCTAGTATTTATATTATGCCTATGGTAAATCCTGATGGTGTTGATTTAGTTAATGGCTACATAAATAGAAATTCTAGTGCTTATCAAAATGCTGTTGCAATTAGCAATCGTTTTCCTGATATTCCTTTTCCTTCTGGTTGGAAAGCAAACATTACAGGTGTAGATTTAAACTTACAATTTCCTGCTGGTTGGGAACAAGCCAAAGAAATCAAATATGCACAAGGATTTAATCAACCTGCCCCTCGTGACTTTGTTGGATATGGTCCTTTAACAGAACCAGAAGCTTTAGCAATTTATAATTTTACTTTAATGCATGATTTTAAATTAGTACTTGCTTATCATACACAAGGTCAAGAAATCTATTGGCAATTTCAAAACTTTAATCCACCAAATAGTTTAGAAATTGGCCAAAAGTTAGCTGAAGCTAGTGGATATAGACTTGCTGAAACACCATATAATTCTAGTTTTGCGGGATACAAGGATTGGTTTATTCAAAACTATAATCGTCCTGGGTATACTATTGAAGCAGGTATTGGAGAAAATCCACTCCCACTTTCACAATTTGATGAAATTTATAACGATAATATTGGTATATTAATTTTAAGTGCTGTCTTGTAATATTTTATTATATAGCCAAAAATACTAAGTTCTCACTTTTAATTACTTAGTATTTTTCTATTTTTCTCTAATTTTCTATTTATAAATCTATTCCTTATATATACTCTTTTAATCCATCAACAATTTTATAAACCTTTGTCATTGGATTTCTTTCTGATGCTTGTCCACCTTTATTAAGATTCTCCATATATTCGCAATTTCTTATTGCATTATGTATTTTTCCATCTTTTGTAACTTTTTCAAAGATGTCAGCATCATTTTTGTTATATTCTCCTAGTCCATTCTTTTGAAATTCTTTGCTAAGCTCATCTAGTATATCATCTTTAGAAAATATATCTAGTTACTTTCTTTAAATGAGCTAATAGCCAAAGTTCAAAATTTGGATTTGACCAACAAGCATTATAATCACAATTTTCTATCGCTTTATTAAATTGCTCATCATTATAGTCGTCTTTATCAAATACTACCCAAACTTGTCCATAGACTTTACTTGAATAATTAACATATTTTTGAGTGTATTTTACTAAATCTGTAGTATTTCTTCCAGTTCCTTTTATTTCGATATTAGGTATTAAAACATCTACCTTATTTCCATATTTCTCATTAATCTTTTTCTTTAATCCGTTAAAGTAATTAGGTTCTGTTTTCTTCCCTTCACATACAACTAAGTAATTGGCTGGTGCTCGCCTTTTACTTCTTAATCTATCTTTTCTAGAAACATTATTGTTTCTCATGGCTTATCTCAAATTCTTCTAGAACTGGAATAGCACCATATCTTCCAGTTAAATAATCCTTGTTGTATGTTGCATCATTTCTAACTTTTTTACCTGATTTATTATTTCCATCTTCATCAAGTATATAATCTGATAGAGCATACATTTTTGATACACCATCTCTATTTTTCTCAGTGAACCATATTTCATCTCTTCTAAATGTCTCTTTATTTAAGTTTACTGTATCATGAGTAGAATATATTAGCTGTCCATTACCTATATTGGTTTCACTATTATGGAACAAATTAATAATATATCTTGTTAATAATGGATGTAATTTTGCATCTAATTCATCAATAAATAACACCATTCCATTTTTTAATGCATCCATAAAAAAATCAAATAAATGGAACATTTTTCTAGTACCATTTGACTCTAATTCTAGTGGTAATGCTTTTAATTCATTATTCTCTCCTCTATGGATTAATTCAACTTTGACTACTCTATTGTTGTTCTGTACTTCTTCTATAGAATCTGGTGTAGTTTTAATTCCTTCTATTCCAGAATCAAATGTTTTAATAAATCTTAACAATTCTTTTTTATATTTTTCATCACTTAATATTTTTAATGAAATTCTAGTATTTATAAAATCCTCAAATCTTGGATTTCCTAAATCTAAATAATTTGCATTTACAAACCAATCATAAACATTATTAAAATCTTCATTATCTTTATCTATTTTACTATATATATTTAAAAATAAAGTTCTTTCATCAATATTTGCTAGTCCTGATATTTTATTATTTGATTTCATAGTAACATTATTTTTTTCTCTTTCAAAAATTGAATAGAATTTATTTATCTTTTTTATATATAGCCATTCTGAAACTATACTATCTTTTAATACATCAAATCCATATTTATATATTTTATTGTTTTTTGCCAGTATTTCAACTTCTAAACTAATTGGCTCATTATTTATCATAAAACTATATACATTATCTTCATCTATTGGAGAGTTCTTTTTAGAATCATCACTTACTAATATTCTTTTTTTCATATAATCAAAAGCTTGTAATACATTAGTTTTTCCACTTGCATTAGCACCATATATTGCTACTACTTTTAAAAGGTTAACATTATCTGTTTTTACAACATTATATTCATGTTCTTTTAATGATGTAGCTTCCATATCTAGTACATTTTCATCTTTAAATGATTTAAAATTTTTAAAACTAAATCTTATTAACATTTTGATTTTCCTCCTTTCATTCTATATTATATGCTATTTTTCAAAAAATATCAATTTTTTTGAGATTTTTTCTCAAAAATGTTTTATTTTTTATATGAACAAGTCAAAAATAAAGAAGATATAATTTTCTATTTTTAAAATTATATCTTGTAATATGCAATCCAAATAGTTTTTTTAATATTTTTAATCTTTCTTTCTAGTTAAGAAAATTCCAATAATCAATCCTATAAAGATAATCGGTGCTATTCTGATAAATAACCATTCAAAAGAATGAAAAGCAACTCCTAAAACAGCATTTTCAGGCTTACTATAATCCCAATTTAAGTATGGACTATTTAATAATATTAAAGATATGAAAGCAATTATTGTAATTATACATAATGAGATTAGTAACCAATGAGCTATTTTTCTTCTCTCATCTTTTCTTTGTGATAATTGTAAGTTTATTATCTCTAATTTTTCAGAAATTGCTTTTATATCATCAACTTTGGAATCAGAAATGCTTTCTCCAAGTAAAGTACTCACAGTTGTATCTAAAACTTCTGCTAATTTGATTAACATTTCTGCATCTGGAACAGATAATCCTTGTTCCCATTTAGAAATTGTTTGTCTAACTACATTTAATTTTATAGCAAGTTCTTCTTGTGAAAGTCTTTTTGATTTTCTTAGTGATTTAATGTTTTCTTTTAACATTTTACAACAGCTCCTTTCTTTACAAATATTATACAAAGAACTGTCCGTTGCTACAAGCAATGCTTTTTAACATTTTAAATTTTCCTTTATAAATTAGCATTTTATTTTACTTATATATATTGTAATTTGTATTATATAAATAAAAAATTAAAATTGCTTTCCTTCAAACTCTCGACAAAACTGCCTCCACGGTTTGCCAAAAGTTCGATACACAATCGGAACATAAATACATAAAGTAATTAAAACCGGAACTAAAATTGCACCAATTGTGCCAATTAAAATTTCTATTTCTCTAGTATTAAGACCATTCTCAATATTAGTTACTTCAATAACGTTCTGTTCGTCATCCACATATACTTTTACTTTATCACCAAATTTATATTTTTCTGAAGGTAAACCGTATTCTTCAAGAGAATATTCATATTTTTTTGAATCGTGTGTCCAATAAAAATTACCATCATAATCTACACGTGCCAGTACATACCCTGTTGCACTCGAAGGTGTAACATTTGTTTCTGCTCTTTTTGAAAAAGGTGCTTCAAATACCAAAAAGGAGAAAGCAATGCTAATTGGTAAAAAACATATAATCATAAATATTATAGTTCGCTTTAATATTAAATTATAAGACCTATGTATTTCTTGATATGTATCTTTAGGTAAATTTTCCTTTGCCCACCTTAATGCAAATTGGTGTGCTTTAAAATTAAACACAGTCGATAAGCCTATTAACTTCATAATATATCTCCCCTACAACTTACTATTTTTCATTACCATTTTATCATTAAATATTAATACTATCAATAACAAATTTTTATATATAAATTTACTCTGAATATTGGATCATTTTTAATGCCCAATATTCGCCAGCGTGGTGTTTTGACACCCTTTTAGCTGTTTAGGAGAAAATCTCCTAATACCTTTTTAGCTCGCTGAGAGAAATTTTTTATTACTTTTTTATAAGCTTACTCTCTAATTTTATAATAAATAATTTTACTTTACATATTAAAATTTGCATATAAACTATTTAAAAATTCTTCTGAATATTCTCTTTGATTTGTATAATTAGAAATAATTTTTCTATTTACTTTATTATTGTTTATAATATTATTTCTTATATTATTATCTTCCACGTTTTGATGAATAGCCTGTCCATTTTTGATTGATACTGGTATCCATTATTTAATGGATATGTTGAATCATTTATATAAATTTTTCTTTGAATTATTTGATTATTTTCATTTCTAATTAACTCAACAATTATAAAACCTTTATCTCTTAAGTCTGAAATCCAACTTGAAACTGTTTTGGAGTTTACATCTAATTTCTCAGCTAAATATTTATTAGATGCAAAACAATAGCCTTCTTTACAAGCAAGAGATGTTA